>LZQQ01000026.1_pt1 | contig 24316 bp, 30 predicted proteins | sample 768581 | NCBI WGS metagenome assembly LZQQ01 (sample SAMN05207185, study PRJNA324510) | oil field metagenome | isolation source: sample BH-FW-20 from oil reservoir | place: India: Bombay High | collected 2015-11-25 | reverse complement strand
CTTCTCGGCATCACGCGCACCGGCGCCGGTGTCGAGCTTGGCGAGGATCTCCTCGACGCCCATGCGGCCCTGGCCGAAGGGTTCGCCGTTGAGGTAGAGGCTCGGCACCGACATGATCTGCCGCGCTTCGACCTCGTCTTGGAACAGCGCGCCGTCGATGGCCACGTGGTGGATGTTGGGGTTGAGCACGGCCATCAGGTTCAGCGCCTGGACCACGTCCGGGCAGTTCTGGCAGGACAGCGAGAAGTAGGTCTCGAAGCGGTATTCGCCCTCGAGCGCCTGGATCTGCTCGATCAGCTCTGGCGCCAGCTTCGACGGGTGGCCGCCAACCTGCAGCAGTGCGAGCACCAGCGAGGTGAACTCATGGCCCATGGGCAGGCCGGCGAAACGCAGGTCGATCTCGCGATCGTGGCGCACCAGGGCAAACGATGGCCGGCGCGCATCGTTGCCGGCGGTGTTCAGGCTGATCTTGTCGCTCAGGCCGTTGATGTCGTTCAGCAGCGCGAGCATTTCCTCGGACTTGGCACTGTCGTCCAGCGAAGCGACGATCTCGAACGGCTGGGTGACCTTTTCCAGGTAGGCCTTCAGTTGGGTCTTGAGATTGCTATCGAGCATGCGGTTTCCCCTGTCAGATGTGCCTGGCCGAGCGGCCTGTAAACATTGACGCTCAAGTTACCCGCCGCCCAGGCTCAGCGGAAATTGATTGAGGCATTCGCCTCGATTGAGCGGGCCTATAAACAAAGACACCCTGCCAGGGCAGGGTGTCTTTAGACCGCAGAGCAGCGCGTCGCGGACGGATCAGAAATCCAGATTCGAGACCGCCAGTGCATTGGACTCGATGAAGTCCCGACGTGGCTCGACCGCGTCTCCCATCAGCGTGTTGAAGATCTGGTCTGCCGCAATCGCGTCCTCGATGGTCACCTTCAGCATGCGACGCACTGCCGGGTCCATCGTGGTTTCCCAGAGCTGATCCGGATTCATCTCGCCGAGTCCCTTGTAGCGCTGAACGCTATGACGGCGGGTGCCTTCGTTCATCAGCCAGTCGAGCGCCTCCTTGAACGACGCAACGGGCTTCTTGCGCTCGCCACGCTGAACATAGGCTCCATCCTCCAGGAGGCTGTTGAGCTTTTCTCCAAGCGTGGTCATCGAGCGGTAGTCATTGCTCGCAAAGAAGTCCCGATTGAAGGTGACGAAGCTCGACAGGCCGTGCGAGGTGATCTCGACCTCAGGCAGCCACAGATGGCGTTCCTTGTCCTCGTGCAGGCGCACCTGGTAGGTCAGCCCGGATCGCTCGATGTCCTTGAGTTTCAACGCATAGCCTTCCAACCAGCGCTGCATTGCCCCCTGGTCGGCGAGTTGTTCCGCCGTGACACGCGACAGATAGATGAAGTGCTCGGTCAGCTCCTGCGGGTAGATCCGGGAGAGACGCTTGAGCGTCTTCATCACGTTGCGGTATTCCTGCACCAGGCGCTCCAGCGCTTCGCCAGAGAGGCCCGGCGCATCCTCGTTGACGTGCACGCTCGCATCTTCCAGGGCCGACTGGGTGAGGTATTCCTCCATCGCCTCGTCGTCCTTGATGTACTGCTCGTGCTTGCCGCGCTTGACCTTGTACAGCGGCGGTTGGGCGATATAAATGTAGCCACGCTCGATCAGCTCGGGCAGCTGACGGAAGAAGAACGTCAGCAACAGCGTACGGATGTGAGAGCCGTCGACGTCGGCGTCGGTCATGATGATGATGTTGTGATAACGCAGCTTGTCGATGTTGTACTCTTCACGCCCGATGCCGCAGCCCAGCGCGGTGATCAGCGTGCCGACCTCGGCGGAGGAGAGCATCTTGTCGAAGCGTGCCTTCTCGACGTTGAGAATCTTGCCCTTGAGCGGAAGGATCGCCTGCGTCTTGCGGTTGCGGCCCTGCTTGGCCGAGCCACCCGCCGAATCACCCTCCACGATGTAGAGTTCGGAAAGGGCTGGGTCCTTTTCCTGGCAGTCGGCCAGCTTGCCCGGCAGGCCGGCGATATCCAGCGCCCCTTGCGACGCGTCATCTCGCGCGCCTTTCGAGCGGCTTCACGAGCACGCGCGGCGTCGATCATCTTGCCGACCACGGCCTTGGCTTCGTTCGGATGCTCCAGCAGGAAATCGGCGAAATGCTTGCCCATTTCCTGCTCGACGGCGGTTTTGACTTCACTGGATACCAGCTTGTCCTTTGTCTGCGAACTGAACTTGGGATCCGGCACCTTCACCGAAATGATTGCCGTCAAGCCTTCACGTGCATCGTCACCGGTGGTAGCGACCTTGTGCTTCTTGGCCAGGCCCTCCTGCTCGATGTAGTTGTTCAGGTTGCGGGTCAGCGCCGAGCGGAACCCCGCCAAGTGGGTACCACCGTCGCGCTGCGGAATATTGTTGGTGAAGCAGAGGATGTTCTCGTTGAAGCTGTCGTTCCACTGCAGCGCGATTTCGACGCCGACCCCATCCTCTTCACGCTGGACGTTGAAGTGGAAGACCTGGTTGATCGCCGACTTGTTGGTGTTCAGGTAGGAGACGAACGCGCTGAGGCCACCTTCGTACTTGAACAGCTCTTCCTTGGCCGTACGCTCATCACGCAGCAGGATGCCGACCCCCGAATTGAGGAAAGAAAGCTCGCGCAGCCGCTTGGCAAGAATGTCCCAGCTGAAATGAATGTTCTTGAAGGTTTCCGCCGAGGGCTTGAAATGGATCTCGGTACCGGTGCCCTCCGTCTCGCCCATGGCGGTCAGCGGAGCCTGGGGTACGCCATGACGATAGATCTGTTCCCAAACCTTGCCTTCACGACGGATGGTAAGGATCAGCTCCTCGGAAAGGGCATTGACTACCGAGACGCCTACGCCGTGCAAGCCGCCGGAAACCTTGTAGGAGTTGTCATCGAATTTGCCGCCGGCATGCAGCACAGTCATGATCACTTCGGCAGCGGAAACGCCTTCTTCCTTGTGGATATCCACCGGAATTCCGCGGCCGTTGTCGCGCACCGTGATCGATTCGTCTGCATGAATGGTGATCGAGATCTCGCTGCAATACCCCGCCAGCGCTTCGTCGATCGAATTGTCGACCACCTCGAAGACCATGTGGTGCAGACCAGTACCGTCATCGGTGTCGCCGATATACATGCCAGGACGCTTACGCACGGCATCCAGTCCCTTGAGCACCTTGATGCTGGACGAATCGTACGCGTGGTTTTCGCTCATGCCTTCACTCCCGAGGGGTCCGTGGCTGGGGCAATGTCCCCATGTTCCACGTGAAACATTGAGACTGGCGTCTGCTCACGCCAGACTGCTTGCAATACCGTTGAATCGACGCAGGTAATGAAAACCTGACATTCCAGTTGCTCGAGCAACTGGCAAAGCGCTCGTCGATGATGCTCGTCGAGCTCCGAAGGCAGGTCGTCTACCAGATAGACGCACTGACTTCGCTTGGCCTCGTCGAGAAGCCGTCCCTGCGCTATGCGCAAGGCAGCGACCACCAGCTTCTGCTGACCGCGCGAAAGGACCTCAACCGCGTTGTGGCCGGCGATACGAATGCGCAAGTCAGCTCTCTGCGGGCCCGACTGCGTATGCCCCAGCAACCGATCGCGTTCGAACGAGCTGTCGAGAACCTGGGCAAGCGACCTGTCCCTGTCCCACCCCCGGTAGTAGCTCAACTGGAGGGAGTCCAAGCGAATCAGCTGGGCCAAGACCTCTTCGAAAACCGGTTTCAGCGCTTGAATATAACTGCGGCGATACTCGTCGATCTCTTCGCTGGCCGCGACCAACTCGTGGTCCCACGCGGCGCGCAAAGCACCGTCAAGTGTACCATGCCGCAGCCAGGAGTTTCGTTGCCGGAGCGCCTGCTGTAGCCGCTGCCAGGCCTTGATGAAGCGAGGTTCCACGTGGAACACGCCCCAGTCGAGAAACTGGCGCCGCAGCTTGGGGGCACCTTCCAGAAGCCGGAAACTATCAGGATTAATCAGCTGGAGTGGCAACGCAGCGGCCAGCTCCGCGGCGCTGCGGACGTTTTCGCCGTCGATGCGGATTCTCGCCTCGCCGCCCGAGCGCCTCCACGGGACACACCGACCGACCGTACACCACCATCGTCGCGGCGAATCTCGCCGAAAACGGTACAGCTGTCGGATTCATGCGTAATGACCGGCGCCAGCTTCTGGCTACGAAAGGATCGACCAGGCCAAGCAAGTGCACCGCCTCGAGGAGACTGGTCTTGCCGCTGCCGTTTTCGCCGAAGAGAAGGTTGATGCGAGGGGAGGGAATCAGCGTCACCGGTTGCAGATTGCGCACACCGGTGACGGCAATACGACTTAGCGACATTCAGCGGAGCAGTTACAGACGCATGGGCATGACGACATAGGCCGAGTCATCGTTGTCTGCCTCTTGCACCAGCGCACTGCTGTTGGAATCCGACAGCGTCATCCGGACCTGATCGGCGGTCATCACGCCGAGCACATCCAGCAAGTAGCTGACGTTGAAACCGATCTCGAGTGCTGCGCCGGAGTAATCGACCACCAGTTCCTCTTCAGCCTCTTCCTGCTCCGGGTTGTTCGCCTGAATCTTCAGCAGGCCACTCTCGAGCTGCAGGCGAATGCCGCGGTACTTTTCGTTGGAGAGGATGGCCGTGCGGCTGAACGCTTCGCGCAGGGTCTGCCGGTCACCAATCACCAGCTTGTCGCCACCGCGCGGCAGCACGCGCTCGTAATCAGGAAACTTGCCGTCGACAAGCTTGGAGGTAAAGGTGAACTCGCCAGTGGTGGCACGGATATGGTGCTGACCGAGCACCACGTTGACCTGCGCATCCTGATCGGTCAGCAAACGCGCCAACTCCAGAATGCCCTTGCGCGGCACGATCACCTGGTGGCGATCGGCCTGCTCGATACCCGCTTGCATGGAACACATCGCCAGGCGATGACCATCGGTGGCAACCGCGCGAAGCATGCCATTCGACACCTCGATCAGCATGCCGTTGAGGTAATAGCGCACATCCTGCTGAGCCATGGCGAAACCACTGCGCTCGATCAGCCGGCGCAACTTGCCCTGCTCCACGCTGAAATTCAGCGACCCGGGGCCTTCCTCGACGGTGGGGAAATCCGACGCCGGCAGGGTGGAAAGGGTAAAACGCTGCGCCCCGACTTGATCAGTGCTTTTGTTCGTCCAGGCGTACGTCGATCAGTGCGTCAGCAGGCAGGCTCTTGCAGATATCCATGAGTTTGCGGGCCGGAACCGTAATCTCCCCTGGCTCGGCTGCATCTTCGAGCGCGACGCGTCCGACCAGTTCGACTTCCAGGTCTGTCCCGGTAAGCGACAGTTGCTGTCCCTCGACCACCAGCAGGACATTGGAAAGCACCGGCAGCGTCTGACGGCGTTCGACGACGCCAGCAACCAGCTGCAGAGGTTTCAACAGGGCTTCGCGCGAAATGGTGAAATGCATGAGGTCTGATCCCTTGCCTGGTGATGTCAGGTGGTCAATGTACGCAGCAAATTCTTGTAGTCTTCCCGAATATCGGCATCTATTTCCCGAAGTTCGGCGATTTTACGACAGGCATGCAAAACGGTGGTGTGATCCCGCCCACCGAACGCGTCGCCGATCTCTGGCAGGCTGTGATTGGTCAGTTCCTTGGCCATGGCCATGGCCACCTGCCGCGGACGGGCAACCGATCGCGAACGACGCTTGGACAGCAAATCGGAAATCTTGATCTTGTAGTACTCGGCCACCGTGCGCTGGATATTGTCGACGCTGACCAGCTTGTCCTGCAACGCCAGTAGATCCTTGAGCGACTCGCGGATCAGTTCGATAGTGATGTCACGGCCCATGAAATGCGCATGCGCGATGACCCGTTTCAAAGCGCCCTCGAGTTCGCGCACGTTCGAGCGTATCCGCTGCGCAATGAAGAAGGCCGCATCGTGTGGCAGCTCGACCTTTGCCTGGTCGGCTTTCTTCATCAGGATCGCAACTCGTGTCTCCAGCTCCGGCGGTTCGACGGCTACGGTCAGTCCCCAGCCGAAGCGAGACTTCAGACGTTCCTCCAGACCGTCGATTTCCTTTGGATAGCGGTCGCTGGTGAGAATCACCTGCTGGCCACCTTCTAGCAGGGCATTGAAGGTATGGAAGAACTCTTCCTGGGAGCGTTCCTTCTTGGCAAAGAACTGGATGTCGTCGATCAACAATGCGTCAACCGACCGATAGAAACGCTTGAACTCGTTGATCGCATTGAGCTGCAACGCCTTGACCATATCCGCGACGAAACGCTCCGAATGTAGATAGACCACCTTCGCGTTGGGATTCTTCTTCAGCAGATGGTTCCTACGGCATGCATCAGGTGCGTCTTGCCGAGACCGACGCCACCATAAAGGAAGAGCGGGTTGTAGCCATGCTTCGGGTTGTCGGCGACCTGCCAGGCTGCGGCGCGCGCGAGCTGGTTGGATTTGCCTTCTACGAAATTCTCGAAGGTAAAGGTCCGATTGAGGTAACTGGTGTGTTTCAACCCGCCTTCGACTTGAACCGTTCGCTCCGTCGCGACCGGAGCCGGCTCGACTGCGGGCGCCTGGCTGACTTTTACCTGTTCGGCCTGCACGCGCACTGGCTGGCTGGGCTCGCTGGCCGTCGCCACTGTCTGTTGCGCCCGCGCAGCGGACGCCGAAGGCAGCGCCGAGGACGAAGTGCGCTTGCTGCCAATCAGAAGGGAAAGCTGTGGAACGATGCCGGTGGCGCGCTCGCCAAGCAGCTCGAGCAGCCGCGTCAGATACTTCTCGTTAACCCAGTCGAGCACGAAACGATTGGGCGCATAGACGCGCAACTCGTCGCCCTGAGCTTCGACCTGCAGCGGACGTATCCAGGTATTGAACTGCTGAGCAGGCAGCTCATCGCGCAAAAGCTCGACACATTGCTGCCATAGTTCTACCGACACGAACCACCTCAATCATCTGACGCCAGAGAGCGTGGATTGTACTCGCCACGCCTACTGTTATCCACAATGCGCCAGACAAAGTCCGAACCTTCCATCCAACGATGCTCGCGGGAAATCTGTGGATAAAGCCCCTTTAGCGTTGTGCGTTAGCGGTAGGAAATGCACCTGCATAACCTGGGCTGTGCACAAATGCCTACTCCATCCACAGCTCCCGCAACGACTGTGCAACGGAAACAAACCAGATCTGCACAAGGTTACGTTTCGCGGTAAACCTTGCGGCGCCGGGCTTCGCAGTGGTTATCCACAGCGAGACGCCACGCTATACATAAACACAGCTTCTAGAAAACCTTTTCTTTCTTCTCTTCTTTTATTCCTGACCCCAGCTCAGCCTGGTGGCTCTCGACGTGCCGGTTGGAAATTGACCTGCACCCTTGGCTTCTCTACAATCGCCGGTCTCTTAAAAGGGGGCCATTCCGGCTCGCAACGAATCACCAGGTAACAGCATCATGAAACGCACTTTCCAACCCAGCACCATCAAGCGCGCTCGTACCCATGGTTTCCGTGCCCGCATGGCTACCAAGAATGGTCGTCAGGTTCTGTCGCGTCGCCGCGCCAAGGGCCGTAAGCGCCTGACCGTCTGAACCTGCTTGAGGTGGTGAGTCGAGGCTTCGGCCGGGAAAAGCGTCTGCTGCGCCCCGACCAGTTCAAAGCGGTCTTCGACTCCTCACCGGCAAGGCAACGGGTCACAACGTTCTGCTGCTGGCCCGGGGGAACGATCTTGCGTTTCCTCGACTGGGTCTGGTGATCGGCAAGAAGAGTGTCAAACTCTCGGTCGAACGCAATCGCATCAAACGCCAGATTCGGGAAAGCTTTCGCCTTCATCAGGCCGAGCTGAGTGGCTGGGATCTGGTCATCGTCGCTCGCAAGGGGCTCGCCGACCTGGATAATCAGGAGTTGGCCCGGCAGTTCGCCAAGCTCTGGCGCAAGCTGCTCAAGCAGCAGTCGCGAGCCGCTGACGGAGCGGATAAAGCCAATGACTCCAATGCGTAAATTGGCCACCGCCCCCATCAAGCTCTATCGCTACGCCATCAGCCCGATGATGGCCAGCCACTGTCGCTTCTATCCCACTTGCTCCTGTTACGCACTCGAAGCCATCGAACAACATGGCCTCATGCGTGGTGGATGGCTTGCGCTATGCCGGTTGGGGCGTTGCCATCCCTGGAACCCCGGCGGTTACGACCCGGTTCCTCCTCCCAAAACTTCCAATTCCTCTTCGATGGCCGAGTAACCATGGATATCAAACGCTCGATCCTGCTCGTCGCCCTGGCAGTCGTCGCCTATCTCCTGGTTCTGCAATGGAACCAGGACTACGGCCAGACCGCACTGCCGAGCACGACTCTACGACCCAGTCATCCACGCCGCACTGCCCGAAACGTCCTCGAGCCCTGCCGCGCGACCGATGTTCCGTCGGTCGCCAACAGCCAGCCGGAACAGAGCCTGGCCGCCGCGCAGCCAAGCCAGCAGTTGATCCGTGTGCGTACCGACGTGCTGGAGGTCGCCATCGACCCTCGCGGTGGCGATATCGTCGAGCTGCTGCTGACGCAGTATCCGCGCCGTCAGGATCGTCCGGACGTTCCGTTCCAGCTGTTCGAGCGCAGTGGCGAGCGTACCTATGAAGCGCAGAGCGGACTGATCGGCGATGGCCCGGATCAGGCCAACGGTCGGCCGTTGTACAGCAGTGCCAAAACGCAGTACACGCTGGACGAAGGCCAGGAACAGCTTGTCGTTGACCTGACCTACAGTGCCGACGGGGTCAACTACACCAAGCGCTTTACCTTCGAGCGCGGTGACTACGACCTGGGCGTGCGTTACCTGATCGATAACCAGAGCAACGAGCCCTGGACCGGCTACCTGTTCGGGCAGCTCAAGCGCGACAACAGCAGCGACCCGTCGTCGAGCACCGCGACCGGCACCGCGACCTATCTCGCGCGGCGATGTGGACCAAGGAAGACTCCTACCGCAAGATTTCCCGCGGCGACATGGACGACAAGAGCCTGCGTGAAACCGTTCAGGGCGGTTGGATCGCCTGGTTGCAGCACTATTTCGTCACCGCCTGGATTCCGCAGCCTGACGACACCACCCAGGTGCAGACGCGCAAGGACAGCCAGGGCAACTACATCATTGGTTTTACCGGTCCCGCGGTGACAGTTGCCCCTGGCACCCAGGGCGAAACCGCCGCAACCCTGTACGCCGGTCCGAAGATTCAGGGCAAGCTCGAAGAACTTGCACCCGGCCTGCGCCTGACCGTCGACTACGGCATCCTCTGGTTCATCGCTCAGCCGATCTTCTGGCTGCTCAGCACCATTCACTCGCTGCTGGGTAACTGGGGCTGGTCGATCATCGTGCTGACCCTGATCATCAAGCTGGCATTCTTCCCGCTGTCGGCGGCCAGCTACAAGTCGATGGCGCGCATGCGCGCCGTATCGCCCAAGATGCAGGCGTTGAAGGAGCAGTTCGGCGACGACCGTCAGAAGATGTCGCAGGCGATGATGGAGCTCTACAAGAAGGAGCGCATCAACCCGTTGGGTGGTTGCCTGCCGATCCTGGTTCAGATGCCGGTGTTCCTTGCACTCTACTGGGTGCTGCTGGAAAGCGTGGAAATGCGCCAGGCGCCGTGGATGTTCTGGATCACCGACCTGTCGGTCAAGGATCCCTACTTCATCCTGCCGATCATCATGGGCGTGACCATGTTCCTGCAGCAGCAGTTGAACCCGACGCCGCCGGATCCGATGCAAGCCAAGGTGATGAAGCTGTTGCCGATCATCTTCACCTTCTTCTTCCTCTGGTTCCCGGCCGGTCTGGTGCTGTACTGGGTGGTCAACAACGTCCTGTCGATCGCACAGCAGTGGTACATTACCCGGCGGATCGAGGCGTCCGGCAAGGCTGCCTGACCGTACCGAAAGCCAGCAAAACGCCCCTTGATTGGGGCGTTTTGCTATCCAGCCCTTTTTTGGAGGAGCGTCATGAGCCACGTTCGCGAAACCATTGCCGCCGTCGCCACCGCGCCTGGCCGAGGTGGTGTGGGCATCGTTCGGGTATCGGGCCCGCGGGCCAAGCCGATCGCCATTACCCTCACCGGCAAGGAACCCATCGCGCGACATGCGCACTACGGCCCGTTCCACGATGACGTAGGCGATGTCATCGACGAGGGAATCATGCTGTTCTTCCCGGGCCCGCATTCGTTCACCGGCGAAGATGTGCTCGAGCTACAGGGGCATGGCGGCCCGGTAGTCCTGGACATGCTCCTGCAGCGCTGCCTGGAGCTCGGCGCTCGGCCTGCCAGGCCCGGCGAATTCAGCGAACGCGCATTTCTAAACGACAAACTGGACCTGGCACAGGCCGAAGCCATCGCAGACTTGATCGAGGCCAGCTCGGCACAGGCTGCGCGCAACGCGGTGCGCTCGTTGCAGGGTGAGTTCTCCCGGCGGGTGCACCAGCTGGTCGAGCAGCTGATCGCCTTGCGGATATTCGTCGAAGCCGCCATCGATTTTCCGGAAGAAGAAATCGACTTTCTCGCCGACGGCCACGTGCTGACCGAACTGCAGGAACTGCAACGATCACTGGCGCAAGTCCTGCGCGAAGCGGGACAGGGCGCGTTGCTGCGCGACGGCATGACAGTAGTCATCGCCGGCCGGCCCAATGCGGGCAAATCGAGCCTGCTCAATGCGCTGGCAGGGCGTGAAGCAGCCATTGTCACCGATATCGCCGGCACCACCCGCGACGTGTTGCGCGAGCACATTGTGATCGACGATATGCCGCTGCACGTGATCGATACGGCCGGCCTGCGTGAAACGGACGACCAGGTCGAGCGGATCGGGGTGCAGCGAGCACTGGGCGCGATCGAGCAGGCCGACCGCGTCCTGCTGGTCGTCGATGCAAGCGCTCCGGAGGCCGCCGATCCGGCTTCCCTCTGGCCCGAGTTCCTCGACTGCCAGCCGCCGCACGGCAAGGTCACCGTGATCCGCAACAAGATCGATCTGACCGGGGAGTCGGCACTGCTACGCCTTGCTGACGACGGCCAGGCTACGGTCGCCATGTCGGTACGCGAGGGAGAGGGGTTGGAGCTGCTGCGCGAGCACCTGAAGGCCTGCATGGGCTTCGACCAGACGGCGGAAAGCAGCTTCAGCGCACGCCGCCGGCACCTGCAGGCATTGCATCTGGCCGACGAGCACCTGCGGCATGGCGGCGAGCAACTGGTTGGCGCGGGCGCCGGCGAGCTGCTGGCCGAGGATCTGCGATTGGCGCAGCAGGCGCTTGGCGAAATCACCGGAGCCTTCAGCTCGGATGATTTGCTTGGCCGGATCTTCTCGAGTTTTGCATCGGCAAATAGCCGGTTGCCCGGGTGAGCGGGGCCGGGCAACGGCCCGCCGCTCCTGCAGGAGCCTTGTAGATAACTGGCCCTGAACACCGTCGATAAGCCTGTTGGCAACATGGTCGCCCACCTGCTTGTGGATAACGAGGTGTTTTACCCACAAGCCGTCAACCGGCTCCCCCCAATTCCCACGCAGATACCGCACAGAGTTTCTGAATGCTGGAAACCTTGTCCTGCGTGGTCTGTAATAGGTTATCCACAGAACGGGGGTTCAGTATAAGTAAACATATAAACAAGCTTTTCTTCTCTCTGACTTGTTTATTCATTTTGGGCCACAGCCCGTCCTTTGGTCATTTTTTGTGCAGAGCCCTTCATTCGAGCCTGCTAACTCCCTATACTTCGCGGCCTTCCCAGATCCCAACTCAACAGGCACGAGGTGCGTGTGGATTTCCCTTCCCGGTTCGACGTGATCGTCATAGGCGGTGGCCATGCCGGCACCGAGGCAGCCCTGGCCGCTGCGCGCATGGGCGTGAAGACCCTGCTGTTGACGCACAACGTCGAGACACTCGGACAGATGAGCTGCAACCCCGCGATCGGCGGTATCGGCAAGAGTCATCTGGTCAAGGAAATCGATGCGCTCGGCGGCGCCATGGCGACAGCCACCGACAAGGGCGGTATCCAGTTCCGCATCCTCAACAGCCGCAAGGGCCCGGCTGTGCGCGCCACGCGTGCGCAGGCCGATCGGATCCTGTACAAGGCTGCCGTGCGGGAAATCCTGGAAAACCAGACCAACCTGTGGATATTTCAGCAGGCGGCGGACGACCTGGTTGTCGAGCAGGACCAGGTCAAGGGTGTCGTGACACAGATGGGCCTGCGTTTCCTCGCGGACAACGTTGTTCTGACGACCGGGACCTTTCTCGGCGGACTTATCCACATCGGGTTGCAGAACTATTCGGGAGGACGCGCCGGTGATCCCCCTTCGCTCGCCCTGGCACGTCGCTTGCGGGAGCTGCCGCTGCGTGTCGGTCGTTTGAAGACCGGTACACCACCGCGCATCGACGGGCGCAGCGTGGATTTTTCGCAGATGACCGAGCAGCCGGGCGACACGCCACTACCGGTGATGTCGTTCCTCGGCTCGCGCGAGCAGCATCCGCCGCAGGTCAGCTGCTGGATCACCCATACCAACGCGCGCACCCACGAGATCATTGCCAGCAACCTGGATCGGTCGCCCATGTATTCCGGGGTGATCGAAGGCATCGGCCCGCGTTATTGCCCATCGATCGAAGACAAGATCCATCGCTTCGCCGACAAGGACAGCCATCAGGTTTTCCTCGAACCCGAAGGGCTGACGACGCACGAGCTGTATCCCAATGGCATCTCCACTTCGCTGCCGTTCGACGTGCAGCTTGAGATCGTCCGCAGCATTCGTGGCATGGAGAACGCGCATATCGTTCGTCCGGGCTACGCCATCGAATATGACTATTTCGATCCGCGAGACCTGAAGTACAGCCTGGAAACCAAGGTCATTGGCGGGCTTTTCTTCGCCGGGCAGATCAATGGCACCACCGGCTACGAAGAGGCTGGCGCTCAGGGGCTGCTGGCCGGTGCCAATGCAGCGCTGCGGGCGCAGGGGCGTGAAGCCTGGTGCCCGCGTCGTGACGAGGCCTACCTCGGTGTGCTGGTCGATGACCTGATCACGCTCGGCACGCAAGAGCCCTACCGCATGTTCACCTCGCGCGCCGAGTACCGCCTGATCCTGCGCGAGGACAATGCCGATCTGCGCCTGACCGAAAAGGGACGCGCACTGGCCTCGTGGATGACATCCGCTGGGCAGCGTTCTGCGCCAAGCGCGAAGGCATCGAGCGCGAGGAGCAGCGACTGAAGAGCACCTGGGTGCGGCCCGGCAGCGCGGAGGGCACCGCGATCGCCGAGCGTTTCGGTAGCCCCCTGGTGCGTGAGTACAACCTGCTCAACCTGCTGGCGCGGCCGGAAATCGACTACGCCAGCCTCATCGAACTGACCGGCGATGCCGCGCCGATCCGCAGGTGGCCGAGCAGGTGGAGATCAGCACCAAGTACGCGGCTACATCGAGCGCCAGCGCGACGAGATCGAGCGTTTGCGCGCCAGCGAGAACATCGCACTGCCGGTCGACCTGGACTACCCCTCGATCTCCGGCCTGTCGAAGGAAATCCAGCACAAGCTTTCGCAGGCCCGCCCGCAGACGCTGGGCCAGGCCTCGCGTATCCCAGGGGTGACCCCGGCGCAGTTTCACTGCTGATGATCCACCTGAAAAAGCGTGGTGCCGGACAACAGCTGGAGCAGAGCGCGTGAGCGAGGCGGTGACCCGAAGCCATGCCGAAGAGCTGGTCGCCGGTGCCTACGAACTGGGCATAGCGCTGTCCGAGCAACAGCAGCGGCAGTTGCTCGACTACCTGGCGCTGCTGATCAAGTGGAACAAGGCCTACAACCTGACGGCCATCCGTGATCCGGACGAGATGGTTTCGCGCCACTTGCTCGACAGCCTGAGCGTGGTCCGCTATGTCGCCGAAGGTGGCGATCGCTGGCTAGATGTTGGCAGCGGCGGCGGCATGCCAGGTATACCGCTGGCCATCATGTTTCCCGAGCGGCGCTTCGTGCTGCTCGACTCCAACGGCAAGAAGACGCGCTTTCTCACCCAGGTAAAGCTGGAGCTTGGGCTGGGCAATCTCGAAGTGGTCCATGAGCGGGTCGAACGCTACCGTCCGGAGCAACCGTTCGCGGGGATCAGCTCACGGGCCTTCAGCGCGCTGGCCGATTTCGCTGACTGGACCCGCCACTTGGGCGACACCGACACGCGCTGGCTGGCGATGAAGGGCGTGCATCCGGAGGACGAACTGCAGGCGCTACCCGCGGACTTCGAACTGGAGCGTTGTCATGTGCTGCAGGTTCCAGGTTGCCAAGGCCAGCGCCATCTGCTGATACTGCGCCGCATTTCATGACCCTGGACAGACGCTGACATGGCCCGTGTATTCGCCATCGCCAACCAGAAGGGTGGTGTCGCCAAGACCACCACCTGCATCAACCTGGCGGCCTCGCTGGTAGCCACGCGTCGTCGTGTCCTGCTGATCGACCTCGACCCGCAGGGCAACGCCACCACTGGCAGTGGTGTGGACAAGCTCAACCTGGAGCACTCGATCTACGACGTGCTCATCGGCGACTGCAGCCTGGTCGATGCGATGCAGTTCTCCGAGCATGGCGGCTACCAGCTGTTGCCGGCCAACCGCGATCTCACCGCGGCCGAGGTCGATCTGCTCAAGCTGCCGACCAAGGAGCATCGCCTGCGCGAGGCGCTGGCGCCGGTGCGCGAAAACTACGATTACATCCTCATCGACTGCCCGCCTTCGCTGTCGATGCTGACGGTCAACGCGCTGGCCGCCGCCGACGGGGTGATCATTCCGATGCAATGCGAGTACTACGCGCTCGAAGGGCTGACCGATCTGGTCGACTCGATTCAGCGCATCGGTCGGGCACTCAATCCGAGCCTGACGATCGAAGGCCTGCTGCGTACCATGTACGACCCGCGCAGCAGCCTGACCAACGATGTTTCCGAGCAGCTGCGCACGCATTTCGGCGACAAACTCTACGACACCGTCATCCCGCGCAATGTGCGCCTGGCCGAAGCGCCCAGCCATGGCATGCCGGCGCTGGTGTACGACAAGCAATCGAAGGGCGCACAGGCCTATCTGGCGCTCGCCGGCGAGTTGTCCCGTCGCCAGCGCAAGGCAGCACGCAGCGCCCTCGCATAAGGAATTTTCATGGCGACCAAGAAAAGAGGCCTGGGACGCGGACTGGACGCCTTGCTTGGCGGTGCCAGCGTCACGACGCTACAGGAACAGGCGGTCAAGGCCGATAGCCGAGAACTGCAGCATCTGCCGCTGGAACTGATCCAGCGCGGCAAGTACCAGCCGCGACGCGACATGGATCCGGCCGCGCTGGAGGAGCTGGCCAGCTCGATCCGTGCCCAGGGCGTGATGCAACCGATCGTCGTGCGCGCGATCGACGGCGGCCGCTTCGAGATCATCGCGGGCGAACGTCGTTGGCGCGCCAGCCAGCAGGCAGGCCTGGAAAAGATCCCGGCGATGGTGCGTGACGTTCCTGACGAAGCGGCGATCGCCATGGCGCTGATTGAAAACATCCAGCGCGAGGACCTCAATCCGATCGAAGAGGCCATTGCCCTGCAGCGCTTGCAGCAGGAATTCCAGCTGACCCAGCAACAGGTCGCCGACGCGTGGGCAAATCACGGGTTTCGGTAAGCAACCTGTTGCGCCTGATCGGCCTGCCCGAAGAGATCAAGACCCTGCTCGCCCATGGCGATCTGGAAATGGGCCACGCCCGGGCGCTGCTCGGCCTGCCAGCCGAGCAGCAGGTGGAAGGGGCGCGGCACGTTGTCGCACGCGGCCTGACGGTACGTCAGACCGAAGCGCTGGTCCGCCAGTGGCTCAACGGCAAGGAAGCACCAAAGGAGGCGCCGAAGGCGGATCCCGACATCAGCCGTCTGGAACAGCGGCTGGCCGAGCGGCTGGGCTCTCCGGTGCAGATTCGCCACGGAGCCAAGGGCAAGGGGCTGCTGGTGATTCGCTATAGCTCGCTCGACGAGCTGCAGGGCGTGCTGGCTCACATTCGTTGATACAAAATTTTTGTAGTGCCGGTCGGAAATAACTACCGGATAGTTGAACCGGTGGGGCCCTGCTCCTATACTCGCCGCGCTTTTTTGGGACTGCAGCCAGCAGCCAGGCGCATCTCGATACCGCGGTGGAATGCCGGTGAACATACGTAACAGGACACCCTTCTACCGTCAGCCAGCATTTCGAGGACTGCTCGTCCAGGCCGTTGCGGCCTTGGTCGGCACGCTGGCTTGCGGTGTTGTGTTTGGAGTCGTCGCCGGATACTCGGCGCTGCTCGGCGGCCTGATCGCCCTGTCGGCGAATGCGTATTTTGCGTACAAGGCCTTTCGTTACTTTGGCGCGCGTTCGACCCGGGCGATCGTCCAGTCCTTCTGGGCTGGAGAGATGGGAAAACAGATTCTGGCAGCAGCGCTCTTTGCGCTGGTGTTCGTGGGAGTACGACCGCTGGAGCCGGTTGCCTTGTTTGCCGGCTACGTGCTGGTGCTGGGCACCTCCGCGAGCGCACTCCTGCTGCTGAAAAACAATCCGAAGCATTGAGTATTGAGGCGCGCATATGGCGAGTACCCCGGCTGAATATATCCAGCATCACCTGCAGAACCTGACCTACGGCAAACTGCCTGCCGGTTACGAACGCGCTGATGGCTCCGTGCTCGACCAGGCTACCTGGACGATCGCCCAGACCGGCGCCGAGGCTCGTGAAATGGGCTTCATGGCGGTGCACCTGGACACTCTGGCTGGTCGGTCCTGATGGGCCTGATCTTCATCCTGGTGTTCCGCTCCGCGGCCAAGTCCGCCACCGCCGGTGTGCCCGGCAAGCTGCAGAATCTCGTCGAGATGTGCGTCGAGTTCGTCGAGGGCGTGGTCAAGGACACCTTCCACGGTCGCAACCCGGTGATCGCACCGCTGGCGCTGACCATCTTCGTCTGGGTGTTCCTGATGAACAGCCTGAAGTGGATTCCGGTCGACTACATCCCGGGCATCGCCCATCTGGCTGGCCTGCCAGCCTTCAAGATCGTTCCGACCGCCGACCCGAACGGCACCTTCGGCCTGTCGCTCGGCGTGTTCATCCTGATTCTGTTCTACAGCTTCAAGGTCAAGGGCTTTGGCGGCTTCACCAAGGAACTGGCTTTCACCCCGTTCAACCACTGGTCGCTGGTGCCGTTCAACCTGTTCCTCGAGATCCTCGGTCTGCTGACCAAGCCGCTGAGCCTGGCTCTGCGACTGTTCGGCAACATGTACGCTGGTGAGGTGGTATTCATCCTCATCGCGCTGCTGCCGTTCTACGTGCAGTGGACCCTGAACGTACCGTGGGCGATCTTCCATATCCTGGTGATCCCGCTGCAGGCGTTCATCTTCATGGTCCTGACCGTGGTGTACCTCAGCTCTGCGCATGAAGACCACAGTCATGCCGAGTTGACCCCGTAAGGAACGTCCGGCCAACGCTAGTCCGCTTTACCCAACAAACCTTAAACCCCCCCTTAGCTTCAGGAGCTTTACATGGAACTCGTCTACATCGCCGCTTCCCTCATGATCGGTCTGGGTGCTCTGGGCACCGGCATCGGCTTCGCCCTGCTGGGTGGCAAGCTGCTGGAATCCACTGCTCGTCAGCCTGAGCTGGCTCCGCAGCTGCAAACCAAGACCTTCCTGATGGCCGGCCTGCTCGACGCCGTACCGATGATCGGCGTTGGTATCGCGATGTACCTCATCTTCGTTGTCGCCGGTTAATCATTTTTCCGGTTTGAGATGGGGTTCGCCGGGCGAGCCCCGTCGCCGTGGAATGACTCCCGCGTTGAACGAGATAGCACGAGGTAAATCGCTGTGAACATTAACTTGACGCTGTTCGGTCAAACGCTCGCCTTCGCTATCTTCGTCTGGTTCTGCATGAAGTTCGTCTGGCCGCCTATCACGCCGCCATGAACGCACGCCAGAAGAAGATCGCCGAGGGGCTGGATGCGGCAGGCCGTGCGCAGCAAGACCTGAAACTGGCTCAGGAAAAGGTGTCCAACACCCTCCGTGAGACCAAGGAGCAGGCTGCCCAGATCCTCGAGCAGGCGAACAAGCACGCCAATGCGATCATCGAGGAAGCCAAGCAGCAAGCCCGTGCCGAGGGTGAGCGGCTGGTAGCCGGCGCCCGCGCCGAGATCGAACAGGAAGTGAACCGTGCCAGGGACCAACTGCGCAGTCAGGTCGCGGCGCTTGCCGTAGCCGGTGCGGAGAAGATCCTGGAGTCCCAGGTGGACGCCAAGGTACACAACGAACTGGTCGAAAAACTGGCCTCCCAACTCTAAGCGAGGCAAGCGATGATCAATACCCAGACGCTTGCTCGGCCTTACGCGAAAGCCGCTTTCGAGTTTGCCAGCTCGGTCGACCAGACTCAGGCCTGGTCGAAAATGCTGAATCTGGCCGCCGTCGCTGTAGAAGTCCCCGAAGTCGATGCATTGCTCAACGATCCGCGCCTGACCAGCGATAGCAAGGTCGAGGCGCTGGTGCGTGTGCTGGGCAACGACGCGGACGAAGCGTTCCGCAATTTCGTCAGGACCTGGGCGAGAACGATCGCCTGGCCGTTCTGCCGACCGTGTGGGAGCTGTACGAGGACATCAAGGCGCAAGCCGAGAAAACGCTCGAGGCAGAAGTTGAAACCGCCTTCGAGCTCAGCAACGCGCAACTCCAAACTTTGGCTGCCGCCCTGTCGAAGCGGCTAGATCGCACCGTCAACCTCCAGCAGGCCGTGAATCCTGCATTGATCGGCGGCGTGGTCATCCGCGCTGGCGACGTGGTTGTCGACGGTTCGGTTCGCGGCAAACTGAGCCAGTTGGCCGAATCGTTGAAATCCTGATTTGAGGGTCATGGCATGCAGCAACTGAATCCTTCCGAGATTAGTGAAATCATCAAGCAGCGCATCGATAGCTCGAATGTCGCCGCTCAAGCCCGTAACGAGGGCACCGTCGTCAGCGTGTCTGACGGCATCGTACGTATCTACGGTCTGGCCGACGTCATGTACGGCGAAATGATCGAGTTCCCTGGTGGCATCTACGGCATGGCGCTGAACCTGGAGCAGGACTCCGTCGGTGCCGTGGTTCTGGGTAACTACCTGGGCCTGACCGAAGGCATGAGCGCCAAGTGCACCGGCCGTATCCTCGAGGTTCCGGTCGGTCCGGAGCTGCTGGGTCGTGTCGTCGACGCACTGGGCAACCCGATCGACGGCAAAGGTCCGATCAACGCCAAGCTCACCGATGCGGTCGAGAAGGTCGCGCCGGGCGTGATCTGGCGTAAGTCGGTCGACCAGCCGGTACAGACTGGTTACAAGTCGGTCGACGCCATGATCCCGGTCGGCCGTGGTCAGCGCGAGCTGATCATCGGTGACCGTCAGATCGGTAAGACCGCTCTGGCCATCGACGCGATCATCAACCAGAAGAACAGCGGCATCCGCTGCGTCTACGTGGCCATCGGTCAGAAGCAGTCGACCATCGCCAACGTCGTACGCAAGCTGGAAGAGCATGGCGCCCTGGCCAACACCATCATCGTTGCCGCCTCGGCTTCCGAGTCCGCCGCGCTGCAGTACCTGGCACCTTATGCCGGTTGCACCATGGGCGAGTACTTCCGCGACCGCGGTGAAGACGCGCTGATCGTCTATGACGATCTGTCCAAGCAGGCCGTGGCCTACCGCCAGATCTCCCTGCTGCTGCGCCGTCCGCCGGGACGTGAAGCCTACCCGGGCGACGTGTTCTATCTTCACAGCCGTCTGCTGGAGCGTGCTTCGCGCGTATCCGAAGAATATGTCGAGAAGTTCACCAATGGCGCCGTGACGGGCAAGACCGGTTCGCTGACCGCGCTGCCGATCATCGAGACCCAGGCCGGCGACGTGTCCGCATTCGTTCCGACCAACGTGATCTCGATCACCGACGGCCAGATCTTCCTCGAGTCCGCCATGTTCAACTCGGGTATCCGTCCGGCAGTCAACGCCGGTATCTCGGTATCCCGTGTCGGTGGTGCGGCGCAGACCAAGATCATCAAGAAGCTGTCCGGCGGGATTCGTACCGCACTGGCCCAGTACCGTGAACTGGCTGCGTTCGCGCAGTTCGCATCGGACCTGGACGAGGCGACCCGCAAGCAGCTCGAGCATGGTCAACGCGTCACCGAGCTGATGAAGCAGAAGCAATACGCGCCGATGTCCATTGCCGACATGTCCGTGTCGCTGTACGCCGCCGAGCGTGGTTTCCTGACCGACGTGCCGGTAGCCAAGGTTGGCGCCTTCGAGCAGGCCCTGATCGCCTACTTCAACCGCGAGTTCGCCGACCTGATGGCGAAGATCAACGTGAAGGGCGACTTCAACGACGAAATCGATGCAGGCCTGAAGGCCGGCGTCGAGAAGTTCAAGGCCACGCAGAGCTGGTAAGCCGCAGCGGGAGCCTCAGGGCTCCCGCCTGCTAACCCGAAAGGTGTCAAATGGCAGGCGCAAAAGAGATTCGCAGCAAGATTGCGAGCATCAAAAGCACGCAGAAGATCACCAGCGCCATGGAAAAGGTGGCGGTCAGCAAGATGCGCAAGGCACAGATGCGCATGGCTGCCAGCCGTCCCTACGCGGAGCGATCCGGCAGGTGATTGGCCATCTGGCCAACGCCAACCCCGAGTACCGTCATCCGTTCATGGTGGAGCGTCCGGTCAAGCGTGTCGGTTACATCGTCGTGTCGTCCGATCGCGGTCTGTGCGGTGGCCTGAACATCAACCTGTTCAAGGCACTGATTCGCAGCATGAAGGAATGGCACGACCAGAAGGTCGAGGCCGACCTGTGCGTCATCGGCAACAAGGGTGCGAGCTTTTTCCGTAGCTTCGGTGGCAACGTCGTCGCGGCGATCGGCAACCTGGGCGAAGAGCCGTCGGTCAACGACCTGGTCGGCAGCGTCAAGGTCATGCTGGACGCCTTCAACGAGGGCCGGCTGGACCGCTTGTACCTGGTCTCCAACAAGTTCATCAACACCATGACCCAGAAGCCGACGATCGATCAGCTTCTGCCACTGGCTGAAGTCGAAGACGCACAGGCAGTGAAGAAGGGTCAGTGGGACTACCTCTACGAGCCGGATGCCCAGCAGCTGCTGGATGCCCTGCTGGTTCGCTTCATCGAGTCCCAGGTCTACCAGGCGGTAGTTGAGAACGGCGCAGCCGAGCAGGCCGCGCGGATGATCGCCATGAAGAACGCAACCGACAACGCCGGTGATCTGATCAGCGATTTGCAGCTGGTCTACAACAAGGCCCGTCAGGCTGCGATCACTCAGGAAATCTCGGAAATCGTCGGCGGCGCTGCCGCGGTTTAAGAACGGTTCAAATATTCAGAGGAACCAAACATGAGTAGCGGACGTATCGTTCAAATCATCGGCGCCGTTATCGACGTGGAGTTTCCGCGCGATCAGGTGCCGAACGTCTATGACGCGCTGAAAGTACAAGGCGCGGAAACCACCCTGGAAGTCCAGCAGCAGCTGGGCGACGGCATCGTCCGTTCCATCGCGATGGGTTCGACCGAAGGCCTCAAGCGTGGCCTGGACGTCACCAACACCGGCGAAGCGATCTCCGTCCCGGTCGGCAAGGCGACCTGGGCCGTATCATGGACGTGCTGGGCAACCCGATCGACGAAGCCGGTCCCATCGGTGAAGAAGAGCGCTGGACCATCCACCGCGCCGCCCCTTCCTATGCCGAACAAGCCGGCGGTAACGACCTGCTGGAAACCGGTATCAAGGTAATCGACCTGGTCTGCCCGTTCGCCAAGGGCGGTAAGGTCGGTCTGTTCGGTGGTGCCGGTGTCGGCAAGACCGTGAACATGATGGAGCTGATCCGTAACATCGCCATGGAGCACAGCGGTTATTCCGTGTTCGCTGGTGTGGGTGAGCGTACTCGTGAGGGTAACGACTTCTACCACGAGATGAAGGACTCCAACGTTCTCGACAAGGTTGCCCTGGTCTACGGCCAGATGAACGAGCCGCCAGGAAACCGCCTGCGCGTGGCGCTGACCGGCCTGACCATGGCCGAGAAGTTCCGTGACGAAGGCCGTGACGTTCTGCTGTTCGTCGACAACATCTACCGTTACACCCTGGCCGGTACCGAAGTGTCGGCACTGCTGGGCCGTATGCCGTCCGCGGTGGGTTACCAGCCGACGCTGGCCGAAGAGATGGGCGTTCTGCAGGAGCGCATCACGTCGACCAAGACCGGTTCGATCACCTCCGTGCAGGCTGTCTACGTTCCCGCGGACGACCTGACCGACCCGAGCCCGGCGACCACCTTCGCCCACCTCGACGCCACCGTCGTACTGTCGCGTGACATCGCCTCCCTGGGTATCTACCCGGCGGTCGACCCGCTCGACTCGACTTCCCGGCAGCTGGATCCGCTGGTCATCGGCCAGGAGCACTACGACACCGCTCGCGGCGTTCAGTACGTGCTGCAGCGCTACAAGGAGCTGAAGGACATCATCGCCATCCTCGGTATGGACGAACTGTCCGAGCAGGACAAGCAGCTGGTATCCCGCGCACGTAAGATCCAGCGTTTCCTGTCCCAGCCGTTCTTCGTGGCCGAAGTCTTCACCGGTTCGCCGGGCAAGTACGTGCCGCTGAAGGAAACCATCCGTGGTTTCGCCGGCATCCTCAATGGCGACTACGATCACCTGCCGAGCAGGCGTTCTACATGGTCGGTTCCATTGACGAAGCCATCGAGAAGGCCAAGAAACTGTAACTGGCGCGCCCGTTCGCGGGCGCTGTCCCAGCCTGACTGGCGTATGCCGGCCAGGCTGACTACCGAGGCATGAATATGGCTATGACAGTCCATTGCGACATCGTCAGTGCGGAAGAAGAGCTGTTCTCGGGGCTGGTGGAAATGGTCATCGCCCACGGGAACCTCGGTGACATCGGTATCCTGCCGGGCCACGCGCCGCTGCTGACCGATCTCAAGCCCGGTCCGGTGCGAGTGATCAAGCAGGGTGGCGAGGAAGAGATCTTCTACATCTCCGGCGGCTTCATCGAAGTGCAGCCGAACATGGTGAAGGTGCTCGCCGACACCGCGACGCGCGCCAAGGACCTCGACGAAGCGGCCGCCCAGCTGCCGTCAAGGCTGCCGAGAAAGCGCTGCACGAGAAAGGTGCCGAGTTCGACTACGGCTCCGCGGCCGCACGTCTGGCCGAGGCCGCGGCCCAGCTGCGGACCATCGAGGCACTGCGCAAGAAGTACGGCCGTCACTGATCGGTCAGCGACTTCATCGCGTTCGAGTAAAAGGGTAGCCTTGGCTACCCTTTTTCTTTTTCTGTCACCCATGAAGCCGGCCTGGCTTCGTCGATTCAGGAATCCTTCATGTCGCTCGATATCGTCATTCTGGCCGCAGGCCAGGGCACCCGCATGCGTTCCGCCCTGCCCAAGGTCCTGCATCCCGTGGCCGGCAAGAGCATGCTGGCGCATGTCATCGATACCGCCCGGGCGCTGCAGCCGCGCAGCATCCAGGTGGTGATCGGGCACGGTGCCGAGCCAGGTGCGCGAGCAACTTGGCGCCGATGACCTCAATTTCGTCCTCCAGGCCGAGCAGCTCGCACCGGCCACGCCGTGGCCCAGGCGCTACCCCAGCTTGGCGCCGAGCGCGTGCTGATCCTCTACGGCGACGTACCGCTGATCCAGGCGCAAACCCTGGAGCGACTGCTGGCCAAGGTCTGCACCGACCAGCTGGCACTGCTGACCGTCGAACTGGCCGACCCTACCGGCTACGGGCGCATCGTGCGCGACGTGGCGGGCAAGGTGCAGGCGATCGTCGAGCACAAGGATGCCAGCCCCGAGCAGCGCGCGATCCGCGAGGGCAACACCGGCATTCTCGCCGTGCCAGGCCAGCGCCTGGGTGACTGGTTGGGGCGTTTGTCCAACGGCAACGCGCAGGGCGAGTACTACCTCACCGACGTGATCGCCATGGCCGTTGACGAAGGTCTGAGCGTGGCGACCGAGCAGGCATCCGACGCAATGGAAGTGCAGGGCGCCAACGACCGCATTCAGCTCGCCGAACTCGAGCGGCACTACCAGTGGCGCGCGGCGCGACAGCTGATGGCACAGGGGTCACGCTGCGCGACCCGGCGCGCTTTGACGTACGCGGCGAAGTAGCGTTGGCCGCGATGTCAGCATTGACGTCAACGTGTTGCTCGAAGGCCGGGTGGTCATTGAGGACGGTGTGCAGATCGGCCCCAATTGCGTGATCAAGGACAGCACCTTGCGCCGCGGGCCCAGGTCAAGGCCAACTCGCACCTGGCACAGGGGTCACGCTGCGCGACCCGGCGCGCTTTGACGTACGCGGCGAAGTAGCGTTGGCCGCGATGTCAGCATTGACGTCAACGTGTTGCTCGAA
>LZQQ01000025.1_pt1 | contig 24680 bp, 24 predicted proteins | sample 768581 | NCBI WGS metagenome assembly LZQQ01 (sample SAMN05207185, study PRJNA324510) | oil field metagenome | isolation source: sample BH-FW-20 from oil reservoir | place: India: Bombay High | collected 2015-11-25 | reverse complement strand
CTCATCGGCTCCGTGTGTTCAGGCCCGAGCCGGGCGCCGCGACCGACGCCTGCCGGTCAGGACCGGCGCCGGCGCGCGCTGCTGTGGCTGGCGCTTTTCGCGGTCCTGCTATTCGGCCTGCCGCTCCTGGCCGAAGCGCTGGGGTGGCGCTCCCTGGCGCTGGTCGATGCCTTCTACCGCGCCGGCGCACTGGTATTCGGCGGCGGACACGTCGTCCTGCCGCTGCTCCAGGCCGAAGTGGTGCCGACCGGCTGGGTCGGGGAAGAGGCCTTCCTCGCCGGCTACGGGCTGACCCAGGCCGTGCCCGGCCCGCTGTTCACCTTCGCCGCCTTCCTCGGCGCCGCCATGCGCGACGGGCCGAGCGGCTGGCTCGGCGGGCTGCTGTGCCTGGTGGCGATCTTCCTGCCATCATTCCTGCTGGTGGTCGGCGCCCTGCCGTTCTGGGAGCGGCTGCGTCGCAACGCCAGGACGCAGGCGGCGCTGATGGGAGTCAACGCCGCCGTGGTCGGCATTCTGCTTGCCGCGCTCTACCACCCGGTGTGGACCAGCGGCATCCGCGCCCCGCAGGACTTCGCCCTGGCGCTGCTGGCACTGGTCGCGCTGATGTTCTGGAAGCTGCCGCCCTGGCTGGTGGTGGCGGCGTGCGGATTATCGGGATGGCTGCTCGACGCGCTCTGGCCGTAGCGGGCGGTCGGATCAGCCCACCTAGACGCCTCCAAGGGCGCCGCGGCACGGATCGAACAGTCCAGCGTGCGGAAGATGCCGGAGAATCGCGGCAGCCGAGCGTGTGGTAGGTAGCTTTCCAGGCGGTCCGTTCGCGAGCAAGCTCGCTTCTACCAGATGCGAGCCCGCCAGCCGACGGGTGTCGCCTGCAGGAGCTGGCTCTGCCTGCGACCGCTGCAATACGTGACGGCGAATGCTGTCTTCAAAAGGAGCTGCAACGAACGTAATGTTATTATATAACAAAAACAACAGAGTCCTTCCTAGCCGTTGTGATGCCAGCCCCTACCTCACGCCAAGGTAAGAATCCGCTTATGAAACCAACGCTGGATGTAGCCATCGTCGGCGCAGGCGCCGCCGGTATCGGTCTCGGCCTGATGCTGCAGGCCATAGGTGTCGAGCGCTTTGCCCTGCTGGAGCGGCATGAGGTGGGTGCCTCGTTCCGCCGCTGGCCGCGGGAAACCCGCTTTATCACCCCCTCGTTCTATGGCAATCCGTTCGGCCTGCCGGACCTGAACGCGGTATCCCCCGCCAGTTCGCCGGCCATCAACTGTGGTAGCGAACATCCTTCCGGCGAGGCCTATGCGCGTTATCTCGAGCTTCTTGCACAGACGCATGAGCTGCCCCTGATCACCGGGTGTGCGGTACGCACGATGACCCCGTTGCCCGGTGGCGGATTCGAAATCGTCACCGACCAGGCACGGGAACAGCGAGCCATGTCGTCTGGGCCACCGGCGAATACCAGTTCCCTGACCTCGCGCCCTTCCCGGGAGCCGAACTGTGCCGGCATTACGCCCAGGTGGAGTCCTGGCGCGCGTTCGCCGGCGAGGAGCGCTCTGTGATCGGTGGCTATGAAAGCGGCGTCGACGCGGCCATTCAGCTGGTCCGCCAGGGCTGTCGCGTCCGCCTGTTGGCGCGCAGGTCGACCTGGGATGCCGACGGCCCGCTGGATCCCAGCCTCTCGTTGTCCCCCTATACCCGGGGGCGTCTGGAGCAGGCTCTGGAATCGGGCCGACTGGAAGTGGTGTTCGGCGCCGACGTCGTCGCCGTGGAGAAAGAAGAAGGGCGTCATCTGATGACGGCGGCCGACGGTCGAGCCTGGCTCACCGATCGAGCGCCTGTCCTGGCCACCGGATTTCTAGGTGGTGGTGGCGCTCGCCAGATCGAGGCGCTGTTCGACTGGAACGAGGCCGGCATGCCTCTGCTTTCCGAGCATGACGAATCGACCCGTACACCAGGCCTGTTCCTTGCCGGGCCGCAGGTGCGGCACGACGCGCGGATCTTTTGCTTCATCTACAAGTTTCGCCAGCGCTTCTCCCTGATCGGAGCCACGCTCGCCGAGCGCCTGGGTTTGCAGCCTTCCATACCGTCCGACCAGGCCTGGTGGATGTTCGAAAGCGTCGATCCGGCCTGTTGCGCCAATGATTGCGACTGCTAAAGACCGGGCGCCGGTTAGCTCGATCGTGTTCATCGGGCTGGAGAACGTCGGCAAGTCGGCACTGTTCCGTAACCTGGCGCGTGCCCGCTGTGGCGACGAGAGCAACTTTCGCGGCTCGACGGTGAATTGCCGCCGGCAATGGCTGGACGAGTTGCGGGGCGAACTGGTGGACACGCCCGGCATCCGGGTGCGCAGCGACAGCGAGACCACCCGTCTCGCGCTCGCCCAGTTGACCGCCGCCGACAGGCTGGTCCTGGTGGTGCGCGCAACCGATGCCTGGCGGGAGCTGCAGATACTGCTGAGCGCCCTGCCGCCCCTCCAGCAACCCCTGTGCATCCTGTGCACCTTCGCCGACAAGTTGCCCGATCCGCCGGACAAGCCAGCGCATGTCTGTCGACGCGTGCTGGGCGTGCCCTGCCTGTCGGTGACGCCCGGCATCTGGACGAGCTGACGCGCCAGCGCCTGCTCGAGGCCATCGAACGGTCCGCCTGCCTTCCGCTCAACGCCAGGCAACTGCTGGAAGAGGCCTGCCCCGCCCAGGCTTGCGGAGCGCCTCCTGCGACGACGCCATTCGAGCACCGTCTTGCAGGCCCCGTGCTGGCCCTGGTCTGCCTGGGATTGCTGTTCGCCGTGCCGGTCTACCTGGCCTTCCAGCTTTCCGACTGGCTGCAGCCCTGGCTGGACCTCGGGCTGATACAGCCGTCGAAGGCCATGCTCGAAGGATCTCCCGAGCTGCTACGGCACCTGCTGGTGGGAAGCTACGGCGTCTTCAGCCTCGGCTGGTACTCCTTCGTCTGGGCTTTCCCCGTCGTCATGCTGGTCAGCCTGTCCGTCGCCCTATGCGAGGAAAGCGGCCTGAAGGATCGCATCACCACGGCCCTTGACCCCTGGCTGCGCCGGATCGGCCTCAGCGGCCAGGACCTGATCCCCGTGCTCACGGGCTTCGGTTGCAACGTGGTCGCCGTTTTCCAGAGCCGTGGCTGCTCAGCCTGCTCGCGGCGCGCCTGTCTCGGCGCCATTGCCTTCGGCTCGGCCTGCAGCTACCAGATAGGCGCCACACTGTCGCTGTTCAACGCCAGCGGACATCCCGCACTGTTCCTGCCGTACATCATGCTGCTGGCGGTGGTCGCCGCGCTGCACACGCGCCTGTGGAACGGCCGGCTCGAGCCGGCTGCCGCCACGCCCCTGAGCGAGCGGGCCTTCCTCCAGATACCCTCTTCCCGCGCAGTGCTCTGGCGGCTGCGCAGCAGCGTGCGGCAGTTCCTCTGGCAGGCGATGCCGATCTTCCTCGCCATCTGCCTGCTCGCCTCCCTGCTCGACTGGCTGGACCTTCTCGGTTGGTTGAGCCGGCTCATCGCACCGGCGATGCAAGCGCTTCGGCTACCCGCGGAAATGGCCCCGGGCCTGATCTTCTCGCTGCTGCGCAAAGACGGCCTGCTGGTGCTCAACTTCGATGACGGACAGCCACTCGCCCTGCTCTCCCCCGGCCAGGTGTTCCTGCTCGCCTGGCTGGCCTCGACCTTAAGCGCCTGCCTGGTGACCCTCTGGGCGATCGGGCGGGAAATCGGCATCCGCTTCGCCGTCACGCTCGCTGCCCGCCAGGCCGCCAGCTCGCTGGCGGTGGCGACGGTGCTCACCTCGATGCTTTGAAAAGCCGCAGATCCGGAGCGCGCCCATGAACGACACTCCCGCCATTCCAGACAGCTACTCCGCCTGGCGCCACTGCATCACGGTGGAATGCGGCATCCCGTTGACCGCCGACTTCATCCAGCGGCGCCTCGCGATACTGAGCAATCCCGAGGAATACGAAACCCAGCGTTTCACGCAAGTGCATGGCGCCGCGCATCTGCAGGCCGTACTGGCCTGGTTCCAGAGGGCGGCCAGGGACGTGCAGGCAGGCGACCCCGCCGCCTGACCGAGTCGCCCGTGCCGGCGAGCTTGGCCAGGCCACGGTTCATCGCCACCGCGCAGGCGGTCGGCTGCATCCAGCGTTTCGAAAGACAAAAAAGTATTGGAAGGAGATGAGATGAGCTTTGCTACCAGCCGCCCCCTGATCCCGGTCACGCTTCTCACGGGTTTCCTTGGCAGCGGCAAGACCACGCTGCTCAACAACCTCGTGCGCCAGCCCGAACTGGCTGATGCCCTGGTCATCATCAACGAATTCGGCGAGATGCCGCTGGACCACGCCCTGGTCGCGCACAGCACCGAGAACCTGGTGATGGAAATGAGCAGCGGCTGCCTGTGCTGCACCATCCGCGGCGATCTGGTGAAGACGTTGCAGGACATCACCTGGCGCTTTTCGCGCCAAGGACACCGACAGTTCCGCCGTGTGGTGATCGAGACCACAGGACTGGCCGATCCGGCCCCGATCGTTCATACCCTGATGACGCACCCGTCGATCGCCTCCCGTTATCGGCTCGACGGCATCGTCACCACTCTTGACCTGGCGACGGGGCTGCACAGCCTGGAACGCCACACCGAAGCGCTGAAACAGGCCGCGATGGCCGATTGCCTGCTGCTGACCAAAGCGGACTTGGCGAGCACTGAACAGCGCACCGAGCTGCTCCGTCGGCTCGACGGAATCAACCCCGCGGCCCCGCGCTGGATGATCAGCCACGGCGAGGCGAGCGCGTCGAAGATACTCGAGCTGGGGCTGTTTTCGACCGAGGGCAAGATGCCCGACGTCAAGCGCTGGCTGCGCGAAGAGGCCTATGCATCGCAACGCGCGAACGCCCATGACCATGACCATGACCATGACCATGACCATGACCATGACCATGACGCTCATCATCACGCACACGAGCATGACGTCAATCGCCACGACGATCAGGTTCGGGCGTTCTGCTTTTCCATCGACCGGCCGATATCGGAAGACCTGTTGGCGTCCTGGCTGGAACTGTTGATGAGCTTCGTCGGCAGCGACATCCTGCGCGTAAAGGGCATTCTGAACGTCGAGGGCAACGAACAGCCGATCGTCATCCACGGCGTCCAGCACATCTTCCATCCGCCCGCGAGACTGCCGGCCTGGCCGGACGAGGATCGCCGGTCACGACTGGTTTTCATCACCCGGAACGTCGGACGGGACGTGATCGAAAGAACCTTCCAGGTACTGCGCCCCCGATAAGCTCGACCACTGCGCGCCCCGGCAGGCATGAGACAAGACACCGCCGCATGCCTCCACGAACGGGGCGGTGCCTCCCGGAACGCTACTGAGACAGCCCCATGGACCCGAAACTGCTCGACCTGCTCGTCTGCCCCATCACCCATGGTCCCCTGCGGCTGAACGAAGCCGGCACCGAACTGATCAGCAAGCAGGCCGGCCTGGCCTTTCCCATTCGAGACGGCATTGCGGTCATGCTCGAGAGCGAAGCCCGCACCCTGACGTCAGACGAACGCGCATCATAGCCAGCGCGCACGGGACCGCGGCCTGGCCGCGCCCGTGCGCCCCTGGAGAGGCCAATCCCTTCAGGTGAAGGCTTCAGGAACGCACGCCCGAGAGGCATCAGCCGTCGGTGCTGGCAGGGCATCTCCTGCTTTCCGGCTCGCCGGGACCCGGGCCTCGTCGCACAAGCGCTCGATCAGCCGAGCCAGCGGCAAAGGCCCCAGGTCCTGGCCGCCACGGCTGCGCAAGGCCACCGTTCGCTCGCTCTTTTCCCTGTCCCCGACCACCAGCAGGTACGGAACCTTCTGCAGGGTGTACTCGCGAATCTTGTAACCGACCTTCTCGTTGCGCAGATCGGCCGCGGCGCGAATTCCGGCATGCTTGAGGCAGCCGGCGACTTCGCGTGCGTAGTCATCCTGCGCCTCGCTGATAGTGAGTACGACCGCCTGCAGGGGAGCCAGCCACAGCGGGAAGGCGCCGCTGTACTGCTCGATGAGGATGCCGATGAAGCGCTCCAGCGAGCCGAACAGGGCACGATGCAACATGACCGGGCGCTGCCGCCCGCCCTGCTCGTCGACATAATGGATATCGAAGCGCTCCGGCAGGTTGAGGTCGACCTGGAGGGTTCCGCACTGCCAGTCCCGGCCGATGGCATCGCGCAGCACGAACTCGAGCTTGGGCCCGTAGAACGCGCCTTCCCCGGCATTGACCCGGTACTCGATGCCGATGCGTTGCAGAGCGCCGGACAGGGCGCCCTCGAGCATGTCCCAGGTTTCGTCGCTGCCGATGCGATGGGCCGGCCGGGTGGATAGCTTGACGGCCACCTCCTCGAAGCCGAAATCGCGGTAGATGGCGAACACCAGGGCGATGGTGTCGGCGCACTCCTGCTCCATCTGTTCCGCGGTGCAGAAGATGTGCGCGTCGTCCTGGGTGAAATGCCGCACGCGCAAAAGCCCATGCAATGCGCCGGACGGCTCGTAGCGGTGCACCTTGCCGAACTCGGCCATGCGCAGCGGCAGGTCGCGGTAGCTCTTCAGGCCGCGCGCATAGAGCGACACCGCGCCGGGACAGTTCATCGGCTTGAGGGCGAACACCCTGTCGTCCTCGGTGCGGGTGGTGAACATGTTTTCCCGATAGTTGAACCAGTGCCCCGAGGTTTCCCACAGGCTGCGGTCCATCACGTCCGGCGTGTTGACCTCGACGTAGCCGACGGCTCCTGGCGTCGGCGCATGTAGCCGATCAGGGTCTGGAACAGCGTCCAGCCCCTGGGATGCCAGAACACCGAACCCGGCGCGGCTTCGTCGAAATGGAACAGGTCGAGCTGGGCACCCAGCTTGCGGTGATCGCGCTTCTCCGCTTCTTCGATGCGCTGCAGGTAGGCGGACAGCTGCTTCCTGTCGGCCCAGGCCGTGCCGTAGACCCGCTGCAGCTGCTCGTTCCGCGAGTCGCCCCGCCAGTAGGCCCCGGACAGCCTGGTCAGGCGGAAGGCCTTGAGGAAGCGCGTGTTCGGCACGTGCGGCCCACGGCACATGTCGATGTACTCCTCATGGAAGTACAGGCCCACCACCTGCTCGCCAGGCATGTCCTCGATCAGGCGCAGCTTGTAATCCTCGCCACGGGCACGAAAGATGGCGGCCGCCTCGGCGCGCGGCGTCATGCTCTTGATGATGTCGTAGTCCTTGTCGATCAACTCGCGCATGCGTTGTTCGATGGCCGCCAGATCGTATGGCGTGAAGGGCCGCTCGTAGGCGATGTCGTAATAGAAGCCGTCCTCTATCACCGGTCCGATGACCATTTTCGCGGTCGGGTACAACTGTTTTACCGCGTGCCCCACCAGGTGCGCGCAGGAATGGCGAATGATCTCCACGCCTTCCGGGTCCCTGGGAGTGATGATCTGCAGGATCGCATCCCGCTCGATCAGGTCGCCGGCATCGACCAGCCGGCCATCGACCTTGCCGGCCAGCGTGGCCTTCGCGAGCCCGGTGCCGATATCGGCGGCGACTTGCTGGACGGAAACGGGCTGCGGATATTGGCGCAGGGTTCCGTCGGGGAGACTGATGCGAATCATCGGATGTCCTGTGTAGTCAACGGTGGAAACTCAGGGGCAGGCCCTGGCAGTCGTCGTGGATGCGACCCTGGTGCCAGGCCAGTTGGCCGGACACCAGCGTGGTACGAACCGCGTGGCGGAAGCGGCGCCCCCGGAAAGGCGTCCAGCCGCAGTGGGCCAGCACGGGCTCCTCGTCGACCGGCCGCGCTGCCGCCAGGCGCTCCACCAGGACCAGGTCGGCCCAGTAGCCCTCGCGCAGGTAACCCCGCTCGCGGATGCCGAACAGCTCGGCGACCGCATGGCTGGTCTTGCGTACCAGGTGCGGCAGCGTCAGCGCGCCGTCCTCCATAAGCTCCAGGAGCGCTGGCAACGCATGCTGGACCAGGGGCAGCCCCGATGGCGCCCTGGCATAGGGCTGGCGCTTTTCGTCGAGTGCATGCGGGGCATGGTCGGTGCCGATCACATCGATGCGGTCGCAACGCAGCGCCTGGCGAAGGGCATCGCGGTCGGCACGGGTCTTGATAGCCGGATTGCATTTGATCAAGTGACCGAGCTCGGCATAGTCGCCGTCGTCGAACAACAGATGGTGGACGCAGGCCTCCGCGGTGATGCGCTTGCCGGCTACCGGCCCCGGCGCGAAGAGCGACAGCTCGCGTGCCGTGGTCAGGTGCAGCACGTGCAGCCGGGTGCATGGCGCCTGGCCAACTCGACCGCCAGCTGGAAGACCGGTAGCAGGCCTCGGCATCGCGGATCAGCGGATGCGCCGACGGCGGGATGTGATCGCCGTGACGTGCACGCAGGCGCGCCTCGTTCTCGAGGATGCTGGGGGTGTGTTCGCAGTGGGCGAGCAGAATGGTCGGCACGCAGCGGAACAGCCGCTCCAGCACCTCGGGATCGTCGACCAGCATGTCGCCCGTCGAAGCGCCCATGAACACCTTCACCCCGGCGACCTCGCGAGGATCGAGCGCAGCGACGATGTCGAGGTTGTCGCGGCTGACACCGAAGTGGAAGGCGTAGTTGGCCCGTGCGCTCGCCGCTGCCCGGCGCCTCTTGTCGGCGAGCGCCTCCAGGGTCAGGGTCGGCGGAGCGGTGTTGGGCATGTCCATGAAGCTGGTGATGCCGCCGGCCACCGCCGCCCGCGATTCGCTGGCAATGCAGCCCTTGTGGGGCGCGCCCGGCTCGCGGAAGTGCACCTGGTCGTCGATCATTCCCGCAACAGCCATTGCCCGGCGGCATCGATCTCGAGCCGCGCCTGGACACCTTCGATGCCGCCGGCGATCTTCTCGATGCGCCCATGGGCCACCAGCACGTCGCCCTCGAATTCACGCCCCTCGTTCACCAGCCGGGCGTTGCGGATGAGCACGTCGGACATGGTCAGAACTCGTTCTGCAACGCTTTGTAGCCGCGCACCAGATCGATGTTGGTGCGGGCGACGTCCTCGGAAAACTCCGAGGCGGAAACGCTGACGGGCGGGTACCGGCCGAGGTCTGTGTGCGGGCCGATGTGCTCGGTAGGCGGCACGTAGAAGTTTTCTGGGAGGTCGCGGCCGTCGACCACCGAGTTGTGCCGCACCACGCTGCCGTCACCCACGCGGCAATTGAACAGCACGCTGTTGAAGCCGATGAAGACGCGATCACCGACCACGCAGGGACCATGGACGATGGAGCGGTGGGCGATGGAGCTGTACTCGCCGATGACCACCGCGGCACCGGACTTGGAGTGGATCACCACGCCATCCTGGATATTTGAATTGGCGCCGATGACGATCGGCTCCATGTCTCCGCCGGCATCGACCTCATCGGCACGGATGACCGCATACGGGCCGACGAACACGTTGTCCTTGATCACCACCTTCCCGCAGATGATCGCGGTTTTGTCGATGTAGGCCGATTCGGCTATCAGCGGCAGGTGGCCGGATGGATTCCTGCGAATCACGGTCGGATGTCCTCTTGGCTGGGTGAATGTTCATCGCGGCGTGGCGGTACCGGGTCGTAGCCGCCGGCATGCCAGGGGTGGCAGCGCAGCAGGCGACGTAGCGTCAGCGAACTGCCGCGCCACAAGCCATGCCGATCGAGCGCTTCCAGCGCGTACTGGGAACAGCTGGGATGGAAACGGCAGCGCGGCCCCAGCAAGGGGCTGATCAGGTACTGGTGGGCGCGCACCATCAGCCTTGCCAACCGAAGGGGCCAGTGCTTCATGGGCAACGCTCGGCTTGGTGGTGCCAGCGGGTACCCTGCGCATCGTCCTCGAGCACCACGCCTGCCCGCGCCAACTGGTCTCGCAGCGCGTCCGCCCGGGCGAATTCCCGCCGCTGGCGGCCAGGTTGCGCTGGGCAACCAGCCCTTCCACCCAGCCGACGTCCACCTGCCCGGCCGCTTCTCCGGACTGCGCCAACGCGGCCGCGGCCTGGGCAGGCTCCTGCTGCAGCAGCCCGAGCAGCGCTCCGGATGCCTTCAGGCTCGCTTTCAGCCCGCGTCGTTCCGCATCCGAGCGACTGGCATCGAGGCGTCCGGCCAGTTCGTGCAATCGCGCCAGCGCGACGGAGACGTTCAGGTCGTTGCAAAGCGCTGCGACGACCTGCTCGTCCGCATCCGCTTCTTCATCGCCTTCGACTCGGGCAAGGCTCTGGTAGAAACGCAGCAGCACCCGCCTGGACGACTCCAGGCGCCCGTCGTTCCAGTCCAGCGGCTGGCGGTAATGGGTCGACAGCAACGCCAGGCGGACCGCTTCACCCGGGGCCTGCCGCAACAGGTCACGAACGAGCAGGACGTTGCCCAGCGACTTGGACATCTTCTGTCCGTCCACGGTGACGAAGCTGTTGTGCACCCAGGTCCGGCAGTAGGGTGCACCGTCGTGCGCGCAGGTCCCCTGGGCGATCTCGTTCTCGTGGTGGGGAAAAATCAGATCCTGGCCGCCGCCGTGGATGTCGATGGTCCGACCCAGGTGGCGCCCGACCATCGCCGAGCACTCGATGTGCCAGCCGGGACGGCCTCGCCCCCAGGGACTTTCCCAGCCGGGCTGGTCGGGTCTGGAGGGTTCCAGAGCACGAAATCCAGGGGGTCGCGCTTGTAGGGCGCCACCTCCACGCGCGCACCGGCGAGCATGTCCTCGGGACGGCGGCCGGACAGCGCCCCGTAACCGGCGAACGAGGGCACGTGAAACAGCACATGGCCCTCGGCCTCATAGGCATTGCCCCGCTCGATCAGCGCGCGGATCAGATCGATGATGTCCGGAATGTGCTCGGTGACCCGCGGTTCCAGATCCGGCCTCAGCACGCCCAGCGCCTGCATGTCCTGGTGGTAGGCGTCGATGTAGCGGCGGGTTATGTCGCCGATCGGTACCCCCGCCTCGCGGGCCGCGGCGTTGATCTTGTCGTCCACGTCGGTGAAGTTGCGTGCGTATACCAGCCGGCGATAGCGCTGGCGGAGCAGCCTGGCCAGCACGTCGAACACCACTGCGGGACGGGCATTGCCGATGTGGGCGTAGTTGTAGACCGTCGGTCCGCAGACATACAGGGTGACACGATCCGGATCGGCAGGTACGAACGGCTCTTTCGCACGAGCCAGGGTGTTGTACAGCCGGATCGGACGGCGTTGGTCACGCATGACCATGGCGATGCTCCGTAATCTGTTGCTGAATCGCCGGCACGCAGACGAGCCGGTGTCTGCGCCCTTCTAGCGGCCGATCGGGTCTCCGGCTTTCGGGAAACCCGAGCTGCTCGCCACCGCGTCGTGCGGATGCAGGCTCTCCACATGCCGAACGCTGACGCTGGACTGCGGGAAGGCATTGCCGAGCGATTGCTGGATCTTGCGCGCGGCATCCTCGACGTACATCAGGTTCTGCCCGTTCAGGCGGGCGAAGGCCTGTTCGTCGGCGCGCTTGACCGCCGTCTGCACGGGTGTTCCCAGCGCGTCTTCGACCCGGTCGATCAAGCAATCAGGCCCAGAGCGACCGCCCCGTCGGGAATGCGTACGCGCACTTCGGCCAGGCTGCGTTGGCTATGGGGCGTCGCCAGGGTGGCGTGCTGCCGCAGCCAGGCCGCGATCGCCGCGGATTCGACGTAACCGCTCGGGCCGAATCGATCGATGAACGCTTGCTCGATGAGCTGTCGAGCCAGGGCCGCGGAACAGGGACAGGTAGACGAGTAGCCGATCTGCACCGAGGCATCCAGTGAGAATCCGCTTTCGCTCCAGAATGCCTCCAGCCGGACGGGATAGGACTTCCAGCCGCTCAGGCCCTCCGTCAGCAATGCCGGGCGTCGGCACAGTACGGAGAAATTCAGTACGACCCGGGCACGGGTCGAGTGGCAATCCGCATGACTGCTCACCATCTCCGCCAGCAACGCCGACAGGGTGGCCGGCCTGAGCCTTTCGCGCTCGGCGAAGCCGTCCAGGAGCCGATACAGCCGGGACATGTGGATGCCCTTGATCGCGGGATCGGGCAGGTCGACATGGACATCCGCACGCGCATGGACGGGATGGACGATCTCGGGCTCGTCCAGCGTGATCGGCAGATCGATTCCATCCATCCCCACCCAGTCCAGGGCAGGCGCGCAATGGACAGCTCCGTCCGGGCGACGTCGGGCAACAGAATACTCATGGCTGACTGGTTTCTCTCAGGGCTCGCAGGGTGCCCGGGGAGGTGCCGGACACCCTGCGAGGGACTTCGGCACCTGGCATGCCCAGGCTTCATCGTAGATGTTATGTTATAACATATTTTATGTCACTCAACGGGAGCAGGCACCCATGAACAAGCAGCGCCGCATACCTGCCAGTGAATCGGGAAAAGAGCGGGCACTGCCCGATAGAGCCGGGGCGGACGGCCACCTGCGGGACGTCGCGCTTACTCCCATCCGGCGCCTCGTACTGAGGCTGCTGCAGCAGCATCCGCAGGGCGTCAAGCTTACGATCTGCTAGACCTGATTCGCCCGCTCAAGCCGAACGCTGCGCCACCGACCGTTTACCGTGCGCTCAACTTCCTGGTGACCCAAGGCCTGGCGCACAAGATCAGCTGCATGAACCTGTTCATCGCCTGCCACCAGAACGGGCGCCTTCGCGATGAGGCCGGCCTTTTTCTCGTTTGCCCTCATTGCCATAGCGTCACGGAGTTTTACGACGACACCGCATCGCGGGCGCTGCACCAGGCCCTGTATGCAGCCGGCTATCGCCTGGACCGCAGCGTGATGGAGATCGGCGCCGTCTGCCCATCGTGCAACGCACAGCATCGCCCACGGCAGCAAAGGCGCGAGAGCACGCCTCGCCGCTGAACGGACTCATCAGGATTCCAGGGCAGCGGCGATGACCTCGACCTCTGCGCCACGAATGGCGTTGTAGAAACAGCTACGGCGATTGGTATGACAGGCCGCCCCCGTCTGCTCGACCAGCAGCAAGACGCATCTCCATCGCAGTCCAGGCGGGCCTCCACCAGACGCTGCCGATGCCCCGAGGTTTCCCCTTTTCGCCACAGGGCCTGCCTCGAACGGGACCAGTAGCATGCCCAGCCACTGGCCAGGGTCTCCTCCAGCGCCACGCGATTCATCCAGGCCAGCATCAGCACCTCGCCGGTGTCATGCTGCTGCGCGATGGCGGCGATCAGCCCATCGGCATTCCAGGGGATGGCGTCAAGCACTTCGGCAACCGGCCGCTTGGCGCCCTCGAAGCCTGCTCGAGCCAGAGAAATTCATTCATCGGCGGGCCAGTGCTCGAGTGATGGTTTCGACGTTGTGGCGATACAGCCCCAGGTAGGCGCTGGCCGGCCCTTCGGATGCCAGGGCGTCCGAATACAGGGTTCCGCCGATCCTGGCGCCCGTTTCGTCGGCGATCTGCTCCAGCAGCCGGGCATCCTTGATGTTCTCGACGAATACGGCCTTGATGCCCTCCGAGCGGATCAGTCCGATCAGGTCCGCCACTTCCCGGGCGGATGGCTCGTGCTCGGTGGAAAGCCCTTGCGGTGCAATGAAATCGATCCCGTACGCCTGCCCGAGGTAGCCAAAGGCGTCATGAGAGGTCACGATCCGATGGCTGCCGGCCGGCAGCCCGCCGAAGCGTTCGCGTGTCTCGATCAGCAGCGCGTCGATCTGCGAAAGGTAGGCCTCCAGGTTCGCCCGATAACGTTCGGCATGGGCCGGGTCGACCCGTGCGAGCGCCTTGGCGATATTGCCGGCATAGATCTTGGCGTTGGCGAGGTTGTTCCACGCATGGGGATCGGGGATTTGCTGGCCGTCCTCTTCGAGCGTACGCGGGATGACCCCCTGGCTCGCCTGGACCACCTTCCCGTTTGCGCCCGTGCTGGTCGCCAGCCTATCCAGCCACGGCTCGAAATTCAGGCCGTTCACGATGATCAGATCCGCAGCGGCGACGCGCCTGGCATCGTCCGGCGTGGTCTCGTAGAGGTGCGCATCGCTGTCCGGGCCGACCAGGTTGGTGAGCTCGATTTCCGCACCGCCAATGTTGCGGGTGATGTCCGCAAGGATGCTGAAGCTGGTGAGAACCTTCACCCGCTCGGCCGCCGACAGAATCAGCGAAACCATCAGCATCAGGAAAACAACGATCAGCCGCATGGGGCGCTCCTTATTGAGGAATGGAGAGATAACGTCGACGGAACAGGCCATGGACCGGGCCGCACATGACCGAAAACAGATAGGCGCCACCGGCCATGACCACGATGGACGGGCCGCTGGACAGAGAGGCGTAATAGGACAGCAGCAACCCTGCCCATACCGAAGCCATGCCGATCAGCGCGGCGATGGCAATCAGGTTGAGCAGCCGCCGGCTCCAGAACCGGGCGGCCGCTGCAGGCAGCATCATCAGGCCAACCATCATCAACGCGCCGATGGCCTGGAAGCCGACCACGAGGTTCAGCACCACCAGGCCGAGGAACAGGCCATGGGTAATCGGCCCGTAGCGACTGACCCGGCGCAGGAACAGCGGGTCCAGGCTGTCGAGCAGCAAGGCACGGTAGATCGCTGCGAACACCGCCAGGCTACCCAGGGTGACCCACAGGATTGCGCGCAGGGTCTCGGCGTCGACTGCCAGCGCCGAGCCGAACAGCAGCCCCAGCAGATCGAGACGTTTGCCGGCCAGACCAAGCAGCAACACACCCGAGGCCAGGGAAATCGGATAGATGGCGGCCAGGCTGGCATCCTCGCGCAGGCCGGTGCGCCTGCTCACCAAGGCCGAGAAACCTGCCACCGCCAGGCCGGCAAGCAGCCCGCCAAGCGACATGGCCACCAGCGACAACCCGGCCAGCCAGAAGCCGAGCGCCGCACCAGGCAGGATTCCATGGGCAATGGCATCGCCGATCAGGCTCATTCGCCGCAGCATCAGGAACACCCCGAGCGGTGCGGCACTCACGGCCAGCAGCAATCCGCCGAGCAGCGCCCGACGCATGAAGGTGAACTCAATGAAAGGCTGCCATAGCTGATCGATCATTCAGGCGACCTGGCAGTACGCAGCCTCGCCGATGAGCGAGCCGCTCGGGCCATAGCGACAGCCCAGCCGGTCGATCACCAGGCATTGCCCGATCTCCTGGCGCACGCGCCCCAGATCGTGGCTCACCACCACGAGCGTGCGGCCTGTGCGTACCCAGTCATGGATGTGCCGCCAAAACAGCGTCTGGCCGGTGTCGTCGAGTGCCGCATCCGCCTCGTCGAGCAGCAGCAGCGAGGCCTGCATGAGACTCGCACGAGCCAGCAGGGCCCGTTGCAGCTCTCCTCCGGACAGCGCCTGGAGAGGGCGAGCCTCCAGCCCATCGAGCTGCCATTCGAACAACACCTGCTCGAGGCGCTGTCTTCGCTGGCCGGCGTCGAGACGCTGCCCCCAGAAACCTGCGCTGACTAGCTCACGCAGATCGATGGGGAACTGGCGGTCGATGGCCTGTTGCTGGACCAGATAACCGATGCCGCCGAACCTTGGAGCCGAAACGGAAATCCGCCCCGACAACGGCCTCTGCAAGCCGGCGATCACCTTCAGGAAGCTGCTCTTGCCACAGCCGTTTGAGCCGATCACCGCCGTCAAGCTGCCCTTCGGGAGCTCCAGGTCCAGTGGCGGGGTGAGCGGGCAACCGGCGGCCCCCCACTGCAATTGATCGCAGAGAATCATGCGGAACGTTCTACCCATGGAATGACAGACGTAAATGTTATGTTATAACAATATAAAACGAAACCTCTGTTTCTGCAAGGACTGGCCCATGCACAGGCGCGATCTATTGAGACTCCTGATTGCCGGATTCGCCCTCCCCGTTTCGGCCGCAACGCAGGCGGCGCAACGAATCACCGGCCTGCGGAGCTGGTACGAAGACGACAGGCTGCGCGTGGTCCTGGACCTCAGCGGCCCTGTCGAGTACAGGACCTTCGAACTGGTGTCCCCACCGCGGCTGGTCATCGACCTGACCAACACGCATCTCGATGCCGTTCTTCCGGCCCCCCCAATGCCTGACGGCCCGCTCCGGTCGATACGCAGCGGCCTCCGGGGCGCGGATACGCGGCTCGTGTTCGACATGAACGACCCCGTTCGGATGAACGCCTTTGCACTGGGCCCTGACGAAGGCAAGGGACATCGCCTGGTATTGGATTTCCAGCCATTCACGGCGGCGCTCGCAGGCAAAGCTGCCAACCCCACGCCCCCCACGCGAAGCGGGCAGCGCGATATCGTGGTCGTGATCGACGCCGGTCATGGCGGCAAGGATCCCGGCGCCGTTGGCCTCAAGGGGGAAAAAGAGAAAGCCGTCGCACTGGCCATTGCCCGCCTGCTGGCAAAGAAGGTGAATAGCCAGCCCGGCTTCAAGGCCCATCTGGTACGCAACGGGGACATCTTCGTGCCGCTTCGCAAGCGCGTCGAAGTGGCCCATCGCCGGAACGCCGACCTGTTCATTTCCATACATGCCGACGCCGCTCCCCGGCGCACGGCATCGGGCGCGTCGGTGTATGCCCTGTCGCAGGGCGGCGCCACCTCCACGATGGCCCGCTGGCTGGCCGAGCGGGAGAATCATGTCGACCTGCTCGGCAGCGAACGCTTGCTGTCTCTGAAAGACAAGGACCCGATGCTTGCCAAGGTCATCCTGGACATGTCGATGACCGCAACCATCACCACCAGCCTCGACCTCGGCAAGGATGTTCTCGACAGCCTGCAGGGCGTTGCGGGCGTCCACCAGAAGCGCGTCGAACAGGCCGGCTTCGCGGTACTCAAATCGCCGGACATTCCCTCGGTGCTGGTGGAAACGGGCTTCATCTCGAACCCGGGCGATTGCAGAAGACTGATCGAACCGCGTCATCAGGAGAAGGTGGCGGGCGCCATCTTCGAGGGCCTGCATCGGCACTTCCAGGCCAGGCCGCCGCAGGGCACGCTTCTGGCTCGAATGAATGAAAGCCAGAGCGCCTGAGTCGATTGGGTACCATGCGCAGGTGGCGGGTGTGCCGAGCCGGCTCCGTCTAGTCGCATCCCTTCAGGCGGTTGCAGGAGATCCGCCCTTGATCTCCACTGGATGTAGAGAAGCGACTGATGGCGTTCCAGCCAATCAAGCGCGTTCTGCCAACCCAGACATTGCCGTCGCTGCTGACACCGCTAAAGAACTGGACACGTCCGAAGCGGGTATTGGTCTGCGCCCAGGACAGGCCGGAGCCCCCATCATGACCGCGCAGGAACATATCGTTTCCCCATTGCGCCACCCCATAGTAGCCCCCACGACCGTCCTTGCAGTGCAACAGCATGGCGCTGCGCGTACACGGATTGATGAAGGACGACAGCACCGGGATTTCCGCTCTTGCCGCCGACGTATTCATCAGCGAAACCCCGAAGAGCAGCAGGGCCAGGGAACGCACAAGCCTCACCAGAGTGCACCTCGCCAGATTGCAATGTTATAAATTAACACAATGAGGCTATACGAAGGAGGTGATTGGGTGCGCCAGACCTCCGCAGGAGGCCTTGATGGGGACTGCATGCCGATGGGAGCCGAAAAACCGGCAGGACCTTTTCGCAGGCACAAAAAAAGCTGCTCTCGGCAGCTTTCGTTGCTCATCCAGGAGGATGAAGGATATGGCGCAGCGGACGGGACTCGAACCCGCGACCCCCGGCGTGACAGGCCGGTATTCTAACCGACTGAACTACCGCTGCGCGTCGGCCGGACTTTCATCCGTACTCACAAGGATGGTGGCTGATGACGGGATCGAACCGCCGACCCCCTGCGTGTGATGCAGGTGCTCTCCCAGCTGAGCTAATCAGCCGTTCGCCTTGCGAGGCGCGCAATTTACTCATGCCCCGGGGCTAAGTCAACAACAGCGTTGAACTTTTTCTTCCACACGCTATCAACCCACTCTGGGCAAAACGATCCGCCCGCACTTTTCACCCGAATCACGGTCAGCAGAAAACATCAGTCAGGGGCACGCTTCCTTGCCATGCAGCTCGTCATGTGAACCGGCTACCTTCGTGGTCCGGTGGACTGCGGCTGCTATCATCCCGAGGCTGACAGGAAACCCATTAGAACGGCCAGGGAGTCCGCTACTTGCCTCGCACTGGTAACCTGCAGAAACTTCAGCAACACGCACCTCTGCTTGCTGCCGCCGTGCTGCTCTGCCTGTTCGCCCTGTACCTGGCCCGGCAGGTCAGCGATTGGCTGCGCCTGGTCGACGAGCCGGTCGCAGTCGACAGCGCGACCGCACAGCCGCCCGGCGCGGCGCCCGACCTGCAGCGCATCGCGGGGCTGTTCGGCACGCCGCCGAACCCCGAGGCTCCGGTCGGAGCCGCCCCCGAGACGACCTACGCCAGCGACCTCGGCCTGACCCTGCATGGCAGCCTGGTTAACCGCGATCCGACGCGCTCCAGCGCCATCATCCAGCAGCAGGGCATGCCGCCGCAGCTGTACATGGCCGGCACCGAACTGGTCCCCGGCGTGAAGCTCGAGGCCGTCTACCCCGACCGCATCGAAGTCAGTCGCAACGGCCAGGTCGAGACGCTGTATTTCCCCACCAGCGCCTCGTCGAGCTACGTCACCCCGGACCTGCAGAACCTCCCCGACCCCACTACCGGCCTTCCGCCGGGCAGCGAACCCGTCCCCACGGAATCGGACGCTGCGATGCAGCAGCAGATGGACGCTCTGCGCCAACAGATGGAAGAAGGGGCGAACCCATCCGGCAACCCACCCACCGATGAACAGCCCATGGAAGACAACTGAACGATGTTGACCTTTTCCCGCCCGCTCATTGGCCTGCTCGCCCTGGGTGTCGCAGCCGCTCCCCTGCCGCTCCTCGCCCAGGAGCCGGCAGGCTCGCCGAGCACCACCCAGGCCGCCGACGGCTGGACCATCAACCTGAAGGACGCCGACATCCGCGCCTTCATCGACCACATCAGCCAGATCACCGGACAGACGTTCATCGTGACCCGCGCGTGCGCGGACAGGTCAGCGTGGTGTCCAACGCCACCCTTTCGCTGAGCGAGGTCTACCAGCTGTTCCTCTCGGTGATGGCCACGCACGGCTTCAGCGTGCTCACCCAGGGCGACGTGGCGCGGGTGGTGCCCAACGCCGAGGCGAAGGCCGAAGCCGGCGGCGGGCCGACCGGCGGCGACCTGCTGGAGACGCGGGTGATCCAGGTCCAGCACACGCCGGCCACCGAGCTCATCCCGCTGATCCGTCCGCTGGTCCCGCAGTACGGCCACCTGGCCGCCGTGCCCTCGGCCAACGCCCTGATCATCAGCGACCGCAGCGCCAACATCGCGCGCATCCAGGACCTGATCCGCTCGCTCGATCGTGCCGAGAGCGGCAACTACACGGTCGTGACGCTGCAGCATGGCTGGGCCGTGGACATCGCCGATGTCCTGCGCAACACCACCGCCCGCGGCGAAGGCCAGGGCGCCGGCCTGCAGAACACGCAGATCATCGCCGACTCGCGCACCAACCGGCTGATCTTCATCGGCCCGGCCGGGGCGCGCAACCAGCTGGCCGACCTGGCCCGCTCGCTCGACACCACCAGCACCCGCTCGGCCAATACGCGCGTCATCCGCCTGCGCCACAACGATGCCAAGCAGCTCGCCGAGGTGCTCGGCGAGGTTTCCGAAGGCCTCGCCCCGGCGCCGGGACAGACCGACACGCAAACCCTGCGCACCCAGCAGCCGATCCTCATCCGCGCGGACGAAAGCCTGAACGCGCTGGTCCTGCTGGCCGACCCGGAACTCATCGGCACCCTGGAAAGCATCGTCCGCCAGCTCGACGTGCCGCGCGCGCAGGTCATGGTGGAGGCGGCCATCGTCGAGATTTCCGGCGACATCACCGACGCGCTCGGCGTGCAGTGGGCCGTGGACGCCCGCGGCGGCACGGCGGCCTGGGCGGCGTCAGCTTCGGCAACACCGGCTCTCCATCGGCACGGTGCTCGAGGCCTACCAGGAGGGCGAGATTCCCGCCGACCTGCCGGACGGCGCGGTCATCGGCATCGGCACCCGCAGCTTCGGCGCGCTGATCACCGCGCTCTCGGCCAACAGCAACAGCAACCTGCTGTCCACCCCGAGCCTGCTGACCCTGGACAACCAGCCGGCGGAAATCCTCGTCGGCCAGAACGTGCCCTTCCAGACCGGCTCCTACACCACCGATGCCGCCGGCGCCAACAACCCCTTCACCACCATCGAGCGGCAGGATGTCGGCGTGACCCTCAAGGTGGTGCCGCACATCAACGAGGGCGCGACCCTGCGCCTGGAAATCGAGCAGGAAATCTCCTCGATCGCCCCGACCGCCGCCGGGGCCGTCGACCTGATCACCAACAAGCGCTCGCTCAAGAGCACCATCCTCGCCGAAGACGGCCAGGTGATCGTGCTCGGCGGCCTGATCCAGGACGACATCACCCGCACCAACTCCAAGGTGCCGCTGCTCGGCGACATCCCCCTGCTCGGCGGCCTCTTCCGCTCGACCCAGGACACCCATGTCAAGCGCAACCTGATGATCTTCCTGCGCCCGACCGTGGTGCGCGATCGCGCCGGCATCGCCGCCCTGTCCGGCCGCAAGTACAGCGACATCCGCCTGGTGAACACCGGCTCGGACCGGCCCGTCGTGCTGCCGGAAAATGCCAACATGCTGTTCGACGGCCAGGGCGTGCCGCCGGAAGTGGACCTGCGCCCCGACGATGCCGCACCCGAGCCGCAACAGCTGCCGCCGACACGCCTCGAGCCGTTCCTGGGCCAGGATGGCGCACCGCCAACCACGCCGCCGACCCTGCCCACGCCGTCGTCCCCGGCCCGGCCCACGGCCTCGTCGCTGGCCAGCGGCTGGGCATCCAGCTCGCGAGCCTGGACAGCCTCGACAGCGCGACCGGGCTGCAGCAGCGCCTGCGCACCCAGGCTACAACGCCTACGTGTTCTCCACCGAGGGACGCCACCGGGTCTTCGTCGGCCCGGTCGCCGAGCGCGCCGAGGCCAGCCGCCTGCGCCAGCAGTTGCAGCAGCAGTACCAGCTCGACGGCTTCGTGGTGAGATTCGGCGCCGCCGACACAGAATGAGGGCTCTGCCTTCTGCGGAGCGCAGTCGGCGGCGTTGCCCCTGCGGGCAGTGGGAGGCGCGCCCTCACGGCGACGTCTCCGGGGCGGAGCCCGGCATGGGGTCCGCAGGGCGGATGGAGGCGCGTTCGCGCGCCTGCGCGGACTTAGAGCGCCTGCAGGCCGCGCGCCAGGTCGGCCTTGAGGTCCTCGACCTCTTCCAGCCCCACGGCGACCCGGATCAGGCTGTCGCGGATGCCGGCATTGGCCCGTTCCTCGGGCGACAGGCGCCCATGGGTAGTGGTGGCCGGATGGGTGATGGTGGTCTTGGTGTCGCCGAGGTTCGCGGTGATGGAAATCAGCCGCGTCGCGTCGATGAAGCGCCAGGCGGCGTCCTTTCCTCCGGCGACCTCGAAGCTCAGCACCGCACCGAAGCCCTTCTGCTGCCGCCGCGCCAGCTCGTGCTGCGGATGGCTGGCGAGTCCGGCGTAGTGCACCCGCTCGATGCCCGGCTGGGTTTCCAGCCACTCGGCCAGCGCCTGCGCGCTGGCGCAGTGCGCCTGCATGCGTAGCCGCAGCGTCTCCAGCCCCTTGAGGAACACCCAGGCGTTGAACGGGCTGAGCGTCGGGCCGGCGGTGCGCAGGAAGCCCACCACCTCCTTCATTTGCTCGCTGCGCCCGGCGACGACGCCGCCGAGGCAGCGGCCCTGCCCGTCGATGTACTTGGTCGCCGAGTGGATGACGATGTCCGCCCCGAGCGCCAGGGGCTGCTGCAGCACCGGGGTACAGAAGCAGTTGTCGACCATCAGCCAGGCGTCCTTGGCGTGGGCCAGGTCCGCCAGCGCGCGGATGTCTACCAGCTCGGCGAGCGGATTGGACGGCGACTCGACGAACAGCAGGCGGGTGTTGGGCTTGAAGGCCGCGGCCCAGGCGTCCAGATCGGCCAGCGGCACGTAGTCGACCTGCACCCCGAAGCGCTTGAGGTACTTCTCGAACAACGAGACGGTGGCGCCGAACACGCTGCGCGAGACCAGCACGTGGTCGCCGGCGCCGCACAGGCTCATCACCGTGGCGAGAATCGCCGACATGCCCGAGGCCGTGGCCACCGCCTGCTCGGCGCCTTCGAGGGCGGCGATGCGCTGCTCGAAGGTGCGCACCGTGGGGTTGGTGTAGCGCGAATAGACGTTGCCGGGCACCTCGCCGGCGAAGCGGGCTGCGGCATCGGCTGCGGTACGGAAGACATAGCTCGAGGTGAAGAACAGCGGCTCGCCGTGTTCGCCCTCCGGCGTGCGCTGCTGGCCGGCGCGTACCGCCAGCGTGTCGAATCCGACGCCTTCCAGGTCACTGTCCAGTCGTCCGGCTTCCCATTCCTGTGTCATCTAGGCCTCACTGGGTCGGCAGCGCGCCGCTGCAGGTGCACCGCGCCTGATTGAAAGCTGGGGCGCCGCGGCGGCGCCCGCCCGTCAGTTGTTGTACAGATCGATGATCGCGCTGACCGCCTGCAGCTTCGCCTTGCTGGCGTCGTTGCGGGCCTGCTCGATCTTGTTCAGGTAGGTCGCGTCGACATCGCCGGTGACGTAGTTGCCGTCGAACACCGCGCAGTCGAAGCGCTCGATCTTCACCTTGCCGCCGCCGACCGCTCGATCAGGTCTTGCAGGTCCTGATAGACCAGCCAGTCGGCGCCGATCAGCTCGGCCACCTGCTCGGTGGTGCGGTTGTGCGCGATCAGCTCGTGCACGCTGGGCATGTCGATGCCGTACACGTTGGGGTAGCGCACCGCTGGCGCCGCGGAGCAGAAGTAGACCTTCTTCGCCCCCGCCTCGCGCGCCATCTGGATGATCTGCTTGCAGGTGGTGCCGCGCACGATGGAGTCGTCCACCAGCATCACGTTCTTGCCGCGGAACTCGAGGTCGATGGCGTTGAGCTTCTGGCGCACCGATTTCTTCCGCGCGGCCTGTCCGGGCATGATGAAGGTCCGGCCGATATAGCGGTTCTTGACGAAGCCCTCGCGGAACTTCACGCCCAGCCGATTGGCCAGCTCCAGCGCCGCGGTCCGGCTGGTGTCGGGAATCGGGATGATGACGTCGATGTCGTGCTCGGGGCGCTCGCGCAGGATCTTGTCGGCGAGCTTCTCGCCCATCCGCAGGCGCGCCTTGTACACCGAGACGCCGTCCATGATGGAGTCGGAGCGCGCCAGGTAGACGTGCTCGAAGATGCAGGGCGCGTACTGCGGGCTGGCCGCGCACTGGCGGGTGAACAGCTTGCCTTCCTCGGTGATGTACACCGCCTCGCCCGGGGCCAGGTCGCGGATCAGGGTGAAGCCGAGCACGTCCAGCGACACGCTTTCCGAGGCGATCATGTACTCCACGCCCTCGTCGGTGTGGCGCTGGCCGAACACGATCGGGCGGATGGCGTTGGGGTCGCGGAAGCCGACGATGCCGTAGCCCGTGATCATCGCCACCACCGCGTAACCCCGCGCAGCGCTCGTGCACCTTGGCCACGGCGGCGAACACGTCCTCCTCGGTGGGCTGCAGCTTGCCGCGCACCGCCAGCTCGTGGGCGAAGACGTTGAGCAGCACTTCCGAGTCGGAGCTGGTGTTCACGTGGCGCAGATCGGACTCGTAGATTTCCTTCGTCAGCTGCTCGACGTTGGTGAGGTTGCCGTTGTGCGCCAGGGTGATGCCGTAGGGCGAGTTCACGTAGAAGGCTGCGCCTCCGCCGAACTGGAACTGCCGGCGGTCGGGTAGCGAATGTGGCCAATGCCCATGCTGCCGACCAGGCCCTGCATGTGGCGCTGCTGGAAGACATCGCGCACCAGCCCGTTGTCCTTGCGCAGGTACAGCGCCCGCGATGACTGGTCACGATACCGGCTGCGTCCTGCCCGCGGTGCTGCAATACGGTAAGCGCGTCATAGAGCGCCTGATTGACATTCGACCTACCGACGATGCCGACGATGCCACACATGCAAGACAACCTCTCGAATTGACCTTCTGACTGGTTTAGCCGGCCAGCCAAACACCGGACGAAGCGCACTGCCCCTCAGGGGCTGATCGAACTGGCGGCCCACTGGCTGCCGAACCCGAGAATCAGGTTCTTCGACCAGTCGGCGACGATCAGGAAATGCGGCAGCAGGGTCGATTGCTGCCACCAGCTGTCGCCCTGCACCGGCGCCAGGCTCAGCAGGCCGACGACGACCACCACCAGCAGGCCGCCGCGGGCCGCGCCGAATGCCATGCCGAGGAACCGGTCGGTCCCCGACAGGCCGGTCACCCGGACCAGCTCGCCGATGAGGAAGTTCACCAGCGCGCCGACCAGCAAGGTGACGACGAAAAGTATGGCGCAGGCGGCAATGACCCGCACCGACGGCGTGGCGATGTAGTCGACCAGGTAATGGGAAAGCGCGCCACCGAACAGCCAGGCGACCACCCCGGCGATGATCCAGGTGACGAGTGACAGCGCTTCCTTGACGAAGCCGCGCTTCAAACTGATCAGGCTGGAGACCGCGATGACGGCGATGATGGCCCAATCGAACCAGGTAAAAGCCACGAGTGACAGCGCTTCCTTGACGAAGCCGCGCTTCAAACTGATCAGGCTGGAGACCGCGATGACGGCGATGATGGCCCAATCGAACCAGGTAAAAGCC
>LZQQ01000024.1_pt1 | contig 25588 bp, 36 predicted proteins | sample 768581 | NCBI WGS metagenome assembly LZQQ01 (sample SAMN05207185, study PRJNA324510) | oil field metagenome | isolation source: sample BH-FW-20 from oil reservoir | place: India: Bombay High | collected 2015-11-25 | reverse complement strand
CTACCCTGCTCCGCTAATATTTTAGCCTGCAGCGCCGCTTGTTCATAAGCGGCCTGATCTTTCACCAAATGATCAGACGTGGTTACAAACACCACATCATCCTCATCCAACAACATACAAGCCAACGCAATTGCCGGTGCCGTGTTACGCCCAACAGGCTCTAACAAAAACCGCACGCCATCACTTGTCATCCCACTACTTTCACACGTTGTCATCCTGAGCGAAGCCGAAGGATCTCCCAAACCAGACACATCCTCCAACTGATCCACAGCCAAAAAATACTGTTCTACATTCGACACCACTATCGTATGCGAACACAAAGGCGCATTACGCAACACAGTCTCTTGAAATAACGAACGCCCGTTAAACAATCGAACAAACTGCTTAGGCAACATAGTACGCTTAACGGCCACAAACGCGTCCCCGACCCGCCAGATAAAAGAATATTAATCATTACTTAGCTCCATACATCCAGCGTAAAGTATCCTCGATACCATATTTAAACTCAGGCTGAACCAATTCATTCAAACGCGATACATCCCCAGACAAATCTTTTATTTCATTAGCGCGAACAAACGCAGGATTGACTTTTACCTGCATCACATAACCGGCTATCTCATTCATTAACGAAATCACCGTCATCAAACTAATTGTTTTACCGGAGCAAATATTTACAGTCACACCTGACCGGCTCATCAACAACAAATCAAGGTAAATCTGACATATATCACGAACATCATTAAACTCACGAGAAACATCTAAATTCCCAAGTTCAATAGCTGACTTTGCATCTTGATATGCTTTCACAATTTTAGGAATCAAAAAATGCTCTGCGTGCCCAATTCCGGTATAATTAAATGGTCTGGTAATGACCAATGGTAACTTAGCCACATAGTTTTGAACCATATGCTCCATAGCCAACTTACTGCAACCGTAATGACTAACCGGTTTTGGACAAAGCGCCTCAGAAAGCACAGAATCTTGAACATTGCCATAAACCGTTGCACTACTAGCAAGAATCACTTTACGCAAAGGCTTATCAAGCTGGCGTAACGCATCCAATAAATTCATACTACCGATGACGTTAACGCGATAAATCAAATCCGCGTCCGCTTCTGCCGCAAACGATATACCCGCCAAATGAATCACATAATCGGGAGAGCATGCCACCACTTCGTCAAAAACAGCCGCTCGATCAGTCAAGTCAGATTTCAAACCCACAACCTCAAATCCGGCTTGGGTTAAAAATGAACCTAAATGCTGGCCGGTAAAGCCATCCAGTCCGGTTATTAAACTTTAGAAAGAGAAACCGACTTCATTTCTTCTCAAATCTTCTTTAACCATCATGCACAAAGCGCCTCAAGTGAAGTCTTTGGCTCCCAGCCCAATTCTTTCTTCGCTTTTCGGGGTTACCAATTAGCAAATCCACCTCTGCAGGACGATAAAACTTCGGATTCACCTTAACCACCGTCTTACCCGTTGCCTTATCAATTGCTACTTCATTTTCTGCGTCACCTTTAAACTCAAGCTCAATATCAACGGCTTTAAACGCCAAACGCACAAAATCACGAACGGTTTCAGTACGATTGGTAGCCAACACATAAGTATCGGGTTTATCGGCCTGCAACATTAAATACATCCCCTCAACATATTCCTTTGCAAAACCCCAATCGCGCTTGGCATCCATATTGCCAAGCTCTAAACAATCCAACTTGCCAAGCTTAATTTTGCCACCGAGTCTGTAATTTTTCTGGTCACAAACTCACGACCACGTAGCGGCGATTCGTGGTTAAACAAAATGCCACTTGAGCCAAAAATGCCATACGACTCTCGGTAATTAATCGTCATCCAATGCGCATAAAGCTTGGCGACACCATAAGGGCTACGGGGATAAAAAGGCGTGGATTCCACCTGAGGAATCGCTTGTACCTCACCAAACATTTCAGAAGTGGAAGCCTGGTAAAATTTAATCTTAGGGTTAACAATACGAATCGCTTCTAACAAGTGCACCGCACCCAAACCGGTAATATGTGCAGTAGCCAGAGGCTGTTCAAATGAAACCCCTACAAAACTTTGTGCCGCCAAATTATAAATTTCATCCGGCTGAATTTCAGAAACCATACGAATCGAATTACTCGCATCCGTTAAATCGTATTCAACTAAGTGTAAGCTAGGATGGTTTTGAATCCCCAACTCTTCAATACGCCAAAAATTAACCGATGCTGTTCGACGAAAAGTTCCATATACAGCATAACCTTTCTCTAACAACAACTCTGCCAAATACGCTCCATCTTGACCAGTAATGCCGGTCACAATTGCTTTTTTCACTTCTTTGCCCTTATTTCTCTAATTAAAATCGGAAAAAACTTTAAACTTGTAATTAAATATCTTTTAAACAACCTAGTTGGCTCAGACAAAAGTCTATGAAGCCACTCTAAACCATAATCCTGCATCCATTTAGGTGCTCTTTTCTTTATCCCAACATAAAATTCTGGAGCTGCACCAATCAATAAATATTTAGAATCAATATGCCCATATTTTTCAACCAAATCTCTACACATTAATTCTCTTTTTGGATATGAAATTCCAACTACGATAAATTCAGGTGATTCTATTCTGATTTTCTCAGAAATATGCAAGAGTTCATTCTCATACTCTGGGGTATTTATACCGAACATTGGGGGTATATAAAAAGATGCATCCTTATATTCAGCCTTTAACTTTTCGCATACATCCTCACTTGAGGCTATAAATAATATTTTTTTTGCTGCTCTATTACCCTTTTCCAAAATACTGGAAAAATATCACTTCCAGAGATTCTTCTAGATAAGCTATTTTTATGTAGCTTACTTGTCCAAACGATAGGCATACCATCTGGTAAAATTAAAAACGATTTCGATAAAAAGCCTTTTAGGGATTGGTCTTCCTCAAGATTAACTATCTGATCTAGATTGGGTGTCATTACAACAGGTAACTTGCTTGTTTCAACGGGCTGAAACATTACCTTCACAGCGTCTTCTACACAGTTAAAAGAATTAAACCCAAACCAAAGAGTGCTATTTTTTCATTCATATGATGTAACTAATAAATATTTAAGTTAATTTTTCTAAAATGCACGCTACCGTCTTTTCCCAGTCAAATTTGTTCAAGTGCTCAACAACATTTTGCTCATTCACTTTTTTCCTATATTGGCCTGTTTTTAATACCCTTAACATTTCATCCTTCCATACCATAATAGATGGTTCGAGTGTTTTAGCAACTTCCCCGGCTGCTTCAGGCAGTGAACTATTATTCATAGTTAAGACAGGACAGCCCATCGCTAGCGCTTCTACAATTGGCAGTCCAAACCCCTCGTATTTACTTGGAAAAGTAAAGCACTAGCATAGGAATATAATGCAATTAGTTCTTTTTTCGTAACGTATCCAGTAAAAATAACATTGGATTCTAGACCCAATTTACTTACTTTACTCTTGACCTCATCCTTTCCCCACCCTGGCCGACCGGCCAAAACCAATTTTACCACCGCCCCATTTTTTTTCATTTCGTTTAGAACATCCAGTAAAAAACAATATTTTTCTTGGCTCCAAAGTCCCAACATATAAAAAATATTCATTCGGTATCAAGTTAAATTTTTGAAGCCATACTGAATCAACTCTCATTTCATTTTTATCATAATTTTCTTTATCAAAAGAAATGCTGCAATTGCTAACCTTCTCCTTATCTAAATTGAAAATAGATACAATTTCATTCTTTGAAAACTCACTAATCGTAAAAATATGGTCATAAACATACTTAACGCCAAAAGTTTCCAACGGCTTCATATACAACTTATTTTAAATGAAAGTGTTTCAGGTAAAACCCACATCACACCATCAAAAACTGTTCGATAAATTTTAATTTTTTTATTTTTTTTAACCAAAAATAAATAACAGAAGGAGGAAAACAAGGGAAATAAACAACATCGGGGTTAAGTTTTGAGATATAAAAAGGTATAAATAATTGTTCAATAAAAAACGATTTTTGCTTTAATAATTACGGCAGAATGCCCATCCTTTTCCTGAAACCAAACTGGCACTTCATTAGAAAACAAATATATAGCTTCAGTGTCTTTAATGTCTCTTCTATTTAAAGCCTGAACTACAGATTGAGCATAAAACTCTATCCCTGTCATACGTCGACCAATGGATGTTGCATCAACTATTATCTTTGACATAAATTTCTAACCTTTCACAATAAAACCAAATGTGGTCACCGTACAACATCAATGCTTATTTCCCAGTCTCGACAAACTACGATACTGATAATAACCAAATAAAAACCACGCAAACCAAGAAGAAGTAATTGAAAGAAACGATTGTGAAAAGAAAAACATACTTATCAAACCTGAAAACATTAACGCTGCAACATATTTGTTATTTTTAAAAACTGGCCGTAACTTTAAAAATACCCATGTGCTGAATAAAACCGTTCCCAATATTCCAAAATAAAAGAATAAGTTGTACATTGCCGGCTCAAAATAAACATCAACAAAATCAATATTTCCCCAAATCAGATTCTTCATATCAAACTCTTGAATAAAGTTATCAAACGATAATAAGTGCCCTTTTGAAGACGAATCTAAGTACGTATCAGACGATATTATTAAATTAAGGTTATAAATCACGACATGACCTACAACAATAATTAACGAAAACAACAATATTTTCAGGTATTTTTTTATTGGTATAAGAAATACCAACATAATAAGCAACATGATTATCACTGCTCGAGTTAAGGATAACCCAATAGCAACAAGCAAAAGTGTTACATACAAATAATTAAATATAGATTTCTTAAAGGGCTTAACAAATAAAAACAAGACAAACATTGTCAGAGCAAAATATGAGAAAGCCAAAGGGTCACCAAAAATAGAAGTATATCTCCTGATTTTTAAACCGTATGGATCAAAGAAAAAATTTCCCGGAAGGTTATCAATAATACCCATAGGAAAATTCTTTACCTCACTGATATAAGAAGCATAATTTACTGAAACAACCCAAAACGCCTCAGACAACCAAAAATAATCCAAATACCCAAAAACCAAAAATACCAAAAATATTTTTTGAAAAACTTTAAATAATTCTTCTAGAAAAATTTCTCTAGCGGAAAACAATTCCCCAACATAAAAAATAATCAATGGAAAAATATATAAATAAATTAAAGCACTGAACGTTAAACTTTTGTACCAGTATGTCATCCCATACAAGAAAAAGACAATAAAGTATCCTATGAAAGCTAAATCGGACGAATAAACTCTTTCCTTAGCAAACTTCACCCAAACTGCAAAGGTGAACATCACGAAAAAATAAACATACTTGTAATATAGCCACCCCCCAGCAATACTTGACAACCCTAACTGATGCAGAATTGATCCCATAATGGGGTTCAAAGCGATAATAAAAAATGTTATCAACAATGATGTCTTTAACAACTTGGCGCCTCTCTTTTAATTTCTCTGTTTTTTTCTGCTGCAACAACAAGAGCCACCCAAAAAGCTATATTTAAAATAAATAAAACGTTAAATATATTAAATACTTCTTCATGGCCCGAATGTGATCTAAAATAAAGTTCTGTATACTCATTAAATGAAGATAACCATAACAAAATATCTAGAATAGCGCCCTTTGAGAAATAAAGCATCATTCCTAAAATAGGTAAATAAATATATAAATATTTAAACCTAAAATAATAGAGTAACCATACAAACGCAATCGTCAATGCAGACCAATGAAATAGAGTAGCTATACCTGTTTTTATAATTGCCCAAAAAAACTTACTTTCTGATAAATCATGCAGTATAAACAGAAATATTGCAGATGCGACTGCAGTACGAATTTGAGTATAGTCATGCAAAGGAAAGTAAATAAACAAATAAACAAAAAAGCTCACGAACGGTAACTTTGAAAAGGAACTTATTGCATAAAATTTCAATGAAAGAGACAAAAAAACATAACTAAAGATAAAAAAATAAAAAGGAGCATTCAAGATATCGTTCAATAAAAACCTTACAAAGACAAAATAAACCTCTTTAGTATTTGCTTGAATCTCAGTTTGTGAATAGTTATATAAATTTAAATAATGTTGATAATCCTTACTGAAACCAAGTAATTGGAAAATGGTTATTACTGATAATACAGAAACCACTACTAAACTAACGGCTGTAAATTTTTTGAGCATCATTGGACTATCAACCTTTTTTTGTACACAAAGACGCCCATTTATTATCTAGCTCCTGCACAGCCTTGTTCCATTGATTTTCATACTCAACCGGAGAGTAATCGTCACATTACCACTACAGCATAAGTAAAAATAAAACAGCAAAAACCCTAATGATCATTAATAAAATTTTTAAAGGCTTTAAACAAATAAGCAATGTTTTTCACATTGAAACGTCTTAGCCGATTAAACACAATCATAACAAAGATCAAGGTCAACCACAGCGATTTACCCCCTTGCTTCTGCATAAATAATAGTCGGCTCCGAAACCCCCAATACTCAGAAAAACCGGATCTTCGGCTCGCACTAGAGGAGGTACCAATACTCCCTCCTTCTTTGTGGAATACCTTTGTCTGCCAGTCATAGCCTATTTTCCACCCTTTCTCTTTGCCTCGATAAACCCAATCGGGTTCTTCAAAATAGAGAAAATAGTCTTCACTCATTAAGCCTACATCTTAATAAAGTCGATATCGACCAGCATACTGGCTCCAACAGGGTAGCTTACCTGACTAATAATATCTTCATTGTCATACTGCCCATTATCTTCCTCAAATGCCCCTATGTGCTTAGTGGTTCCAAGCCATTTATTGTAAACCCCGCCAATCGCTTGAATTGACTCTGGTCGATGGTAATACATAAGTTTGGCTCCAATTATACCCACCTTATGATTATTAGCCTTATATTGCTTTGCCTTCTTAACATATTCTGTGAGCGAGTTAGGCTCAACAACGGTGTCATTGTTTAAGTACCAGATATAGTCTGCATCGCCTTTCTTTAAGGCATATTCTGTACCTATATTGTTTCCAGCGGCAAACCCTCTATTTTCGCCGGCTTGGATAAAAATAACTGGATTATTGAACTGAGCTTCTTGAATGGAATCCCCACCAGTTAAAGCGGTTCGTTTATCGTACAAAACAAAATCAACCGGCTTTTTAATTGGAGGGGTAGATAGATGCACAAGCTCAGGATTATCAACCGTCGCTAACTCCTCACCCTTCGCCCAAGCTAACAGGTGCAACATAGAATCATTAGGCGAATAGTTATCCACCACAATAACTTGGAAGTTTGGGTAATCGAGCTTTAAAACCGACTCCAAACATTCTTGAGTATCCCGCCAACCATTATAGTTTAGGAGAATGATGTAAATTTTAGGGTACATTTCAACTTTCAAAATAGTGTTCAACTTCATTAACAAATCTAGAAACTACATGACTAATTTCATGTTCTTTTTTTAAAATCTCATCTAGAAGCTTACCCCGAGTATCTCTTGCCCAGGCAATTTCATCGCTACTAAAACCATAAGCTAGTCCATATCTTTGTGACTCCTCAGGGTACCATTGTTCTTTTGAAACGCCCTCGTCGGGCACCACAATAACGTCAGCACCACAAAGCGCAGCAAAAACAGAATAAGCCGTATGCGAATCATAAGAAATAAAAGTTTTTACACGCTTAAAAATTTCTGCTATTTCATGATGTGATTTATTATCAATCAAAACAGAATTTTCAAGATCATGCCGGATAGGCTTATCCTTACCCTTTCTTAAACAGTATGCAGTACCCTCCCTGTCTTCAGGTGAAAGTACATCCTTTAGGTTATAAATTTCGATTGGCATATGCGTAATGAAAAGCCTATTTTCGGAAACTTTTGAACCAGGAAAACAAAAATCACCTGCAAAACTATTAAAATCAAAGTACAGCTCACCTGAACCATAGTAAACATTACCTGTGTGAAACCCTGGTTTGTGAAGAAGCCACCTTACAACATTTTTTGCACCCAGGGGGTTACCATGAACAATTTCAGGATAAATCACAACATATTCATCACTTATACTGTTTTTTCTTTGTTTAAAAAGTGGTGTATCAAAACTCGGGTTAGTTTTATATTTTCTTATTAAGGATTTAATCAGTGATTTTGTGGCGCTCAAAATCGGCTTTACGAAATTACCTTTATCTATTAAATCACTATTGTAATAAGGATATAATTTGCATTCATAACCAAGTGAATTCAGTACATGACACAACTTATGCAAAACAATAACCCCGCCTATATCGGGATCATAACCTGGTGCAAAAATAATAAACTTCATTTCTTTTTTAAAACCGACAAAAATATACTGAGTGACTCAAATTGCAGCACCCTAGCAAAACTTAAATAAATTACAACACCTAAAACTCCGAAAGTTGTAAGCTCAAAAAAACTAGGCATTACAGAAAAACTTTTTAGCAAAAACAGGGCAAGTGAAATAATTAACAACAATGCTAACGAAGGAAAAAAATCTTTTACTTGCTGAGTTATAGAATAGTCAATTAGAACCGCAGAATAATAGCTATTAGGTATATAAGCAATCACAGAAGCCAGTACTTGACTCCACAAAACTGCTTCAATACCATAAGGCAATGCCAATAATAATAACGTCACTGATGTTACAACCTTAATCACTTCTAACTTTAAAAATAGATCAGAGCGTCCTTTTACTTTCAAAATATTTAAATTTATGGCATGCAATGGGTACAGCAAAAAACCAAAGCACATTATTTGAAAATAAGTACTGGCAGGCCACCATTTTCCGGAAAAAGGTTTTAAAAAGAGGGTCGGCAAGTGCCGCACCAAATAACAATACTGGAAAAACGATAAATGTCACAACTTTTATGACTTTTCTGTAGGCTTCTTTTAAACGAACGTCATCATCTTGTATGGAAGCTAAAGCTGGAAAAGTCACATTTTGCACAGCATAGACTAATTGAGCCATCAAAATATCCATGATTTTATCAACCAAGTAATACAGCCCAGCTACAGTAGCGCTAAATGATTTAGCTACAGCCAAAGTAATAATATTTTTGGCAAAAATTGCCAGCATCATGGATATAAATAACTTGTACCCAAATGAATACAGATGAACAAACGATGCTTTCGAGATATTTAAGTTCGGGCGCCAGGATGATTGAACCCATAACAATGCTGTCATAACCAGTGCCGAAATAACTATTTGAGCGATTAATGCCCATGCACCAAAATCAAAATAAGCTAACAGAACAGCCGATATGCCAGAAACTAATGCTGCTGGCACAGAAGCTTGCAATTGTGCTTTAAAATTTAACTCTCTTGAAAAAATTGCGACTTGAACGCCCTGGAATGCATTAATTAAAACAACCAGGCCTGCTACTCTTAAAAGGTCAACTAACCTTTGCTCTTCATAAAAACTTGCTATCAATGGAGCTGTAAAAAATAATATGGCATAGGCAAGCAATCCCAAACCAATGTTCATGTAAAAAGCGGTTGATAAATCCGATTCGGTAGCTACCGGTAAACGAATCAAAGCTTCTTTAACACCTGAGTCCATTAACCCTGTTGCCAATGCAATGAATAATGCCATCATAGCCAAGAGACCAAAGTCTTCAGGGGCTAAAAAATAGGCTAAGACAAGGGTTACAAAAACAGTAATCCCTCTTCTTGCCATCTGCTCAGCGAAGTTCCACAAAACACCAATTTTTGTTCTATTGGTTAATGTCACTTATTTGATGTCCTTTTAATTTGGCAGGCATAGAGGTTAAACCAGCACATAGCAATAAGCTAAGCAAACCATTGCCCCTAGGCCAATGTAAAACGGTAACACCAAAATACCCGCCAACACCACATAAGCTTGGCTGATATAAGAGGCAACAATGTTTTTCTTTAGGGATGTGGGTTTCAAATTTTGCTCATTGGTTTTAATTTCACCAGGCCTGGTGGTTTTCTTTACAAATCGACCAGTTCTATCTCAAATTTACCTGTTTTAAACCTGGCTTGTTTAAAAGCTATACGATTTAAGCCATATTGCCTACACAGGTTTTGTATTCTTTCAACTTCGTCTGATAGCGTTTTGGCACCGAAAATAATGGTTTTTAAAGACTCTTTTTTAAAAGCTTTATTACCGTGTCCGTTCAAGTCGACAAAACGGTATTCCTGCTCATAAGCCCAATCAATAGATTTTGTTGTGAGTTCCTTTACAAATTGGTCTTTTTTTGTTTACCCGATAAAGCATAGGAAAGTAATTCATACTCATTATCAGCCATATAATCAACTCGAATAGGATTACCTGTAAAGAAGTCGCTTAAAGAGTTTTGAAACAAATCCGGTTCAAATTCGTAAACAATACCTTTATGGTTGTTAGCGTAATGCGACCACATCAAGATGTTGCACGGCGATGCTGAAAAACAACACACTCCCATCTGACTTCTAAATTTATCGAATACCTTGTTTTGCTGTTCAACAAACTTTTCATTACTGCCCCAGCGTTGCAATATTTCATCAAATTTTTGGGGATGATCGGGTTTGCTTTGCAAAAACCACGCCAAAAGTCTTCAATTTCTGCCTGAGAATATTCTTGTCGATAATCTAACCTTGAATCTAATGGATCGTTGAAATTTTCAGGTTTTGTAAACCACAACTGAGAATTCAAAATCACTTCATCACGATGTTCACTTGTGTGCGGAGTGTAACGATATAAAGCATTCACTGCAAACCTACTTTTTAACCAATTCCAAAACTTTTTTACCAAGTAAGCCATATACAAAACTACCAGGCCTGGTAATTTTTCTAAGAATTAACAATGAATTATTTCAAAGGCTTCTCTAATATCTGCATCTTTAATATTGGCAATAAAGTCTTGGCAGTCTTTGAGTGTGCCTTTTTTATAGACTTCGATCAAATGTGAACCTTCGGCATCTTCATGGAAAGGAAAACGTTCTTCTGGCGTTGGCAATTCCATTCCTTTTACCAACTCAGCTTGTTGCTGGGTTAAACGATGATTGTCTTTTAATCGGACATAATATGGCATAGTCTTCACTCTTTGAATAACGCACCAACTTGGTCTTGGGTTGGCGATTCTAGGAATTTTTGATAATTGGCTAATAACGAATCTTTATCTCGCTCACCGACTTTTTTATTGCCTATATAAATTCCCCAAGGCTCTAAATTTTTCGTTACAACTGAGTTTGCTCCTACTGTTGCGCCCTCTCCGATTGTTACTCCCGGAAGTACAACACTATTTGCGCCAACAATACAGAACTTTCCAATTTTGATCGGAGCCGATTTAATATTTCTATATTGATTAGCAACTGTAGAATTTCCAAAACCTGAAAACTTAAAGTCATCTGTTGCTGTTAAAATTCGGCACCCTTGCGAAACCGCAGCAAAATCACTAATAATCAACTCATTGCCGCCTGTAATGGAGGCAAAATTTGCAATATGTACGAAATTACCAATCTGGATTTTTTCTTTGGCATAAATCAAAACAAAGTCATCAATAATAATGTTTTCACCAAACTCAATATTGTCTATACCAATGATTTTGGTGAACTCAAATGTTTTCACACCTGGAATTTTGTACTTATCCATTTAATGCCTCATTAATCGTAGTGTTCACCAATTTTTGTTGTTCGATACTTAGCCCCGGATAAATTGGCAAACACAAAATCCAACTGGCGATGTCTCTTGAAATTAAACAGGCCGGGTGGTTTTTTGGAGATTGCCACGTCGCTTCGCTCCTCGCAATGACCGTTTCTTTTAAATAGTCTAAAGTGTCGAGGCTTGGGTAGAAGTAGCGTCTGGGGATAATGTTGTTTTCTTTAAGCTTGGCTTCGACTTTTAATAACTGTTGTTCGCTTTCAAATAACACTGGCGCGTAGGCGTGGTTGTTTTGGCTTTGTGGATTCCATTGTTGGAATTTTACCAGGCCTGGTAGTTCTTGCTGGTAGGTTTGCCAGATGCGTTGGCGCTCGGCTTTGATGGTGTCGATTTCATCGAGCACGCACAAACCCATTGCCGCTTCAAATTCGTTCATTTTGGCATTCGTTCCGACCGATTCGATGGTGGTTGGACCCGTGATGCCAAAGTTAATCAGTAGACGGATTTTCTCGCGAGTTCGTCATCGTTGGTAATCACCGCTCCGCCTTCAATGGTATGAAACAGTTTGGTGGCGTGAAAGCTGATGGTGCTGATGTCACCGTAGTTTAATACGCTTTGGGTGTGACCGTTTTGGTTTGTGTAGTTTGTGCCAAAGGCATGAGCGGCATCGTAAATCACTTTTAAATTGTGTTTGTCGGCAATGGCTTGAATCGCTTCCACTTGACAGGGATTGCCAAATACATGTACTGGCACAATGGCGCTGGTGTTTTTGGTAATCAGCGACTCGATGTTTTTTGGGTCGAGGTTAAAACTGTGAGGATCAATGTCGGCAAACACTGGCTTTAATCCCTCCCATGCCAGCGTACTGGTGGTGGCGGCAAAACTAAACGGTGTGGTAATCACTTCACCTTTTAAACCTAAGGCTTTATAGGCCAACTGCAGGGCTAGGGAACCATTGGCAACACAAATGAGATGTTTTACACCCAAATGTTCTTTTAAGCGCGCTTCTAATTCTTGCACTAAAACACCATTATTGGTCAACCAACCACTGTCGAAAATTCGATCGACATAAGACTGGTATTTTTCTTTGTTAGGCAAGAAAGCCTTGGTCACATTAATCAATTTATTAACTTCCTAATCGTTCTCTTTGATAAGAACCATTCTGCACGTGTTGACACCATTCTTGGTTATCTAAGTACCATTGCACTGTTTTTCGAATACCGGATTCAAAGGTTTCTTGCGGCGTCCATCCAAGTTCTTTTTGAATTTTAGAGGCATCAATCGCATAGCGCATGTCGTGGCCGGGACGGTCTTTTACATAAGTAATGAGTGATTCGAAACCTGCTGGAGATTCCGGTTCAAGTCCGGAATGACGGTCTGTTTGTTCGGAATGACGTGGCGATTTTTCAGGCGCTAGCTCTTCCAAGACTCCGCAAATGGTTTTCACCACTTCAATATTTTGCTTTTCATTATGCCCGCCAATATTATAGGTTTCGCCTATGTCGCCTTGTGTTGCGACCAAGACCAAAGCTCGGGCATGATCTTCGACATATAACCAATCACGAATTTGATTGCCTTTACCATAAATAGGTAATTCCTTACCATCCAGTGCATTTAAAATAACCAACGGAATAAGTTTTCCGGGAAATGGAACGGACCATAATTATTGGAGCAGTTAGTTACGACAGTCGGCAAACCAAACGTTCTTTGCCAAGCCCGGACAAGATGATCGCTACCGGCTTTCGAAGCCGAATAAGGTGAACTCGGCGCATAAGCTGTGGTTTCAGTAAACAAAGGCAATGCTTTACTCCCGATGCCTCCCTGGTCATCCGGATGCGGTAAATCTCCATACACTTCATCGGTTGAAATATGGTGGAATTTGAAATTGGCTTTTTTATCACCTTCTAACTGTGACCAATAAGCTCTGGCTTGTTCCAATAAAGTATAAGTACCGACTATATTAGTTTGGATAAATTCTCCCGGCCCATCAATGGAGCGGTCAACATGCGACTCGGCCGCCAAGTGCATCACAATATCCGGCCGGTGTGTTTCAAAAACTCTTTTCAACTCTACGGCATCACAAATATCGACTTGTTCAAAGGCATATCTCGAATTGTCGCTAACGGTTTTTAGCGATTCTAAATTACCAGCATAGGTCAGTTTATCGACATTAACCACATGATAGTCCGTATCATTAATTAAGTGACGTACAACCGCACTTCCAATAAACCCGGCACCACCTGTTACTAATATTGTTTTTGTTGTTTTGGAAGTCATTTTATTTTTCAAGTTCCTTTAAACACGTTTTTAAGGCATCTCGCCAATAGAGAATTTCCAAGCCATAGGTCTGTTTAATTTTGGCTTTATTCATCAAGCTATAATATGGACGGGCCGCTGGCGTCGGATAGTCTTTTGTTTCAATTGGCGACACTAGGCAAGAAGATTTTGAGAGCTCAAAGATGGCTTTTGCAAAATCAAACCAACTACAAACGCCTTCATTTGAATAATGAAATATCTGCGACTCCACCTTAGTCTTTTGGAGAGTTGGATGTGTCGCGATCTGTAAAATAGCAGTTGCAAGATCCCTTGCATAAGTCGGGCTGCCAATCTGATCAAAGATAACATTGAGGTGCTCACGCTCTTTTCCCAAACGCAGCATGGTCTTGACAAAGTTATTTCCAAATTCCGAATACACCCAACTTGTACGGATCACAATTGCATTTTCAGGCATATGTTTCAATAAAACCTGTTCTCCCTTCAGCTTCGTAAAACCGTAAATATTTTGTGGGTCCGTTTTGTCTGTTTCTTGATAAGGTCTATAAGCTCGACCATTGAAAACATAATCGGTGGAAACATGGATGATTTTTGCGCCTTGCTGCTTTGTCGCCATGGCCAGCTCTTTGAGCGCTTGATGATTAATCCTATTGGCGAGATCTTTTTCAGACTCGGCTTGATCGACGGCGGTATAGGCCGCACAGTTCAATAAAACATCAAACTCATAGCCCGACAAAACAGTTTGAATTGAATCCAGTTGCGACAAGTCCAACTGACTCCGATCGAGAAAGACAAATGATAAATCCGAAAATTGGTTTTGTAGAACCTGCAGACTTTGCCCTAGCTGCCCATTTGAACCGGTTACCAACACCTTAATCATAGTAATTGATTCCATATTCAAAACAACTTGCTAAATCCACCAGGCCTGGCTGTCTTTGGTCTTTATCAGACAGCTTCAGTTCTTCGGCAAGTAACATCCAGTCAATATTCAACGCTGGATCATTGTAGCTAGGCCACGATCGCATTCAGGAGAATAGTAGTTATCCACCTTATAGGCAAAAATCGCCGTTTCACTCAGAACAACAAAGCCATGTGCAAACCCTCGTGGAATAAACAATTGATGCTTATTTTCATCATTCAAAATAGACGTCACCACTTGCCCAAAAGTCGGGCTGCCCTTCCTAATATCAACCGCGACATCGAGCACTTCACCCTCGATTACTCGCACTAGCTTGCTTTGTGCATAAGGCGGCAACTGAAAGTGCAACCCCCTCAAAACGCCTTTTGTTGATTTGGATTCGTTATCTTGGCAAAAATGAACTCGATAACCAACGGCTTCCTCAAACTTATCTTGACGAAATGTTTCTGAAAAATAGCCTCGGTCATCACCATGAACTTGAGGTTTAATTAAAACGACTTCGGGAATCGATTGTTTAATAAACTGCATTAAACGCGCCCTTCTTCCGCTCTTTTTAAAAGATACTGCCCATATTGGTTTTTCTTTAACGGCTGGGCCAGATCAATTAACTGCTGTTTTGAAATATAGCCCATTTCATAAGCAATTTCTTCAATGCAGGCCACTTTTAGCCCCTGCCGTTTTTCGATGGTTTCGATAAATTGCGAAGCTTCCAACAAACTTTCATGCGTTCCTGTATCCAACCAAGCATAGCCACGACCCATGGTTTCCAACTTCAAACGACTTTCTTCCAGATACATTTGATTGACAGTGGTGATTTCCAACTCTCCACGATGAGAGGGTTTCACTTGTTTAGCTTTTTGAATCACGTCATTCGGGTAAAAATAAAGCCCCGTAACGGCATAATTGGATTTTGGTGCTTCCGGCTTTTCTTCTAACGAAATGACGTTACCCGAATCGTCAAACTCCGCGACACCGTAACGCTCTGGGTCGTGAACGTGATAGCCAAAAACCGTCGCTTTAGAATCTTGCTTAGCGTTTTGTACTGCATTGCCAAGTGTTGTTGTCAGGTCGTGACCATAATAGATATTATCGCCCAACACCAAACAGGCATCATCATCACCAATAAAATCTTCACCTAAAATAAACGCTTGAGCTAATCCGTCCGGTGTCGGCTGGACAACGTACTCAAAACGCATCCCCAACTCCGTTCCGTCACCCAGTAACTTTTGAAAATTTTCTTGGTCTTCCGGCGTTGTAATAATCAATACCTCTTGAATCCCGGCCAGCATCAAAACGGACAGAGGATAATACACCATCGGTTTGTCATAAATCGGAACTAACTGCTTTGAAACACCTTTTGTAATAGGATACAGCCTTGTACCCGAACCACCTGCTAAAATAATACCTTTTGTCGCCATACATTAAAGTCCCATACTAACTTGACCATTTTTGCCATATATGAACAAATCATAGCCGTTAAAGTTCTAAACTTTCTTATTCTTCTTATCCACTACAACCATCACAAAGAAACAATAAAGTATTAAACTTTTTTCTCTTGACCGTTTTTCTTTTCACCGTTTTCGACCTTGACCGTTGACATTTCCAGTTCAGCTCTTTCCGCCCAACGCTCAATTTCTTCTTGAGAGAGATTATTTATCGTTGAATTGACACATTGCGGGTGAACTAAAGATTTTAACGTATTTTCATACGTTTTTTCAAAAATATCATTTGGCCAGGTAATGGATTTCTTAACAATTAACTCCCTTAACTCCTTTAAAATTCCATGCCATTTCTTAACCGTATCGAATTGTAATATCTTTGTTGATAAGGCCTTCACACCATCGGTTGTATCAATCTCTACCAACCTTACAAAAAACGGCTTATCTTCAGTTGCTTTTGAAAGTCTATATACCTTCATTCTTCTTGGCCTTTTTGTCCCCTTCAGACAGTGCAAACGACTGCGACCGACTTTTTCCAGCTCAATCTCAAATTCTTCATCTTTCTCCCATTTGTATCGAGCACACAAAAACCTCACCATTTGATCAAAAGCTGAAAACGTGCCTTCGCTTTGTACATCAGAATCATCCTCGCCTGTCTCATTTGCCGAATCATCGAGCCCTTCTGTTATCATTTCTGCTGAACGTGCATCTCCATATATTGTGGCCTCACTTGTCGAACCCTTTGTATCTGCGGTTTCAGCTTTAGAATTAGGTCTTTCAACATTCTTTTCGCCAAGCGTGCCATCAGAACGCTTTACCGTTCTATTCGACTCTATCGAAGTATCAAAAGGATGTATAAAGTGCATTCCCTCACTTCTCAAGGTAAAAATAACGGGCGTCGCCTGATCATTTGGACCAACGTCATCACTTAGTTCCGTCGTTTCAGTGGGTGGCGCCATGTTTTGCCCAACCTCACCGCCGGGTTCATCATCACCTTCCTGAACGTTAATTTTGGGTCCCTGAACAAATTTAGTTTCTTTAAACATCTCTCCCGTAAAGGTGACCTTTCTGGGCATTTGAACTGCGTTTTGCAAACGCATGACTTCTTCAACAAAAAACTGTTTCTTATTCCTTTCTAAATAACGCCCTCTAAGCGCCATCTCCCAACCCGACAAATCTGGCAAATCAAACCGAAACTGCCACTTTTCCCAGCCCTGGTCGACAAACCTCTCTTTAACATAGTGACGATAAATACTTTGATATGAACTTAACGCATCCTCTCGAAATAATAGCCAACTGAGTTGTTGACGAATTTGACGCTCATCCAATACTTGAACTGAAAAATGATTTGCTTTTGTTAAATGAATATTTAAATTCTGACCACTTCCATCAAGCTGGTGTTCAAACTCCAAATCGATAAACGTCGTTCCCATACATTGTCGTGCCAAGTGAGCCGTATTCAGAAATAAGGCGCGAGCCATTTCTAATTGCGGAAAAATGATTTCGATCCCATTAAAATATGTACGATAGCCCCAAAGTGCGGACTCTCGTTCATCAATGTATTTACTTTTGGGATAAAGGCGACCTGCATAGCCTGACAAAGGCACTTCTTCAAACCGTGCGATTGGACCAATTTTTAGATGTAAATTAGGCTTTAAATCATATTCACGTGTAGCGTTAAGACGGTGCCCCCGCACTAAAGCCGGGAGATTACTCAGAAGAGTTGTTTTTTTCTCTTGGATTGGATACCCTTTCACATCCAGAAGCCAAGAATGATTTCGAGCATTGTCACTGGCTGCTTTACGCAACAGCAATCCCACATGAGTAATCGTTACATCTTCACCAAACCCTTTTAACCTCATCACTCACCTCCACTTGGTAGAGTCAAAAATAATATCCCATTCTCCTTAATATACGCTCAGTGTCAGGCGTCATTCGTTCTTTACTCAAACCTGCGCCCCGAAGCATTTTCCATGGCTTGAAAAAATGCTTTTCTGGACCATACTGACAATGATAATCACAAATATAATTCAGTGCTCGCCTCAACTGATATTCAGTTACTGTCTCGCTATACCGTTCAAGAAAAGCTTGCGTCAAGGGGAGTTTGTGTAAATTCTTGCTCAACGTCTGGTACTTTGGCAACTGCTCTAAAAACCAACGTGCCGACTGACGGTTTTTGACTGAACGACCCTCGATGTTATACAAAATTTTAAACAAGGCTCGCACCGATTTCCAATCACGCTGTCTCCAATTAACTCTAGGCTCTGAAACCTCAATCGGATCAAGGTTACGGTGAACTTTATTAAAATCAAGTAACCATACTTTGTCATGCCGATAAAGCCACGCATAAAGCGCTCCACCGCCTTCAATCTGACGCGCAGGCTTTACACCATGCGCCTCTACCAACTGAGACCAAGCCAGGCGTTTATCATCTCTTAACAAAATAAAGTCGACATCTTCATTTACGGGCAACATTCCACCCTTGGATACATCCTCTTTATCTGAAACCACAATAAAACGGATCTCTTTTAGAATAGCGTCCACCGTTCGATCCGCCACAAAAACCTTCCAAACCATCAAATGCTCAAGATAACTAAACGATTTACGATGTTTTCGAAACATGGCTTTTAACCAATTTGTTTCCGATTTCGGGTCTATCTGCAACCCTTTTGATGCCAGATAATCACGCGGATAATGGCGACTGAATAGATGATAAATTTGCTCATGCAGGATCTTTTTACCCCTGGTAAAACCTTTTGTTTGAGCCAGTTTCTTATAAAAAGCCGACCACTGTGCCCTGGATGGTGATGAAAATGGTTCTAGATGCAACAATGCTTTCGCCATCTGGGCCAGCTCAATATCCAAAGCAGCCACGACTCTGGATAGACTGACTCATTTGCGTCTGCGTCCAGTGTTAATTCGGGCGGATAAAGAGATTGATACAAATGGCGATGGCTACCGGGGCCTTCCTTAAAAAAGGTTAATCGCTTCTGATGCTCCGTACAGACCGATAAACCAGGCAGAAACCATTCCGTAACCAATACCCTCCCCTTTTTACTTAATTGCTGCTCATAGCAATCTTCGCAAAAGCAAAACTGTTTATGCCCCTGTAAGCGAGAAGCCGACAGCCCCAACATCATGTGTACCGCACCTTGTGTTTTTGATGCCATTAACGTCATAGCCTTCTGACGCTTCTCTTCATCGACAAAAGGAGCATATAGCGGCAAAAGCGTATGCTTATACACCAGCGTTTCCAAAGAAAATCGCCCCGTTCTTTTCAAATGGTGTGCAATGGATTCCAACCGACAGGGCAAATCCATTGTCGCAACCACTTTACGATCGCCATACACCTGATCAAGTAGCTGTTTATGACTGACCAGTGCAGAACGCACGCCCGAACGCGCCACAGCGCTGTAAATCAATTCGTGAGGATACAAAACTGGAAAATTCAACAAAACGCTCCTTTCAACTCAGCCGTTTAATGAATCAGCCAATCAAACGCTCAACATCCAACAAATCACCAGAAGCCTTTAAATCCTGATAAAAATTCTGCCCTTGGTTAGCTTTGAAAAACGATAACGGAAATCATCGCTATCTAACAACGCCCAATCGGACATTTTTAACCCTCTTTTTGCCGTCTGTGGTCTCGTTTTTTTAGAAGGATTCGGTCCATCCGCCGTATTGGTTTCATAACCTCCAGAGCCGGGTTTGGCATCCTGCAATAAGAGAATCACCTCAGGCATCAGCTCCTGAAACGTCAGTTCTGGTTTTTCATCAAACACCTGACGAATAGTTTCCGCCAAAAAAGTCGTTGGATAAGCGTCCTTTAAGGTCATAAACACTCTTTTTTCATCTTCTGTGGCAAAAGAATTGAGTGTTTTATCCGTATCAGAGACCGCTCCGCTTCTAACAACCTGTTCCGTCAACTGAATAAGCCGTTTATCCATCTCTGGCACCACCAAATCCGAGTAACGCGCAATTTTTTCTGGAATCCCAGAACGCAAGGCTTCCAGCATTGGATGCACCGGTTTAAGTTCATCCTCATAGACTTTTCGCATCAGGCCTTCAGTAATGCGTTCATACCCAATCGCTATCGCTCTCAATTGCGACAGAACAAACAACTTGACGACAATGTCCATGACTCCCTGACTGAGTTCATACCATACATCACGCAGGGATTCACTTAATAAGACATCTCTATCTCTAAGCACCTGAAGCTCCCATAATTTACTGGTAAACGACAGCCACTCTTGATTAGGTTTACCATCGATTTCTTTTGGTATTGGGTCCCAAAAATCGAACCAAAGCCTGCGCCTCGTCTTGCCGATCGCAGGTCTTTTTCAAAAATATCTCTGGCTTTTGGCGTTCCGATTAAAATAACCGGTACGCCGATGGTATTGACAAGCGTTACGAAAAAATTCAACATCTCTTCCGAGCCTCCAGAGCGCGACCGGCTCAGATGTTGAATCTCATCAATCACCAGCACACCTAAAGCATGACTGTTGGCCAATTGCGACATCACCGCCAGCATGGTTTCGATACCTTGGCGTTTAAACCCATAGGTTTTCTGATAGTTGCTTCCCAGAATCCGATCCAGCCCGCGAAAATAGTTAAAACAAATTTCTTTCAGAGAGCCATTATGAGAACAATCAATTTTTAGATAAACCACTTGCTCAAGATTAAACTCAGTATGATAAATGACCTGGGCATAACTGGATAAAATTCGGTTTAAAGACGTTGTTTTGCCACTCCCTGAACACCCGATTAAAGTCATACTTTGTGCACTGGATTTAGAATCTTCGAAGCGAAAGGCCTGTAAATCGCCCTTTTGCATCCGTTCGTAGCCATTTTGCAAATGCTTCTGCAAATCTCCGGTGTTTGGGTTACGCGCCACATAGCCTGAGCGGATCATAACTGAGATTTTTTCGGTTAACTGCATATGAGATGTCAACGGCTGGAAAAACTTATCCGCAATCGGCACTAAATTATGCACCCGCTCAACAGCTGATTGGGCTCTCATTGCATCATCAAAGTAAAAGTCTTCACGTAAACTTTTCGCTTCTTCATAAGATGACTTTAACGGCGGCAAAGCCTCGATTAATGGATTGCCATCATAATGATCGATTCCGGTTTTCGATATACCGCCTGCAATTTAATATAAGACATCAATCCTCCTCGGTATCCTTTTATCCTCAAACAGCCCAGGTACAAATGTCGGAAACCGTAATCTTCTTCAGAGCCTTTTTTATAGACGCCACCTTCGCAGGTTCAGATTGTTTGGGTATTGCGTTATTTGATTGTGCACGTTTTTTACGTTCATCATGCTTAGCGGATTTTTTATTCTCTTTAATGGCTTGGATTCGCTGACGATCAGAGTTGAAATGCTTAGGCACCTGAAATTGAGCACCTTGCAAAATATGATCAATCTTTTCTAACAATTCACTTTTTTTGACCTGGGCGTTCGTTTTATAATCCGCCTCGTGATGTTTCTCTTCAAATTGCAGGTCCCAAACTTCCCAAAAGCTCATACCGCGGAAACGCCTTGAACGATCCGTCAAAGTGCATCGCCAAAACTGCCCTTTATCCCCATCTGGAAATAAATAAATGACATCCGCCGAACCCGGGTCATAACCAGCTTCTAACGACTGAGGCCTCTTACTTCCTTTTCCACGATGCAACCACCCTTCTCCAAGAACCTCCTGACTGGTGTAATAAAGCCCCCACAAACTGATTCCATACTCAGAAAGACCAACTTTTTTGCGGGGAAGTAAAGTAATGCGAAAACGCTCTAAATCGACAGCCCGTAAACCACCGGATTTATGCTGCAACCCCCATTCCCAAATTTTAATTGGGACGGAAGGCACCTCAGCCGGCATAGCTTCATCGCGATCATACCGCTCGATTATTCGGTAATTATTTCGATAAAGTACCGTGTGCAAAATAATTTGGCTAAACTCACTTAACGTTAAATTAGCTTCTAAACGGTAATCTTTTTCATCATGCTTTTTGATGCGCGCACCCTGGACAATTCCGGGTGCATAAGCTTTAAATTGAGCGGGAACCGTTCGAAAATGGCTTTCGACTATCCCTTTAGCATCCCCTCTAAAAGGTGGAGCATTTTCAATTCGTACTGAAAAATTCTTGATTAAGGCTTCCACTTGATGACTAAGCATCTCCCCTCTATCAGCTAAAACAACTTCAGGCAAACCATTACAAGGCCATTCACCTGGCTCAATATCCACACCCAGTTGTTGGCAGAACAACGACTTATCAGAAACCGCGTTAACCAGTGCTTGCATCGCAACAGTATAGGATGGGTCGTCAAACCCGATATAAAAGCCAACAACCATGCGACTGTACACATCAACTACAAAATAAATTGTTGGGCGCCCGATAATTTGTGACCGGTCTTGCTCTGAAACTAAATAAATATCGGCTATTGTTGCATCTATCTCATAGCGCATACCTGGTCCACCTGAAGCACCTACAGTGGCAGTACTTTTCAAAGGCCTTAAATCTTTTAAATAATTTGCCATACTGTTTTGGCGTTTTTTTAGCTCCTGTGTTGAATATTGTTTTTTGTAAAAATATGTAAACTGGCGTTTTGTTGGAATATCTCCACTGGGAGTATCTGGATGATACTCTAAAAACAACTGCACAAACCGGCTGTAGGCCTCTGATTGAGTCAAAGGGGAACGTCGTAACAAGTAACGACCAATAATAATTCGAAAAAGCCGCTGAACATTCTCATCCACTCCCCGTCCCTGTCCAGAGCCATAACGCTTTTTTGTTCCACTCTTGGCATAGCTTGATAAACTACGTAACTGACCTGGTGCCCCTGAATTTCGGTAATCAGGTAAGAGCGCGTTCTGAATCTGCCCCCTCTGCCAATAGCGTCTGAGTAACTTATAAATTGAAGCCTTAGTCGACAAGCCTTTTTCAACAACGTCCTTAATTCGTTGCCCACGAACTGAACGATTAAATACCTTTGAATCACTTATAATGGATTCGATTACCTTAAATGACGTATCACGTTTCTTTGCTTGAACTGTGTCGGGCTCCACCTCCAATGATTGCAGAAAGGCATACGGATCTTCAATACGTCTTAAACGCTCTTCATCCCTCCAAAGAGACAACTCAAGAATCGTTACCTCTTCAGGCATGCCCTTTTCATCCAATACTTTAATCCAGTAAATCACACCATCTTCACGATGAAGAATTCGCCAAGCCTCGCCATCCAAAGCGATCACTTCATTAATGCGCCACATACAGTTCACCAATCCAATCCAATTCGGTTTTAAAAACCAAGTCTTTTAATACAAGTTTGTTTATTGGAACCCTCACATCAAAATTAATCACCCTATTCGCGAGCAATACTTTAAATTGTGATAGAGATTCTCCCAACTCGAGACCATAGGCCTGATCAATCAATTTACACAGTTCAACTACAGGAGAGTTAGGATATTTTTCGAATTGCTCACGAAAAATTACCATCTGGCTTAACATCTCTTCCATATTCTCCATGTGATCAACATGCGGAGCCAACTTTTCAATATTTTTCCGTACAACAGCATCAACTTCTTTTTCCGTTGCAACAAATAGACTTATGCCTTTTGAGAGCCAATAGCGTCTTTCTAGCTCTAGGCGACTGACCACCTCTTTTTACCTAGGGTAGATGAATGTCTGACATTAATGACGAACTGCTCATTCTTACTCCCAAACTTAGCATCAACTAGAAAATCTGAGTATAAAATTTGCGGATCACCACCTTTAACGGGATAAGACAATTTGGCCTCTTTGGCAATCTCCTGTGCCACATATGGATCAAAGGGAAAACGCTCTCTAATATCAGTGACAAAACCTGACCAGTCCAACATTAAAAAGAACGATAACTCCAAATCCGAGGCTAAATGGTGAATTCTTTGAGTTTTATGGGAATAGACACGGTGCGAGCGACCGTTTGATTTGATTTCTTGTATTTTAAGCCAAGGGCGGTATTTGCGACCAGAACCCTGGCCATGCTTAGATTTTATTTTTTGGAAATTTGGGCAGAAGTTAAAAATGATGCATATGACGACATTTTGTCTCTCCAACATTTTGTGTAGAGACAGAATAAATTACTTTTAAAAAGTATGCAACTATTTTGTTTCAGTTTAGAACTTTATGTACTTGTTTACATCTTTATTGTTTAGTTTAGAACTTTAATGTTCAGCGACACTATCGTGGTAATCTGAAAATTCATCTATTCTACCGTTACAGATTTAGCTAAATTTCTAGGTTGGTCCACGTCTGTCCCTTTAATCAAGGCAACATGATAGCTTAAAAGCTGCAAGGGAATATTAAAGGCAATAGGAGCTGTAATACGTCCAACATTTGAAGTGGCCTTCACTATCTTCATCCCTCCCTCAGAGTTAGTATTAGCCTGCTCATCTTCAAACACAATCATTTGACCACCGCGCGCCTTAACCTCCTGAAGATTGGATTTCAGCTTTTCCAACAAGTCATCGTGAGGAGCAATCGCAATCACCGGAATATGTTCGTCAATCAACGCTAGAGGGCCATGCTTTAATTCACCGGCCGGATAGCTTCGGCATGAATGTAACTGATTTCTTTTAATTTCAAAGCTCCTTCCATGGCAATGGGGTACATAGTTCCCCGCCCCAAGAAAAGCGCACTTTCTTTATCCGCAAAACCTTGCGCAATAGCCTTAATATCGTTTTCATGGGTCAGTGCTTTTTGCAGCAGACCTGGCAGTTTTTGCAATCCGTGAATGATTTTGCGTTCCTGGGTCTCAGACATCAAATGCAACGCTTTACCAAGCGCCGTCACCAACAAAGACAAGGCGACCAATTGAGTTGTAAAAGCCTTGGTAGAAGCCACCCCTATTTCAGGCCCAGCATGTGTTAAGAAGGTTAAATCGGATTCGCGCGTTAAACTGGATTCTGGCACGTTACAGATCGACAAGGTGGCAATCGTCTTATCCCCTTTCAGGGCTTTGATTTGTTGAAGGGCTGCAAGGGTATCAGCAGTTTCACCAGACTGACTGATCGTCACAAAAAGCGTATGATCGAGCAGCACAGGATTGCGGTAACGATATTCACTCGCGACTTCTACCTGGCATGGCAAGCCGATAATATCTTCAAACCAATATTTCGCGACCAAGCCAGCATGATAGCTGGTACCACAGGCAATAATCTGCACCTGCCGAACCGTTTGTGATCGTCACAAAAAGCGTATGATCGAGCAGCACAGGATTGCGGTAACGATATTCACTCGCGACTTCTACCTGGCATGGCAAGCCGATAATATCTTCAA
>LZQQ01000023.1_pt1 | contig 26282 bp, 33 predicted proteins | sample 768581 | NCBI WGS metagenome assembly LZQQ01 (sample SAMN05207185, study PRJNA324510) | oil field metagenome | isolation source: sample BH-FW-20 from oil reservoir | place: India: Bombay High | collected 2015-11-25 | reverse complement strand
ACCCTCGAACAGCGAGACCTTGCCGCGCACGCGCACGGCCAGCCCGTCGCGCAGGGCCTGGCGCACGCGCAGGGCGTTCTGCCGGAACAGCGCGCAGCGACCCTCGAACAGCGAGACCTTGCCGCGCACGCGCACGGCCAGCCCGTCGCGCAGGGCCTGGCGCACGCGCAGGGCGTTCTGCCGGAACAGCGCGCAGCGCACCTGGGCGTTGCGGTCCTTCAGGGTGAAATAGACGTGGCCCGAGGCGGGGCGCGCCAGGTTGGAGATTTCGCCTTCGACCCAGACCTGGGCGAACACGTCCTCGAGCAGCAGGCGCGCGCGGCCGTTGAGCTGCGAGACGGTGAGGACCTCGCGATCGAGGTTCAGGCGCTGGAAGGGATCGGTGAGCATGGCCGGCATGATAGCCGCGGGCATCGGCGGCTGGAACCGGCAGGGCGGCGCGGCTGTCGGCAGGAGAGGCGACGAAGGCGCGCGCCGGGCCGAACAGCAGCGTCTCCGACGGCGTTTCCCGGCCGCGCGCAGATTGAGACGTCAGGCCCGCGTGGGTATAATGCCGCGCTTCCTTTTTCCCGCCTGGGAGCCCCGCCATGCTGCGCATCAGCCAAGAAGCCCTGACCTTCGACGACGTTCTCCTGATTCCAGGATATTCCGAAGTCCTGCCCAAGGATGTCAGCCTCAAGACCCGCCTGACCCGCGGCATCGAGCTGAACATTCCGCTGGTGTCGGCCGCCATGGATACCGTGACCGAAGCCCGCCTGGCCATCGCCATGGCGCAGGAAGGCGGCATCGGCATCATCCACAAGAACATGAGCGTCGAGCAGCAGGCGGCCGAGGTGCGCAAGGTCAAGCGCCACGAGACGGCGATCGTCCACGACCCGGTGACCGTCAGCCCCGACACCAAGATCAGCGAACTGCTGCGCAAGGCCGACGAGCTGGGCTTCTCCGGCTTCCCGGTGGTGGCCAACCGCGAGGTGGTGGGCATCGTCACCGGCCGCGACCTGCGTTTCACGCCGAACGCCGGCGACTCGGTGGCGGCGATCATGACGCCGAAGGAAGAGCTGGTCACCGTGCTGGAAGGCACCGGCCTCGAGGAGATCAAGGCCAAGCTGTACGAACACCGCATCGAGAAGATGATCGTGGTGGACAAGAATTTCCAGCTGCGCGGCCTGGTGACCTTCCGTGACATCGAGAAGGCCAAGACCTATCCGCTGGCGTCCAAGGACAGCCAGGGCCGCCTGCGCGTCGGCGCAGCGGTGGGCACCGGTGCCGATACCGCCGAGCGGGTCGAGGCGCTGGCCGCCGCCGGAGTCGATGTCATCGTCGTGGACACTGCGCACGGCCATTCGCGCGGCGTGATCGAGCGCGTGCGCTGGGTCAAGGAGCAATTCCCGGACGTGCAGGTGATCGGCGGCAACATCGCCACCGCCGAAGCGGCGCTGGATCTGGTCAAGCGGGCGCCGACGCGGTCAAGGTCGGCATCGGCCCGGGCTCGATCTGCACCACCCGCATCGTCGCCGGTGTCGGCGTGCCGCAGATTTCCGCCATCGCCAACGTCTCCGCCGCGCTGGAAGGCACCGGTGTGCCGATGATCGCCGACGGTGGCATCCGCTTCTCCGGCGACCTGTCCAAGGCGATCGTCGCCGGCGCCAACGCGGTGATGATGGGCTCGATGTTCGCCGGTACCGAAGAGGCCCCGGGCGAGGTCGAGCTGTTCCAGGGCCGCTCCTACAAGGCCTATCGCGGCATGGGCTCGCTCGGCGCCATGGCGCAGGCGCAGGGCTCGTCGGATCGCTACTTCCAGGATTCCGCCGCCGGCGCCGAGAAGCTGGTGCCCGAAGGCATCGAAGGCCGCGTGCCGTACAAGGGCGCACTGGCTGCCATCATCCACCAGCTGATGGGCGGCCTGCGGGCCTCCATGGGCTACACCGGCAGCGCCACCATCGACGAGATGCGCACCAGGCCGCAGTTCGTCCGCATCACCGGCGCCGGCATGGCCGAGTCGCACGTGCATGACGTGCAGATCACGAAAGAAGCACCCAATTACCGCGTAGGTTAATCGGCTTTTCGCTGGAGGCTGGAGGCTGGAGGCTGGACGATCACGCTTTTTCGTTCAGCCTCCAGCCTCCAGCCTCCAGCCATTTATTCAGGTGAAGAACAAATGGCCCATCCCGACATTCACGCCCACCGCATCCTGATCCTGGATTTCGGTTCGCAGTACACCCAGCTGATTGCCCGTCGCGTGCGCGAGCTGGGTGTGTACTGCGAGCTGCACCCGTTCGACATGGACGAGGACGCGATCCGCGCCTTCGCGCCGCGCGGGATCATCCTCGCCGGCGGTCCCGAGTCGGTGCACCAGGAAGGCAGCCCGCGCGCGCCGCAGGTGGTGTTCGACCTGGGCGTACCGCTGTTCGGCATCTGCTACGGCATGCAGACCATGGCCGAGCAGCTCGGCGGCAAGGTCTCGGGCTCGGACATCCGCGAATTCGGCTATGCGCGGGTCGACCTGGTGGGCAAGTCGAAGCTGTTCGACGGCATCGAAGACCACATGGACGACGACGGCGTGTTCGGCCTGGACGTCTGGATGAGCCACGGCGACAAGGTCAGCAATCTGCCGGAAGGCTTTCACATCATCGCCAGCACGCCGAGCTGCGCGATCGCCGCCATGGGTGACGAGTCGCGCGCCTACTATGGCGTGCAGTTCCACCCGGAAGTGACCCACACCAAGCAGGGCGGGCGCATCCTGTCGCGGTTCCTGCTGGATATCTGCGGCTGCGAGGCGCTGTGGACGCCGTCGAACATCGTCGAGGACCTGGTCGCCCAGGTCCGCGCCCAGGTGGGCAACGCCAACGTGCTGCTCGGCCTGTCCGGCGGGGTCGATTCCTCGGTGGTCGCCGCGCTGCTGCACAAGGCCATCGGCGACCAGCTGACCTGCGTGTTCGTCGACAACGGGCTGCTGCGCCTGCACGAGGGCGACCAGGTGATGGCCATGTTCGCCGAGAACATGGGCGTGAAGGTCATCCGTGCCGACGCCGAGGCGCAGTTCCTCGGCAACCTCGAAGGCGAGGCCGACCCGGAGAAGAAGCGCAAGATCATCGGCCGCACCTTCATCGACGTGTTCGACGCCGAGGCCAGCAAGCTGCACAACATCCAGTTCCTCGCCCAGGGCACCATCTACCCGGACGTGATCGAGTCCGCCGGCGCCAAGAGCGGCAAGGCCCACGTGATCAAGTCGCACCACAACGTCGGCGGCCTGCCCGAGGAGATGAACCTCAAGCTGGTCGAGCCGCTGCGCGAGCTGTTCAAGGACGAGGTGCGCAAGATCGGCCTGGAGCTCGGCCTGCCGTACGACATGGTCTACCGCCATCCCTTCCCGGGCCCGGCCTTGGCGTGCGCATCCTCGGCGAAGTGAAGAAGGAATACGCCGACCTGCTGCGCCGCGCCGACGACATCTTCATCAGCGAGCTGCGCAAGGCCGACTGGTACCACAAGGTCAGCCAGGCGTTCGTGGTCTTCCAGCCGGTGAAATCGGTGGGCGTGGTCGGCGATGGCCGGCGTTATGCCTGGGTGGTGGCGCTGCGCGCGGTGGAAACCATCGACTTCATGACCGCGCGCTGGGCGCACCTGCCCTACGAGCTGCTGGAGACCGTCTCCAACCGCATCATCAACGAGATCGAAGGCATCTCCCGGGTGACCTACGACGTGTCGAGCAAGCCGCCGGCGACGATCGAGTGGGAGTGAAGCCGGAACGCTCCGAAGGACGATCGCCAGCCGGCGGAACAGGCTGGCGGTAGAGGAATGGGCAGGCCGGGATCGGACCTGCCCATTCGTCCTTCAGCCTCCGGAATATGCCGCCAGGACCGTTGGCGGCGTCTGTCCCTCAACTTCCCTGAAGGCGCACGAGGTAGGCGCAGAACATGTCGGCCATCGCGTCGGCGTAGACCTCGATCTCCGCCGGGCTACGCGGCGTCTCGGAAAAGCGCTTGCCCACGGTGCTCAGCGTCGTGGTGATCAGGTCGCAGGCCAGCGACCGCGTGGCCGTGTCCGCCCTGGGCAGCAGTTCCTCCATGAACAGCGCGACCGCCCGATCCGCCGGCGCTCGTATCTGCTGCGCTTCCGGCGCATCGCGATAGAGCGGGGCGGCGTCATTGAGCGCCACACGCATTTCGGCCTCGTCGCATTCCGAACGGATGAAGGCACGGACCATCGTGCGCAGGCGCTCGAGCGGCGGCGTGTCGATGTCCTCGAGGATGCGCTGCAGCATCCCGGTGGTTTCCTTCCACTCGTCCGTTTGCAGCCGAAAGAGAATCGCTGCCTTGTTCGGGAAGTACTGGTACACCGATCCAACGCTGACGCCTGCCTTCTCGGCAACCCGTGCGGTGGTGAAACGGGTGGCGCCTTCCTGAGCCAGTACCTGGACCGCGGCCTGGAGTATCGCCGCCACGAGTTCGGTCGAGCGGGCCTGTCGGGGTTGTTTCCGAGAGGAAATCTGCGGGTGGCGGTGATCGGTCATGGGGCGCGCAAATACGTAAGTGGCAGTGAATGGACGCCATCGTACCTTCATTGCGATGGATCAGTCGCATTTTCGTCGCAGTCGCCGCCGTTCCAGGGCGCGCAAGGACGTCGGCGCCGTGGCAGTGCAGGTCCGCGTTCCTGAGGAAAATCTGAACAACCGCTCCCGGGTAAGGTGAGGGCGAGCGGTGTATACCAGGGGGGCCGCGGGTGATGAGGGCTTGCAGGGTGAAGCGAAAACGCGAACCCCCATGCGAATAACGAAATGCGAATGATTGGTCGTATTCTGTCCCTCGACGCGCTGGGTAAATCGCGCTTCGCCTCTCGCTTCCAACCGGACGGCTCTCATGACCACGACACTGACCACCCCTGCGCTGGCGGCCTTGCTGGATCGCCTGTCCACGCAGGCCGACACGGCGACCAGCCCGGCGCTGGCCGGGATCTCCCCCGAAGAGCGGGAGCGCCTGATGCACAGCAAGACCGAATACCTGGACTTCTACGGGCGCCTGAAGGACCTCTGGCTGCCGGTCTCGCGCGAGACCGGCGCGCTGCTCTACATGCTGGCGCGCAGCACGAACGCGCGGAACGTCGTCGAATTCGGCACCTCGTTCGGCATTTCCACCCTGCACCTGGCCGCGGCGCTGCGCGACAACGGCGGTGGCCGCCTGATCGGCAGCGAGTTCGAGCCGTCCAAGGTGGCGCGGGCACGGGCGCATCTGGCCGAAGGCGGCCTCGCCGACCTGGTGGAGATTCGTGAGGGCGATGCGCTGCAGACGCTGGCCAGCGATCTTCCGGACGCCATCGACCTGCTGCTGCTCGACGGCGCCAAGCGCTCTACACCGACGTGCTCGCGCTGGTGGAAAGCCGGCTGCGACCGGGCGCGCTGATCGTGGCCGACAACGCCGACTGCAGCCCTGACTACCTGGCGCACGTGCGCGCCTCCGGCGGCTACCTGTCCGTACCGTTCGGCGAGGACGTGGAGCTGTCGATGCGCCTCGGCTGAGCCGAACCGACTTTCAATTCGGAGAATTCACATGCACATCTTTGTCACGGGCGCACGGGGTGGGTCGGATCCGCTGTGGTCGGAGAGCTGGTCGGTGCCGGCCACCAGGTCACCGGACTGGCCCGTTCCGACGTCAAGGCCGCCGCGCTCGCCGCGGCCGGCGCGCAGATCGTACGGGGCACGCTCGACGATCTCGAGACGCTGCGCGCGGTCGCCTCGAGGGTGGACGCGGTGATGCACACCGCTTTCAACCACGACTTTTCCCGGTTTCTGGAGAATTGCGAACAGGATCGCCGGGTGATCGAGGCGCTGGGCAGCGCCCTGGAAGGATCGAACCGCCCGTTGCTCGTGACCTCTGGCCTGTCGGGGCTGGCGCGGGGAGCAACCGAGTCGGACCGGCCCGATCCGAGCGCGCCGCGGAAATCCGAAGCGACCGCACGGGCCTTGGCCGAACATGGCGTGCGCGCGGCGACGGTTCGCCTCGCGCCCTCGGTCCACGGCCTCGGCGATCATGGCTTCGTCCCGATCCTGGTCCGGCTGGCGCGAGAGAAGGGCGTATCGGCCTACCTCGGCGAGGGCCGGAACTGCTGGTCGGGCGTGTACCGGCAGGATGCCGCGCGCGTCTACCGGCTGGCCCTCGAGCAGGGCGTGAGCGAGTCGGTGTACCACGCGGTCGCGGACGAGGCCGTGCCTTTCAAGGCGATCGCCGAAGTGGTCGGCCGCCGCCTCGGCCTGCCGATCGAGCCGCGGGCGCGCGAGCATTTCGGCTGGTTCGCCGGCATGGCTGGCGCGGACATGGCGGTATCCAGTGCGCGCACGCGCGAACTGCTCGACTGGAAGCCGGAAGGCCCGGGCCTGCTCGCCGATCTTGACCAGGCGGGCTACTACGCAGGCGGACCACGCACATGACGCAAGCCCCTCTTCAAGCCTCGCCGGCTTCGGACGCCTCTGCCGCCCCGGCAACCAATGTATTCCTGAGACTGTTTCCCATCACCCTGGCAGTGTTCATCGGCTTCCTCACCATCGGCATGCAGTTGCCGGTGCTGCCGTTGCACCTGCACGAAACGCTGGGCATGGGGACGCTGGTGGTGGGGGCGGTCATCGGCGCGCAGTTCGTCGCGGCGCTGCTGTCCCGCCCTGGGCGGGCAATTTCGCCGACATGCGCGGGGCCAAGCGCGCCGTGATCGCCGGTTTTCTCATGGCAGCCGGCTCCGGCGTGGCTTACCTGGTATCGCTGGCTTTCGTCGCGGTGCGGCCGTGTCGGTCTGGATACTGCTGGTCGGGCGCATCCTGCTGGCGCTGGGCGAAAGCCTGATCGCCACCGGGGCGCTGGGCTGGGGCATCGGGCTGGTCGGGCCGCAGAACGCGGGCAAGGTGATGGCCTGGGTCGCATCGCCATGTTCGGCGCCTATGCGCTGGGCGCGCCCGTCGCGTGCTGGTGAGCACTCATTGGCACTTCGCGGGCATCGCCATGGCCGCGCTGGTCGTGCCGTTGCTGGCGTTGGCGGTGGTCTGGCGCGCGCGTGCCGTCCCACCGTCGGCAACCAGGCGGACGCCGTTCTACAAAGTGCTGAGCGCCGTGTGGGGGCCTGGCCTGGGGTTGGCGCTATCCAGCGTGGGCTTCGGCCTGATCACCGCCTTCATCGCCCTGTTGTTCGCCGCCAGGGACTGGGACAACGCGTCGCTGGCATTTACCGCCTTCGGGTTGGCGTTCATCGGTGCGCGCATCCTCTTCGGACATCTGCCGGACAAGGTGGGAGGCGCACAGGTCGCGCTGGTCTGCGTGATCGTCGAAGCCATCGGCCAGCTGCTGATCTGGAAGGCCGACAGCGCAACCATCGCCTACCTGGGGGCGGCCCTGACCGGGTTCGGCTATTCGCTGGCCTTCCCCGGCTTCGGGGTCGAAGCCGTACGGCGGGCGCCGCCGCAAAGCCGCAGCCTCGCCATGGGCGCCTACGTGGCATTCCTGGACATCTCGCTGGGCATCAGCAGCCCGCTGGCCGGTGCATTGGCCGGCGCACAGGGGATCGCTTCGGTTTACCTGGCGGGGGCAGTCGCCGCCGGGCTGTCGCTGGTCGTCGCCCTGAGGCTGCTGGCCACCGGGCCGTCGAGGGGCGGGCGGGGGCCTGACCCCGCGCCTGCGCGACCGCTTCCTCATTCACCAGGAGCCGCTACGAATCGCGAGGGCGCCGGCCCGACAGCTACCGGCCGGCGTCGGTGCGAAGGTGGCGAGGAGAGGGTCGATCGCAGCAGTCGGGGCCACGGCGAGGTTCGCAGTTCAACCAGGCCGCCATCCGGAGAAGCTCATCGACCAGTCGCTCGACCGTACAGTGCGGCGCCTCGGGCTCGACATGCGCCCGCTGGACGATCAGCACGCCGGCCTTGCGATCCGCCTTGAGGTCCACGCGCGCGACGAGCATTCCATCGAGCAGGAACGGCAGCACGTAATAGCCGTGTTCGCGCTTGTGGGCGGGCGTGTAGATCTCGAGCCGATAGCGGAAGCCGAACAGCCTCTCGGTGCGCGGCCGGTGCCAGACGAGCGGATCGAATGGCGAAAGCAGCGCCGCGCCCTCGATCCTGCGGCCGGCCCGCGCATCCCTGTGCAGATAGGCTTGCTGCCTCCACCCGCGCACCTGCACGGGGACGAGGGTGCCCTCGTCGACCAGTTGCCGGATCGGCAACCGCACGTCCGCGGCGGGGATGCGGTAGTAGTCGCGCAGGTCGTCCGCCGTCGCGACGCCGAGCGCCTCAGCCGAGCGGGCGAGAAGCGCCCGTCGGGCGTCCACGCGCCTGGCGTGCCGAGATCGAGGACCGCACGTGGCAGGACCCGCTCGGGCAGGTCGTAGACGCGCTCGAAGCTGCCCCGGCGGTGCGTCGCGGCGATGAGGCCCGCCCAGAACAACCATTCGAGCGCGTGCTTGGCATCGCTCCACACCCACATGCCTTTGGCGGCTCTGCTGCCCGCCACGTCGGAGGCGGCCAGCGGCCCTTCGGCGCGAATGCGATCGAGCATGGCATCCGCTTCCGCCCGCTTTTCGCCGGCGAAGGGCTCGAGCGGCTTCCAGATGCCCTCGCCGCGAAGCGCGCGGGCCATGCGCCATCGCAGCAGCGGCTGGCAGTCGATCGGCAGCAGCGAGGCCTCATGCCCCAGTATTCGAAGAAGCGTTTCGGCCTGGCGGCCATCACAACGTCCAGCAGGGTACGGTCGTAGGCACCCAGTCGGGAGAAGAGCGGCAGGTAATGGGCGCGCACCAGCACGTTCACGCTGTCGATCTGCAGCAGGCCGAGCCGGTCGATCGCCCGTCGCAGCTGCGCCGCAGCGATCCGGTCGTGACGGCGCAGGGCATTGAAACCCTGTGCCGTAAGCGCGATGCGACGCGCTTCGGAGAGAGAGATTTCCGGTTTCAGGAGCGCTCCCCCGGCAGTGCGGCGAGCAAGGCCCGTAGCTCGTCTGAGGCCGCTCCGGCTCTTCCTGCACGGCGAAATGGCCGACGAAGCGAGCGCGCTCGCCTCCGACATCCGTGCTGAGACCCGGGCCCGCCGACCAACCGCCTGTGTCCGGAGCCCGGCTCCGGTCATGGGCTTCTGGCTTCGTCCCGATGCTGGCGAGCCGCTGCTCGGGGATATCGATGGCGTAGGGCCAAACCATGGGTTTTCCTCGCTGGCGCCGCCTCCGCGGGAAGCCCGGCGTGGCAGTCTTCCCGCCGGGCCGATGTGAATCCGCGCTGCCGGCCTCGCGCAAAGATAGGCCTCGGCGGTCCATGGCGGCAATCGCCGATCCTGCACGGCCGGTTTCGTGCCATCCGGTTCAGTGGATGATCTTCGACAGGAACTGCTGCGCCCGTTCGCTGCGTGCATGGGCGAAGAAGTGCTCGGGCACGGCGCTTTCGACGATCGCGCCGCCATCCATGAAGACCACGCGGTCGGCGACCTGGCGGGCGAAGCCCATCTCGTGGGTGACCACCAGCATGGTCATGCCCGATTCGGCCAGGGTGACCATGGAATCCAGCACCTCGCCCACCATTTCCGGGTCGAGCGCGGAGGTCGGCTCGTCGAACAGCATGACCTTTGGCTCCAGACACAGCGCGCGGGCGATGGCCACGCGCTGCTGCTGGCCGCCCGACAGCTGCGCCGGGTAGCGATCGGCCTTGTCGGCGATGCGCAGTTTCGCCAGTTGCCGCATGGCCCTTTCGCGGGCCGTACGGCGATCCAGCCCCAGTACATGGACGGGCGCCAGCGCGCAGTTGTCGGCGACGCTCATGTGGGGGAACAGATGGAAATGCTGGAACACCATGCCCACGTGCTCGCGCACCCGGGAGATGCTTGCCGGCCTTTCATCGAGGCGGATGCCGGCCACTTCGAGGCGGCCGTTCAGGAAGGGCTCCAGCGCGTTGATGCAGCGGATCAGCGTCGATTTTCCGGAGCCGCTCGGCCCGCAGATCACCAGGCGTTCGCCGGCGGCGACCTGCAGGCTTACGTCCTTCAGGGCGTGGAAGGGGCCGTACCATTTGTTCAGGCCGTCGATCCGGACGATGGGCGTGTCGGGCATGCGGGACTCACTTCAATACGTGGGTGAGGAACTGGCGCGTGCGCTCTTCGCAGGGCGCGGAGAACAACTGGGCAGGCGGCGCGCATTCGACGATCCGGCCGCCGTCGAAGAAGATCACCCGGTCGGCCACTTCGCGGGCGAAGCCCATCTCGTGGGTGACCACCACCATGGTGGTGCCTTCGGCGGCCAGTTCCTTCATCACCTGCAGGACTTCGTTGACGGTTTCGGGGTCCAGCGCCGAGGTGGGTTCGTCGAACAGCATCAGCCGCGGCTGCATGGCCAGCGCACGGACGATCGCCACGCGCTGCTGCTGCCCGCCGGACAGCTCGGCGGGATAGGCGTGCGCCTTGTGCGCCAGGCCCACCCGCTCGAGCAGTTTCATCGCCTGTGCTTCGGCCTCGGCGCGGGCCAGGCCGCGCAGCTTCATCGGCGCAGGGTCATGTTGCGCAGGATGCTGAGGTGCGGGAACAGGGTGTAGTCCTGGAACACCATGCCGACCTCGTCGCGCAGCCTGGCCAGGGAGTCCCGGCCGCCGTTCGAGCCGCTCAGTACGATGTCGCCCGCGGTGGCCGGCTCCAGGTTGTTCAGGCAGCGGATCAGCGTGGACTTGCCCGAGCCGCTCGGGCCGATCACCACCACCACTTCCCCCTCGTGGATGTCGAGGTCCACGCCCTTGATGACGTCGGCGTCGCCGAAATGCTTGCGCAGGCCTCGTACGCTCATCAGCGTGTTCATGCGCGTGCGAGCTCTTCTATGGCCGTCTGCAGGGCCTGCCGTGCGCGGGCCAGGCGCTCCCGGCGGGCAACCTGCTCGGCGCGTTCGTGCTCCAGGCGCATTCTCGCGGCGTCGATCTGCTCGTGCAGCGCACTGGCCGCGGGGCCGCCCGGCAGCTTGCGGGCGTGACGTTGCTCAGCGGGTCGAGGGCTTCGCGGATCTGCCGGGCGTCCAGCCCGAGGGTACGGCCGAGCTGCTCCCTGGCAGCCGTTTCGATCATCTCGCCGTCGATACGGTTGGCCGGCAGGCCCTTGTCCATCGCATCGCGAACCACCGCGCCGACCACATGGTGGGCTTCGCGGAACGACAGGTCGGCCGCGCTGACCATCAGGTCGGCCAGCCCGGTGGCCGTGGAGAAGTCCTCGGTGGCCTTGCGCAGGCCCACCTCGAGGTTGGGGCGGGCCGTGCGCAGCACCAGGTCAAGCAGCTTCAGGCACTGCTCGCACTCCTGCGCCGACTCCCAGAAGCCGCGCATGCTCTCGCGGTTGCCGTCGCCGGTATGGGTGAAATTGGTGCCCTTGATGGTGACGGCCGAAGCCACCAGCGAGCCGAGCACCTGGCCGGTGCGCCCCTTCAGGTATTCCAGCACCACGGGATTCTTCTTCTGCGGCATGATGCTGGAGGTGCCGGCGACGCTGTCCGGGAACTCGACGAGCGCGAACTCGTGGGTCGACCAGATGAAGAAGTCCTGCGCGACACGGCTCCAGAACACGGCCAGCAGGGTCATCTGCGCCATGCTTTCCAGCGCGAAATCCCGCGAGCCGACGGCATCGAGGGTGTTTTCCAGATAACCGTCGAAACCCAGCAGCTCGGCGGTGCGCGCGCGATCGATGGCGAAGGGCGTGCCGGCGAAGGCGGCGGCGCCCATGGGGCTGCGGTTCATGCTGTCGAGCGTGGTGGCCAGGCGGATGCAATCGCGCTCCAGGGACTGGGCCACCCCGGAGAGGTAGAACCCGTAGGTGATCGGTTGGGCCGGCTGCAGGTGGGTGTAGCCGGGCATGATCGCCTCGGTGTGTTGCGCGGCGCCGTCCAGCGCGCTCTGGCGTACCTGGTACAGCGCATCGAGCAGATTCATCAGCACGTCGCGGCCACGCAGGCGGTCCAGCGTGGCCAGCAGGTCGTTGCGGCTGCGGCCGATATGCAGGCGGCCGCCGACGTCGGTGCCGACCTGGCCCGATCAGGTGCGCTTCGTAGTTGAAGTAGGCGTCTTCGCGCAGGGGATCCAGGGTCACGGCCTGCGGCCCTGTCCTTTCCATGTCCAGCACGCCCCGGGCCAGAGCCGCGGCGACCGCCGTATCGATCAGGCCGCATTCGGCGAGCATGACGATGTGCGCCTTGTTGACGTCGCCGAGATAACCGAAGCCGTCGACGAAACCGGCCAGGCGCGGTGTGTAGATCAGGTCGCAGACTTCCGCTGCGGTGGGTTCCTTCAGCCGGCGGCTGACTTTGGACTGGTGCATGGAGGGGCCTTTTGCGGGTCAGGACTGAGGTTGGGGCAGCCGGGGCTGGCGGCCCAGGCGGCGTTCGAGGTAGCGGCTGAGCCAGGTCAGCGCGCTGCAGATGACGAAGTAGACGAGCAGGACGACGGCGTAGACGGTGAAGGCGGGGTTGACGCCGCCCATCATGGTGCTGCGCTCGATGATGATCTGGCCGACCTTGAGGAACTCGCCGACACCCACCAGCGCGCCCAGCGAGGTGGCCTGCACCAGCAGCGTCAGCAGGCCGGTATAGGCGGGCAGGATGGCTTTCAGCGATTGCGGTACGACGATGTAGAGGTAGATGTGCCATGGGCGCAGGCCCAGGGCCCAGGCGCTCTTCCACTGGTGCCGCGGCACCGAGAGCAGCCCGCCGCGGACGATCTCGATGCCGTTGGCACTGCCCCACAGGGTCAGGCCCAGCGTCACCGCGGCGAAGGGGCTCAGGTCGATGCCCAGCAGCGGCGCGCCGAAGAAGATGAAGAACACGTTGACGATCAGCGGAATCGAGCGGAACAGCTCGACGTAGGCGTGGATCGCCCAGCGCAGCGTGCGGCTCTTCAGCGTCGCCAGCGTGCCGAGCACCGCCGAAATCAGCGTGGTGAACAGCAGGATCACCAGCGCCAGCTTCAGGGTCATGAGCAGGCCCTTGGAGATGAAGCCCCAGTTCTCGATCACGAATTCCATGTCGGCCTCATTGCTGGAAAGGGCGCTGCAGGTGCGCTTCGAGGCGCCCCGCGAGCAGGGCCAGGACCGCCACCAGGGCCAGGTAGATCACGCAGATGGCGGTGAACATCTCGATGGCGCGAAAGTCCGTGGCGATGCGGTCGACGGCGACGAAGGTCAGCTCGGCCAGCCCGATGGTCTGCAGGTAGGCGGAGTTCTTAAGCAGCGAGATGGCCGTGTTGAGCATCGCCGGCAGGCTGACGCGAAAGGCGATCGGTATGGCGATCAGCCGGAAGAACTGGCGCGAGCTCAGGCTGAGTGCCGCGCCGGCTTCGCGCAGCCCCTTGTCGACGGTCGCCAGGCCGCCACGCAGGTTCTCGATCTGATAGGCCCCGGCCCAGAGTGACAGGCACAGGACGCCCGACCAGTACAGCGACAGCTTCAACCCCACGGCCGGCAGGCCGTAGAAGATGAAGAACAGCTGGACCAGGATGGGCGTGTTGCGGATCAGCTCGACATAGAGCGCGACCAGTTGCGTCAGTCCCGGCAGCCTGAACAGCTTGATGCCGGCGCCAGCACGCCTATCAGCAGCGACAGCAGGATGCTCAGGGCCGAGACCTGCAGGGTCATCCACAGACCGTCGAGCAGGGCCGGCCACTGCGTGAGCAGGTAGTCGAAGTCGAAACTCATGGGAAGCCGCCGCTCAGTGGGATTCTTCGGGCTTCGGCTGCTCGAACACGCTCAGGTAGTAGGCGCGGATGTCTTCCGGCACGTACTGCTCGACCCAGGGGCGAAAGCGTTTTTCCTCGTGCATGCGGGTGACCGCCGCGGAAAGGTAGGTGCGCCATTCGTCCTCGCCCTGGCGCAGCCCGATGGCCGCATCGGAAATCTGGAAGGGTTCTTCGATCAGGCGCACCGAGGGGTCGTTGGCGGTCACCACCACCAGGGTCGCCGCATCATGGGTGTAGGCGTCCGCGCGGCCCTGGCGAAAGCTCTGCAGGGCATCGGCGGCGCTGTTCAGGCGCAGGGTCTTGACCTCGGGCATGCGCTCCTCGAACCACTTGGCCTGCACCGAGCCCTTGAGCGTCGCCAGGGTCTTGCCCTTGAGGTCGGCAATCTTCTCGATGCCGCTGTCCTGGCGCACCAGCACGTCACTGGCGCCCCAGCGATAGGGCTGGGTGAAGTCGATGACGCGTTGGCGCTCGGGGGTGACGCCCAGCGTGGCGATGAGCAGATCGACCTTGCGGCCGAGCAACTGGGGCACGCGGTTTTCCGCCGTCACGCAGGTGAAGGCCACCTTGTCGCGAGAGCCGAAAGCCCATTCGGCGATCTGCCGGGACATCTCGACCTCGACACCAGCGAAATCGCCGTTGTTGTCCTGATAGCCGTAAGGTGGCTGGTCGCAGCGCACGCCGGCACGCAACACGTCCTGCTGGCTGATGGAAGAGGGGACCGGGGGCATGTCTGCTGCCACGGAATGCATGGCGAAGCCAAGCGAGGCGGTGGCAAACAGGACGAACGGAAGCTTGCTGAACAACGACATGGGTATCTCCTGTTTGTTGTTATCGCAATGGGCGAGCGGATGCTCGTACGAACCATGGCAGTTAGGAGTATCGGAACTTATGGGGTGGCCTCGCTGTGCGTTCCGAACACGATTGCGAGTGCCTTGGCTGGAGTTTCAAAGGGAATGGCTCATACTGCAAATGCCAATGCGCTAAGAACCCATACGGAAATGATATGAGGAAGGCGTGAACTTCAAGCAGGTGGAAGCCTTTCGGGCCGTCATGCTGTCCGGCTCCATGACCGCGGCGGCCGAAGCGCTGCATACCTCGCAGCCCAACATCAGCAGGCTGATCGCACAGCTGGAGCGCCAGAACGGCTTCGCCCTGTTCGAGCGGGTCGGCAGCAGGCTGATTCCCACCGACGAGGGAACGGCGTTCTTCAACGAGGTGGACCGGGCGTTCGTCGGCCTGCGCAATCTGGAACACTCGGCCCGGCACATCCGTCAGCTCGGAACCGGGCGGTTGCGGATCGGCGCCGTGCCTTCGCTGTCGCTGACGTTGCTGCCGCGTGCGGTCCAGCGATTTCGCCAGGGCCGCGAGCAGGTCGCCATTTCCCTGCACACCAGCGACTCGACGACGGTTGCCCGCTGGGTCGCCTCGCAGTACTGCGACTTCGGGCTCGTATCCTTCATCGGTGAGGAAACACCTGGCATCCAGGTGCAGCTGATCGGTGACCTGCCTGCCGTGTGCATCTTTCCCAGGGGGCACCGGCTGACGGAACTGGAGCGGGTCGGCATCGACGACCTGGCGGGCGAGGAGTTCGTGTCGCTGGCCCATGACGACGGAACCCGCCGCCGTATCGACCGCCTCTTCCTGCAACATGGCGACCGCCGCAAGCTGAGCCTCGAGGCGCCCTATGCGGCGACGATCTGCGCCATGGTCGGCACCGGGCTGGGCGTCAGTATCGTCAGTCCCCTGGTGGCCCGGGACTATCTGCATGCCGGTGTCGACGCGCGCCCGTTCGCCGCCGACTTCCGCTTCACCAGCTACCTGCTGTATCCCGACCGTCGTCCCAGAAGCAATCTGGGATCGCATTTCGCGACGCTGCTGAAGGCGATCTTCCGCGAGGCGATGGAGGGGCCGGCGTGGGGGTGAAGATGGCAAGGAAGGGGGCTGTCGTGAGCATATACGTGACGGTTGCCGGATAACGGCGCAGATCGTAGTTCGCCTGACACCCAGGTCGCGGGTGACGTTCCTGCACGGTGCTACCCATGCGGGCGCGCCGTAACCCGCTGCAAATGCTTACCTGTTTTTATCAACAGTATTCGACTTGGAGCAGGTTGGGCATAAGGTGGCCATAGGCTATCGCCCAGGGAAGGTACGTCGAACATGGATTTCTTCGCTCACTCGACCGCCCGTGTCGATAAGGTGGATTGGCAGCTGCTTTCCGAACACCTGAGTCAGGTCGGCTCGCTCGCCCGGTTGCGGGGTGATGCGTTCGGCGCCGGCGACATGGCCTGTGTAGCCGGTCTGCTCCACGACCTCGGCAAGTACACCGCGCGTTTCCAGCGCCGCCTCGAAGGCGATCCGATGCGGGTCACCACGCTACCTGGGGCGCTCAGGTCGCACGAAAGCATTATGGGCAGATTGGCGAACTGCTCGCCTATGGCATCGCCGGGCATCATGCCGGGCTGGCCAACGGCGTGGCGCGGGAGAAGCGCCCGGCCTTGAGCGAGCGCCTGGCCCAGTCTTCCCTCGACGCGCTGCCACCGCTGCTTCCCGTCTGGCAACGCGAGATCGAACTGCCGGACCGGCTGAGCCTGCCGGAGGGCTTCACGCCCGTCCAGGCGCGCGGTGCCTTCCAGCTTTCGCTGTTGGCGAGGATGGTGTTTTCCTGCCTGGTGGATGCCGACTTTATCGATACCGACAACTTTTACCGTCGCATCGAGGGAGAGTCGCCGAGGCCGGAGCGGGAGGGGCCCTCGCTCCAGGCGCTGCGCGAGCGGCTGGAGGTCCATCTGGCGGGATTCTCCCGGGAAGGTGGCATCAACCGATACGTGCCGGGATTCTCGACCATGTACGTGGCCAAGCCTCCCAGGCGCCCGGGCTGTTCTCCCTGACCGTACCCACCGGGGGCGGCAAGACCCTGGCGTCGCTGGCCTTTGCGCTCGATCATGCCATCGCCCACGGCCTGCGCCGAGTGATCTACGTGATTCCCTTCACCAGCATCGTCGAGCAGAACGCGGCGGTGTTCCGCCGCGCCTTCGGCGACCTCGGCGAGCATGCCGTGCTGGAGCATCACAGCGCCTTTTTCGATGATCCGCGGGCCGAGCCGGAGTCGATGGAGAAGCGGCGCCTGGCCATGGAAAACTGGGGATTCGCCCGTGGTGGTCACCACCGCCGTGCAGTTCTTCGAGAGTCTGTTCGCGGATCGTCCCGCCCGCTGCCGCAAGCTGCACAACATCGCCGGCAGCGTGGTGATCCTCGACGAGGCCCAGATCCTGCCGCTGCCGCTGTTGCGGCCCTGCGTCGCGCTACTGAACGAGCTGGCGCTGAACTACCGGACCAGCGTGGTGCTATGCACCGCGACGCAGCCCACCCTGGGCAAGGCCCAGGGGTTCAAGGAAGGGCTAGAGCAGGTGCGCGAGCTGCGCCCGAGCCTCCTCGGCTGTACCAGGCGCTGCGTCGGGTCGGCGTGCGGCATGTCGGCGCCCTGGACGACGAGGCGCTGGCCGGCCATCTGCGTCAACGGGAGCAGGTGCTTTGCATCGTCAACAATCGGCGCCACGCGCGGCACCTGTTCGAGGCCATCGCCGAGAGCCGGGCGCCCGCCATCTGACCACGCTGATGCATGCCCGTCATCGCAGCCGGGTGCTGGAGGAGGTCCGCCAGCGCCTGCATAGCGGCCAGCCATGCCGACTGGTCAGCACCAGCCTTATCGAGGCTGGGGTAGACGTCGACTTCCCCTCCGTGCTGCGTGCCGAGGCGGGGCTGGATTCCATCGCCCAGGCCGCCGGGCGCTGCAATCGGGAGGGCCGGCGCGCGTTGGTCGACAGCGAGGTACTGATATTTTCCAGCCCGGACTGGAAACCGCCGGAGGAGCTGGAACGCTTCGCTTCGGTGTTTTGCAGCGTCGCACGGCGTCATCGCGAGGACCTGTTGTCCCTCGACGCGGTGGAAGCCTACTTCCGTGAGCTTTACTGGCGACTGGGTGAACCCGCGCTGGACAAGGACGACCTGCTCGGCCTCCTCAAGCAGACCAGGGAAGGCTCGCTGCCGCTGGAGACCCTGGCCGCGCGCTTTCGCATGATCCAGACCACCATGAGGCCGGTAATCGTCCCCTTCGACCCGAACAACGACGAGGCCGTACCCGAGGTAGAGGAGGCCTTGCGCGACCTGGAGTACGCCGCCGGTGCCGCGCGCAAGCTGCAGCCTTATCTGGTCCAGGTGCCTCAACAAGGATACGACGCGCTCTGGCGTGCCCACGCCATTCAGCCCGTGGCACCCGAGCGCTACGGCGAGCAGTTCGTGCGGCTGGTCAACCCGAGGCTGTACGACGCGCGGTTCGGGTTGCATTGGGACGATCCGCAGTTTCTGGATGCCGAGCGGCTGCTCTGGTGAGGCCACCTTATAGAGGGAGGTGTTTTATGACTTATGGAGTGAGGCTCCACATCTGGGGCGAACGGGCCTTGTTCACACGGCCTGAGATGAAGGTGGAGCGCGTCTCCTACGACGTGATCACGCCTTCGGCGGCGCGCGGGATACTGGAGGCGATTCACTGGAAACCGGCGATCCGCTGGGTGGTGGACAGCATCCAGGTGCTCAGGCCGATCCGGTTCGAATCGATCCGGCGCAACGAGGTGGGTGGCAAGCTCTCCGCGGCGGCGGTTGGCAAGGCGATGAAGGCCGGGCGAACCGACGGGCTGGTGGCCTATGTCGAAGAGGACCGCCAGCAGCGCGCGGCGACCTTGCTGCGTGAAGTGGGCTACGTGATCAGCGCCCATTCGAGCTCACCGCCAAGGCGGGCCCGGACGACAGCGTCGGCAAGCATCTGGACATCTTCAACCGGCGCGCGCGACGTGGGCAGTGCTTCCAGGCGCCTTGCCTGGGCACGCGGGAGTTTCCCGCCAGCTTCGCCCTGGTCGAGGAGGGCGCGGAGCCGCCCGAACCGGCCGACGAGCTGCGCGGCGAGCGCGACCTGGGCTGGATGCTGCACGACATCGACTTCGCCAACGGCATGACCCCTTACTTCTTCCGGGCGCGAATGGTCGACGGCCTGATCGAGGTACCACCGGCGATGTCCAGCGAGGTCCGCGCATGATCCTCGCTGCGCTCAACGACTATTACCAGCGATTGTCCGAGGATCCGGACTCGGACATCTCGGCTCCGGGCTACAGCCAGCAACAGATCGGCTATGCCATCGTGCTGTTCGAAGATGGGCGCGTGGCCGATGTGCTCAATCTGCACGACGAGAGGGGCAAAAAGCCGGTGGCGCGTTCGATGAGCGTGCCGCAGCCGGAGAAGCGCACCGCTGGCGTCAAGGCCAACTTTCTCTGGGACAAGACCAGTTATGTGCTGGGCGTCAGTGCCAGCAGCAAGCGCAGCGTCCAGGAGCATGACGCCTTCAAGACTCGGCACCGCGAGGCCCTAGCGGGAACCGACGATCCGGGACTCAAGGCGCTGCTGGCGTTCCTGGAGGCCTGGACGCCGGAGCGCTTTCACGACGAGCCCGCCTTCGTCTCTTACGGTGAGGCGATGCTGGACGCAACATGGTCTTCATCCTCGACGGCGAGCGGGGCTACCTGCATGACCGGCCGGCGGCGCAGGCGGTCTGGGCACGATTGCAGGGAGGGGCCGCCGGCAGCCAGGAGATGTGCCTGGTGACCGGGGAACGGGCGCCTATCGCTCGGCTGCACCCGGCGATCAAGGGCGTGAATGGCGCGCAGAGTTCCGGCGCGTCAATCGTTTCGTTCAACCTGGAGGCCTTCAAATCGTACGGCAAGGACCAGGGCGCCAATGCGCCGGTCTCCGAATCGGCGGCCTTCGCCTACACCACCGCCCTGAACCACATGCTGCGACGCGATCCGCAGAACCGCCAGCGCCTGCAGATCGGCGACACCACGGTGGTGTTCTGGGCCCAGGCACCGGAAAAATCCCAGGCCGAGGCGGCCGAAGACGTGTTCGCCGCCTTCTTCGACCCGCGCGAGGATGACCTGCGGGCCACCGGGCAATTGCAGGCGGTAATGGAGCAGGTGCGCCGCGCCCGTCCGCTGCGGGAGCTGGGTGCCGGGCTCGAGGACGGCACGCGGATCTTCGTGCTGGGGCTGGCGCCCAACGCGTCGCGCCTGTCGATCCGTTTCTGGGAGACCGACACCCTTGCGCGCTTCGCCATCCGGCTGGCGCAGCATTACGACGATCTTGAGCTGCTGCCGTCGCCGTGGCGATATCTCCCATCACCGCGTTCTCTCGCCCGCGCCGCCGCGCCGCTCTACGACGGCAAGGCCAAGGACGAGGACGTCCCACCATTGCTGGCCGGCGAACTGACCCGAGCCATTCTGGCCGGACCCGCTATCCCCAGAGCCTGCTCGGCGCCCTGGTCATGCGGTTTCGCTCGGACGGCGTCATCAACGGTACGCGTGTGGCGCTGTGCAAGGCCGTGCTGGCGCGTAACGCCCGCCTGAATCAATGGAACACCCACAAGGAGGTCTTCGTGAGTCTCGATACCCGCAACGCCGATTCGGGCTACCTGCTCGGGCGGCTGTTCTCCTGCCTGGAGAACATCCAGCGCGCCGCGCTGGGCAAGCAGATCAACGCCACCATCCGTGACCGCTATTACGGTGCGGCCTCGGCCACGCCGGCCAGCGTCTTCCCGATGCTGGTGCGCAACGCCCAGCATCACCTCGGCCGCCTGCGCAAGGACAAGCCCGGGCTCGCGGTGAACCTCGAGCGGGACGTCGGCGAGATCATCGACCTGCTCGGCCCGGCGTTCCCCCGGGCGATGGCGATCGAGGCACAGGGGCACTTCGCCATCGGCTATTACCACCAGACCCAGGCCCGCTATACCCGCGCCGAGGCGCAGGACGCCACCGAAGAAGACCAAGGAGATACCGAATGAGCGCCATCGCCAACCGTTACGAGTTCGTCTACCTGTTCGACGTCACCAATGGCAACCCCAACGGCGACCCCGACGCCGGCAACCTGCCGCGGCTCGACCCGGAAACCAACAAGGGCCTGGTCACCGACGTGGCACTCAAGCGCAAGATCCGCAACTACGTGGCCCTGGAGAAGGAGGGCGATCCGGGCTATGCGATCTACATGCAGGAGAAGTCGGTACTGAACAACCAGCACAAACAGGCCTATGCCGCCCTGGGTATCGAGCCGGAAGCCAAGAAGCTGCCCAAGGACGAAGCCAAGGCCCGGGAGCTGACGACCTGGATGTGTGCGAACTTCTTCGACGTGCGTGCCTTCGGTGCGGTGATGACCACCGAGGTGAACGCCGGCCAGGTGCGCGGCCCGATCCAGTTGGCCTTCGCCAGTTCCATCGAGCCCGTGCTGCCGCTGGAGGTGTCCATCACCCGCGTGGCGGTGACCAACGAAAGGGATCTGGAAAAGGAGCGCACCATGGGCCGCAAGCACATCGTCCCCTACGGACTGTATCGGGTACATGGCTTCGTTTCCGCCAAGCTGGCCGAGCGCACCGGCTTTTCCGAGGATGACCTGGCGCTGTTCTGGCGGGCGCTGACCAACCTGTTCGAACACGACCGCTCCGCCGCACGGGGGGAGATGGCGGCCCGCAAGCTGATCGTCTTCAAGCACGAGCACGCGATGGGCAATGCCCCGGCCCACCTGCTGTTCGACAAGGTTCGGGTCGAGCGCAGTGGGTCAGCGGAGGCCCCGGCGCGCGGCTTCGGCGACTATCGGGTCAGTGTGGATGCCGAGTCGCTGCCCGCTGGCGTCAGCGTCACGGAGCTCTTCTGACCTCTGGAGCTCGGCCATGGATGACGACGAGCTGATTCCGATCTCCGCCCTGCAGCACTATCTGTATTGCCCGAGGCAGTGCGCGCTGATCCATATCGAGCGGCTCTGGGCGGAGAGCCGGGAAACGGCCGAAGGGCGCCTGCTACACGAGCGCGTCGACCAGCCCCAGGTCGAGCGCCGCCGTGGTGTGCGCACGGTGACCGCCATGCCCTTGCTGGAACCGACGCTCGGTCTGGTCGGGGTGGCGGATCTGGTAGAGTTCCATGCGACGAGCCAGGGCGAACAGGCGTTTCCGGTGGAATACAAGCGCGGCCGCCCCAAGGCGCACCGTGCCGACGAGGTCCAGCTATGCGCCCAGGCGCTGTGCCTGGAATCGATGCTGGGCGACCGGGTGCCGGCCGGCGCGTTGTTCTACGGCAAGACGAGACGCCGCAAGGATGTGATCTTCGATGACGCCTTACGCGAGCTGACCCGTGCAGTGATCGCGCAGACCATCGCCATGTTGCGTACAGGACGTACGCCAGGCGCCGTCTATCAGGCGCGCCGCTGTGATGCCTGCTCATTGCTAGATCTCTGCCAGCCACACTGGCTCGAGCACGGGCAAGGCGTGACCGACTGGCTTCGAAGCCAACTGGAGGATCAAGGATGAGGCGCCAGCTGAATACCCTGTATGCCACCACCGAGGGCGCCTGGCTGCGCAAGGAGGGCGAGAACATCGTCATGGAGGTGGAGCGGGCGGTCCGTGCGCGACTGCCGATCCACATGCTGGAAAGCCTGGTCTGCATCGGGCGCATGGCGGTGTCGCCACAGCTCCTGGGCTACTGCTCCGAGAAAGGCATCAGCATCTGCTACCTGACTCCACAGGGGCGCTTCCTGGCGCGGGTCGAGGGCCCCGTATCCGGTAACGTACTGCTGCGCCGCGAGCAGTATCGTCGCAGCGACGATCCGGCGAAATGCGCCGCCATCGTGCGCAACCTGCTGATCGGCAAGGTGCACAACCAGCGCGCGGTGCTCGCCCGCGGATGGCGCGATCATGGCGAGAAGCTGAGCGATGCGTCCGCTTTCCAGCATGCTTTGAAAAGACTCAAGCGAATCGCCCAGCGCATGCTGATCGAAACGGATACGGACGTGCTGCGGGGCTTGGAAGGGGAGGCCGCGCAGGCCTACTTCGGGGTATTCGACCAGTTGATCCGGATCGACTCGCCCCTGCTGCGTTTCGGCGGTCGCAACCGGCGGCCGCCCCGGGACGCCTTCAATGCGCTCTTGTCGTTCCTTTATACCCTGTTGACCCATGACTGCCGTTCCGCGCTGGAAACCGTCGGGCTCGATCCGGCGGTAGGCTTTCTGCACCGCGACCGTCCCGGGCGCCCGAGCCTGGCGCTGGATCTGGCCGAGGAGTTTCGTCCGCTCCTGGGCGAGCGCCTGGCGCTGTCGCTGATCAACCGTCGGCAACTGGGCGAGCGCGATTTTCGCACCTTCGACAACGGCGCCGTACTGCTCGGCGAGGACGCGCGAAAGACGGTGCTGGTGGCCTACCAGGAGCGCAAGCGCGAGGAGCTGCGCCATGTCTTCTCGGGAGAAAAGCTCGACATCGGCCTGCTGCCCTACGTCCAGGCGCAACTGCTGGCGCGTCACTTGCGTGGCGACCTGGATGCCTATCCGCCGTTTCTCTGGAAGTGAGGTGTTCGCCCGATGATGGTTCTCGTCAGCTACGACGTCAGCACGATCAGCAAGGGCGGTGAAAAGCGCTTGCGGCGGATCGCCAAGGTCTGCCGCGATTACGGTCAGCGCGTGCAGTTCTCTGTTTTCGAGCTGGAGGTGGATCCCGCGCGCTGGGTATTCGTCAAGCAGCGCCTGTGCGACCTGATCGACCCGGAGGTCGACAGCCTCCGCTTCTACCACCTCGGCCAGAACTGGCAACACAAGGTCGAGCATGTCGGCTCCAAGCCGGCCCTTGATCTCAACGGCCCCCTGATCCTCTGAGCGAACCCCAAGCGTCCGGCGAAACCCCGGCAGGTTCGCATTGCCGGCGAACACCGGTGGTCACTGGCTTGCGCTCCGCTGGACTGTCCTTGCCCATGCGCCTGAGCGTCTTCTCGGTTGAGGTTCGCGTTTCGAAGCCGTTTTCTTCTTTGCTGCCGTTGCGTTACAAAGGGGCCGTCACGCCCCACGCGGGCGTGTGGATTGAAACCTGTTGAATACCTTCTTCCGGCAGATCGTCACGGTCACGCCCCACGCGGGCGTGTGGATTGAAACGCCAGGTGGACTACGGCGAACTCTTCGTGGACGAGTCACGCCCCACGCGGGCGTGTGGATTGAAACACCAGCAGGTGCATGCCGGACAGGAAGCGGATCGAGGTCACGCCCCACGCGGGCGTGTGGATTGAAACACATACCCGCCTTCGTGGCCGATCAGGCGGTCAAGTCACGCCCCACGCGGGCGTGTGGATTGAAACACCGCCTCGGGCAGTGGCTCGTAGGGGTTGCCATGTCACGCCCCACGCGGGCGTGTGGATTGAAACCACGAGATGCGGTCGCTCGCCGCTCGACTGCACGGTCACGCCCCATGCGGGCGTGTGGATTGAAACTCTGCGATTGCCTTGGGATCAATAGGCAGCTTGAAAGTCACGCCCCATGCGGGCGTGTGGATTGAAACTGCATCACCTTGCGGGCTTTCTGGTGGCTGTCGTGTCACGCCCCATGCGGGCGTGTGGATTGAAACTTCAACGTGGGCGTCGTATTCGCCTACGCGGGCAAGTCACGCCCCATGCGGGCGTGTGGATTGAAACCAGCGCTCGACGATCATGCTGCGCAACGCCCTGTGTCACGCCCCATGCGGGCGTGTGGATTGAAACGTCATCGTCACGGCCGACAGCGACGAGGGGATGCTGTCACGCCCCATGCGGGCGTGTGGATTGAAACTTCAGCACAGCTGTCATCCGCTGAGCGATCACCAGGTCACGCCCCATGCGGGCGTGTGGATTGAAACTGCTCGCCCAACCTCAGAACGCCAAGCACTGCAGGTCACGCCCCATGCGGGCGTGTGGATTGAAACAGGGTCCAGTAGGCAGCATGCTCGGCTTCCAGCCGTCACGCCCCATGCGGGCGTGTGGATTGAAACGCATCCTTCGTGCTGTAGCTGGCCGCGCTGCTGCGTCACGCCCCGCGCGGGCGTGTGGATTGAAACACGTTCCGTGTGCGGCTCACCGTCGGCGGGCAGGGTCACGCCCCACGCGTGCGTGTGGATTGAAACCACTGGCGGGCGGGACGATCACCGTCACGCTCGCGTCACGCCCCACGCGGGCGTGTGGATTGAAACAACCGTCTCGGTGTCGATATGTCGCCAGGCGGCCGTCACGCCCCACGCGGGCATGTGGATTGAAACACGGCGGCGCCGTCGCTCATACGCGCGATGGACTGTCACGCCCCAAGCGGGCGTGTGGATTGAAACGCCGTGCCGCTTGCTGGCGTCTGCGTCATCCACGGTCACGCCCACGCGGGCGTGTGGATTGAAACATCACCGGCACCTCCTTGAGCTGCCAGGGCGGCGGTCACGCCCCACGCGGTGAAACTACGAGCGCGTCGACCTCGACTCCGCCCGCGCACGTCACGCCCCACGCGGGCGTGTGGATTGAAACGAGCTAGGGACGCTGGACGCGATGGAGGTTGCGGCTTACCCAGCGCCCGTGCGGGTGCATGATTGACACAACGAGTTCATGGGCGAAGAGTTCATTCCGGCGTCACGCCCGGATGGGGCGTGTGGATTGAAGCGGCGCGGTACCGACCAGGCCGATGCTGTTATCGCCCTTACGTTCCATGCCGGCGGTGCCCAGCGACAGGCCCGTTGCGGCCCCCAAGAATGAGCCAAAGCTGACGCCAGTCAGTAATCCGCCTTCGAGAACGGTGCCGAGGCAGGGGCAGGCGCGGTAAGATAACGACAATTGTTCTCGTTTGTTGGATGCCCAATGAGTTTCACCCGCAGGCAAGTGCTCGCCGGTCTGGCCGGTCTCGGTGTGGTCGGCGTGGGGGCCGCCGCCGGTGCCCGCTACTGGCTGGGCAAGCCGCTGTTCGCCGACACGCATGACTACGAGCTGATCGCGGCGCCGCTGGATGTCGAGCTGGTGCCGGGGCATCTCACCCCGGCCTGGGGCTACGGTGGCCAGGCGCCGGGGCTGGAGCTGCGCTCGCGGCAGGGCGACTGGTTGCGGGTGCGCTTCATCAATCATCTTCCCGAACCGAGCACCATCCACTGGCATGGCATCCGTGTGCCGCTGGAGATGGACGGCGTGCCCTATGTGTCGCAGCTGCCGGTGCTGCCCGGCGAGTACTTCGATTACCGCTTCCGCACCGAGGACGCCGGCACCTTCTGGTACCACCCGCACACCACCAGCGCCGAACAGCTCGGCCGCGGGCTGGTCGGCCCGCTGATCGTCGAGGAGGCGGGCGGCAGTGCCTTCCTCCACGAGCGCACCCTGAGCCTGAAAAGCTGGCATGTGGACGAGCAGGGCGCCTTCACCGATTTCAGCGTGCCGCGCGAAGCGGCCCGCGAAGGAACGCGCGGGCGGCTGACCACCCTCAACGGCGCGCGCCTGCCGGTGCTCGAGCTGCGGCCGGGCAGGTGGTGCGGCTGCGGGTGCTCAACCTCGACAACACCGTGACCTACCGGCTCAACCTGCCGGAGGCGGACGTGCGCATCTATGCGCTGGACGCCAACCCGATCGCGCCGCGCCCGCTCGGCAAGGAGTACTGGCTCGGCCCCGGCATGCGCATCGACCTGGCGCTGCGGGTGCCGGAGGCCGGTCGCGAGCTGTCGCTGCGCAACGGGC
>LZQQ01000022.1_pt1 | contig 26527 bp, 37 predicted proteins | sample 768581 | NCBI WGS metagenome assembly LZQQ01 (sample SAMN05207185, study PRJNA324510) | oil field metagenome | isolation source: sample BH-FW-20 from oil reservoir | place: India: Bombay High | collected 2015-11-25 | reverse complement strand
CACGCGTGCGTCGCCCTGCGCCTGAATGTCGATAGCTGGTCCATTAGCCTCAAGTGACGAAATCACTATGCGGTCGCCTTCGTGGTGGCCGAAAAACATCTTTGATTCCATTCGGAAAATAGCATTGCGGCCTTGGCGGTCGTCTCTGTGATAGAAGTCTGAATTCCTCGTGATAAGTGCTTACACTTTAACAGGTTATCCATTACAATTAACTTCCATGAAGCCATTATCTTTTCAAACGCTTTAAGCCGAGGCTTAGGCCAATTCACCAGGCCTGGTCGTTTTTGATCCTGGCATTTATGCAACTGCCGGCATTCGCCAAAGCAGAGGAAACCCCGTCTTTGACCACTTCGCTGGAACCCAGCAGTTACATCGGTCAAATCATCCTGTCGTTGTTTTTCATTTTATTGATTATTTTTGCGGCCGCCTGGATGCTGAAGCGTTTCGGCAAAATCAACGGCGTGGCGGGCAACCAGATGAAAGTCTTGGGTGTCATGAGCTTGGGGCAACGTGAACGGGCGGTGTTATTGGAAGTGGGGAAAGAACAACTGCTGATTGGGGTGACGTCCAGCCGCGTGTCCTTGTTGCATAAGTTGGAAGAACCGATTGAAGTGGTCACGGAAAAACCGGTCAACAATGCATTTGCAAAACGCTTGCAGGAAGCCATTAATCAGCGGACAGCCACACAGCCGTCAAAAGACACTTCGAAAGGTGGAGCGGATGATTAAGCGTTATGCACCTTATGTGCAGTGGCTGTTGGTCAGCGCCTTGATGCTGTTGCCACTGGTGGGTTGGACCGAACCGGGAATTCCGGCCTTCACCGTGGAAACCGACGCGCAAGGGAATCAGGATTACACCCTGACCATGCAGATTCTGCTGCTAATGACCGGCTTGACGCTGTTGCCGGCGGCGCTGATTGCCATGACGTCTTTTTTGCGGATTGTGGTGGTCTTGGCCTTGCTAAGACAAGCATTAGGCACACAAAGTACACCTTCCAATCAGGTCTTAATTGGGTTGGCGCTGTTTCTCACCTTGTTCATTATGTCGCCGGTGCTGGATAAAATTTACGATACGGCGGTCAGCCCGTATCTGGAAGAGCAAATTAAATTCAAGGAAGCGGTGGAAATCGGCGCGAAGCCGTTGCATCAATTTATGATTCAGCAAACCCGTGCCGACGATTTGGGCATGTTTGCGGAAATGGCGGATGTGCAATTGACCGACCCGGAAACGGTTCCGTTTAAAATTTTGATTCCGGCCTATATGACCAGTGAATTGAAGACCGCATTCCAAATCGGGTTCATGATTTTCATACCGTTTTTGATCATCGATTTGGTGGTGGCGACCCTGTTGATGTCGATGGGGATGATGATGCTGTCGCCGATGATTATTTCCTTGCCGTTCAAAATCATGTTGTTTGTGTTGATTGACGGTTGGGCGCTGATAATGGGAACTCTGGCGAACAGTTTCGTCGTTGCAGGAGGGAGTATCTGATGACACCGGAATTTGTCTTGACCATCGGTCAGAAAATGCTTGAGGTGGTGACCATGCTGGCAGCGCCGCTGTTGATTCCTGCCTTGTTGGTCGGTTTGCTGGTGGGGATGTTTCAGGCCGCCACTCAATCAACGAAATGACCCTGAGTTTTATCCCGAAAGTCGCCATCGTCGGCGTGGTGTTGGTGATTTGCCGGTCCCTGGATGTTGACGACCCTGATTTCCTTTCCACGTGAGTTGTTCGAAAACATTCCGGCCTTTATCGGTTAAGTCATACGGCCTTAGGGATGCCGCCGCCGTTCACTCCAGTGGAATGTGCTGATGAGTTTAGTTACACCGAATTTTTGCAATTGATGGGTCTCTATTTCTGGCCGTTTGTGCGCATTTCCGGCATGTTGCTGATGGTGCCGTTGCTTTCGGCTCCTATGTGCCGGTTCGGATACGGCTGATTCTGGCCGTTTTCATTACTTTGGCGGTGGCGCCTTCTTTGGATTTGCCGCCGCCGATTGACCCGTTTACCTGGCATGGTGTGTTGCTGATTGTCCAACAATTGGGCATTGGTGTCGCCATTGGGTTGATTTTTTTGGTCATATTTCAGGCATTTGTATTGGCAGGTCATTTGGCTTCGATGGCCATGGGGCTAGCGATGGCAACGATGGTTGATCCGGCTACCGGTGTAAATACGCCGATTATCGGTCGCTATTTCACCATTGTTGCGACTTGCTGTTTTTGTTTGATGAATGGCCATGTCCTGGTTTTTAAAGCCGTGATGAGTAGCTTTGAGATGTTGCCGATTGGGCTACACTTCTTTACCCAAGACAGTTTGAAGTTGATTTACACTTTCGGGGGGCAAATGTTTGAATACGGGGTGGCTGTCGCTTTGCCACTGGTAACGGCGTTGCTGCTGGTCAATATCGCATTTGGCGTGGTTTCGAGAGCCGCGCCCGCCTTGAATATTTTTGCGGTTGGGTTTCCGGTGACGTTGCTGGCCGGGCTGGTTATGCTGATTGTGACCACGCCGTTATTGCTGCCCAATCTTCAGATATTGATGAACAATGCGATTGAAATCATGTCCAAACTGAGCCTGAATCAATAAGGGAAATAGCTGGAAAGTTGAGGCGGAACGATGGCTGAGAAACGAAGACGGTACCGAAAACGGAAGAAACCCTCCGAGAAAAAGCTTCGGGAAGCGAGGGAAAAGGGGCAGGTTCCCCGTTCTCGTGAATTGGCGACTCTGATGATGACGCTGGGTGCGGCGCTGTTTTGTATTTTTCGGTGCCGGGATGGCGGAAGATATCCAGACCATCTTCATCGAGGGCTTGAGTTTTGACCGATCTCATGCTTATGACGTGCATATGTTGACGAACCGCATATTATCGTTGGTGGAACAGGCTATTTTTATGGTGTTGCCCTTCTTGATGCTGATGGTGTTGATTGCACTGGTTTCCGGCAGCTTATTGGGCGGGTGGAACTTCAGCTTACAGGCGATGTCGCCGAAGATCAGTAAATTGAATCCGCTGTCGGGTCTGAAGCGGATGGTGTCGATGACGGCGTTGATGGAGTTGCTGAAAGCTCTGGGCAAGTTTGTCTTGGTGTCGGTCGTGGCAACCTATTTTCTGTGGTATTCCTATGAAGAAATTCTGAGCATCGGCGTGGAGCCGACCAAGATGGCGTTGGCGCATTCCGCCAAGTTGATTTTGGAAGCGTTTATTTTCGTGAGCCTGTCGTTGATCGTGATTGCAGCCATTGATGTTCCGTTTCAAGTGCACCAACACATTTCGCAATTGAAAATGACCAAGCAGGAAGTGAAAGAGGAGTTCAAGCAGCAAGAGGGGAGCCCGGAAGTCAAGGCGCGCATTCGTCAGTTGCAACGCGAAATGTCGCAGAAACGCATGATGCAAAAAGTGCCGGAGGCCGATGTGGTCATCACCAACCCGACGCATTTCGCCGTGGCCTTGCAATATGACCCCGATAGCATGGGGGAGCCGATGGTTTTGGCAATAGGCAGTGACTTCATGGCGGCTCAGATTAGAACCTTGGCGAAGGAGCATGATATTCCATTGGTAGAAGCCCCACCTTTGGCCCGTGCTTTGTACTATAATGCGGAAGTTGATCGACCGATTCCGTTTCAACTGTTCCGAGCGGTTGCGACGATTCTGGCGTATGTGTACCAGTTACGGGATGGCAAGAAAGCAATAAGGTCGATTTCGAGAATTTACCGATACCGGAAGAGATGCAAACGGACGGGCCGAGCGAGTAAAGCTGAGACGGAATGGACTTTAATCAAATACTCAATAAAATCAAAGACGCTTTCCAAAAAGGTTTAGGCATTCCGATTGCGATTTTGGCTTTGTTAGCATGGTGGTGGTGCCTCTGCCGCCATTTCTGTTAGACGTCTTCTTTACCTTCAATATCGCCTTGTCTTTGGTCGTCTTGATGGTCACTCTCTACGCCAGACGGCCGCTTGATTTTGCCGTTTTCCCAACCATTATTTTGTTGGCTACACTGTTCCGTTTGTCGTTGAATATCGCTTCCACCCGCGTTATTTTGCTGGAAGGGCATAACGGTGCCGCTGCTGCCGGGCACGTCATCGAAGCCTTTGGTGAATTTGTCATCGGCGGTAACTTCGCTGTCGGTCTGGTGGTGTTTGCGATTCTGGTCGTCATCAACTTCGTTGTTATCACCAAAGGCGCGGGGCGCGTGGCGGAAGTCAGCGCGCGTTTCACCTTGGATTCCATGCCCGGTAAGCAAATGGCGATTGATGCCGATCTGAATGCTGGTTTGATTACCCAGGAGCAAGCACAGGCCCGTCGAATCGAAATCACCACTGAAGCCGACTTCTATGGTTCGATGGACGGTGCCAGTAAATTCGTCCGGGGGATGCCATAGCCGGCATCGTCATTCTGTTCATCAACTTGATCGGTGGCTTTGCGATTGGGATGGGGCAGCATGACATGACGTTTAGTGACGCCATTCAGGTATACACCATCCTGACCTTGGGGGACGGACTGGTTGCGCAGATTCCATCCTTGTTGTTGTCGACCGCCACGGCCATTATCGTCACACGGGTGTCTGGCGATAAAGAGGATATGAGTCAACAGGTGCAGACGCAGATGTTTGCCAACCCGAAAGCATTGGGCATGACGGCGGGGATTGTCGGGGTGTTCGGCGTGATTCCTGGGATGCCCAATTTTGCCTTTTTGTCATTTGCGGCCATTGCCGGTGCCGGGGCATATCTGATTCATAAAAAACAGCAGGAAAAGCCGGCGCCCGAAACCTTGTTGGCCGAAGAGGATAGTGCGCAGGAAAACGCCGCGCCGGAATTGAGTTGGGATGATGTTCAAGCGGTTGATGTCCTCGGCTTGGAGGTCGGTTATCGTCTGATTCCGATGGTGGATCAGGCGCAGAACGGACAGTTGTTGGAGCGGGTCAAAGGGGTGCGGCGTAAAGTGTCGCAAGAACTCGGCTTTTTGGTGCCGCCGGTGCACATTCGTGATAATTTGGATTTAAAACCGAACCAATATAGAATTATGTTGATGGGGGTGTCGTCGGGAGAAGGTGAAGTTTTCCCGGATAAAGAACTGGCCATTAACCCTGGGCAAGTGTTTGGCGAAGTACGAGGCGTCGTCACCAAAGACCCGACGTTTGGCTTGGATGCGGTGTGGATTTCCCCATCGGATCGTGAGCAGGCGCAAGCGTTGGGGTATACCGTCGTCGATGCCAGTACCGTTGTAGCGACGCACATCAGCCAGGTGATTCAGGATTATGCATCGGAGTTGCTGGGGCATGACGAAGCACAGAAACTGCTGGATAAGTTGAAAGACACTTCGCCGAAGTTGGTGGACGAGCTGGTACCGGAGAGAATGTCGTTGGCCATTGTCGTCAAGGTGTTGCAGAACCTGTTGACGGAAAAGGTTTCCATTCGGGATTTGCGAACCATTTTGGAAGCGCTGACGGAAAAAGCTTCGACGACGCAAGACCCGGCCCAGTTGACCCAGCACGTACGGGCGGCCTTGGGACGTTCCATTGTGCAGGCCATTGCCGGCACCGACGACGAGTTGAAAGTGATTACATTGGAACCTGGGTTGGAACAGTTGTTGCTTCAAGCATCACAGGGTGCGCCTGAAGGACAATTGGCTATTGAACCAGGCCTGGCGGAAAGGTTGCATACGACATTGAAGGAAGAGGCTCAAAAGGTTGAAATGACCGGCCAATCGGCAGTTTTGCTGGTGGCGCCGCAGATTCGTGCGCAGTTGGCGAAGTTGTTCCGGTTTAGCCTGTCAAATTTACATGTATTGGCCTATTCCGAGGTGCCGGAAAACCGACGCATTAGTGTTGTAGCCAGTGTCGGGCAAGGAAACTAGATGAAGTTAAAACGCTACTTAGCCCCCAATATGCGTCGTGCCATGCTTTTGGTTCGGGATGAACTGGGAGACGAAGCTGTCATTATGTCGACCCGTCAAACCGATGAGGGGGTTGAAGTGGTGGCCGCCATAGATCCGGAGGCGAAACAGTATCAGGCGTCGGAAGCCGCGGGCGAAGCGCGAAGCAGTTACCAATCACCGGAAACGGTGATTCCGTCTAAGATGCCGGATGCAGCGTCCAGCCCGGAAATAGCAAAGATGGCGGACGAATTGAAAGCCGTCAAGCAGATGCTGGAAAATCAATTGTCCGGTTTGGCATGGCACCAGAGTGAAACACAAGACCCCAATAAGGTCGGTTTGATTAAACGCTTGGTGCAGTTAGGAATCGGCTGGGACTTGGCACAAAAGTTAGTGATGGACGTGAATGTGCATCCTGACCAGGCCTGGTCGGAAATACTGGGCACGGTGGAGTCCATGATTCCGGTAGACGATAAGGATATTTTGGAGTCCGGCGGCATCGTTGCTTTGGTAGGGCCGACAGGGGTTGGTAAAACCACGACCATTGCCAAGATGGCCAGTCGTTTTGTCATGCGAAACAGCGCGAATCAGATTGCACTCGTGACAACGGATTGTTATAAAATTGGTGCTCAGGCGCAGTTAAAGACTTTTGCCGACTTGATGGGCGTGCCGGTCCATGTGGTGAGTTCGGAAGGCGAAATGTACAGCTTGCTGAGCTCCCTGGCATCGAAGAAACTGATTTTGATTGATACTGCCGGCATCAGTCAGAAAGATATTATGTTGACGCAGCAACTGACCAAGGCGCAACCGGGCGTGAATCATATCCGAAACTACTTGGTTATGTCGGCAGCGACGCAATTAAGTGTGATGAAAGACATTGTGCGATCCTTCAGCCAGGTTGGTTTGAAAGGCTGTATTTTGACCAAAGGTGGATGAAGCCTTGCAGTTGGGCAACATCATTACGGTGTTGATCGAACACCGGTTGTCGTTGTCGTATTTGTCCAATGGCCAGCGCGTGCCGGAGGATTTGGAGCCGATTAAGGTTAGGGATTTAATGGATAAAGCAATTGTGCTGGGACAACAACACCAGCATTCGAATCAAGAAGAAGCCTTCCGCATGGGAATGGGCAAGGAGATTTCCGATGCTCAATGATCAGGCGGCGGGGCTAAGAGCGATGCAAACGAGCAATAACGGTGAACGGAAAGTGAGTACTGAAAAGAAAAGCAAACCGGTTAGAGTGATTGCCGTCGCCAGTGGTAAAGGTGGCGTGGGCAAGACGAATGTGTCCGTCAATCTGGGGGTCAGCCTCAGCAAGATGGGGCACCGTGTCTTATTGATGGATGCCGATATGGGCTTGGCGAATGTGGACATCATGCTTGGCTTGCAGACGCAGTACAACCTTTCCCATGTGTTGGACGGGGAAAAGAGCTTGCGCGAAGTATGGTGGATGCCCCGGGCGGTTTGAAGGTGATTCCGGCCGCTTCGGGGGTGAAGCGCATGGCTCAATTGACCCCGATGGAAAATGCTGGAATAATTAACGCCTTTTCCGAGCTGGATGGCATTCTGGATGTGTTGATTATCGACACCGCTGCGGGGATTGCCGACAGTGTGGTCAGTTTTTGCCGGGCGTCCCAGGAAGTTGTGGTAGTGGTCAACGATGAACCGGCTTCCATGACCGATGCGTATGCTTTGATTAAAGTCTTGAGTCGGGATTACAAGTTAACCCGTTTCAAATTATTGGCGAACATGGTCCGTTCCGAAAAACACGGTCGGATTCTGTATGACAAGTTTGCACAGGTGTGCGAACAGTTTTTGGATGTGTCCATTGACTACCTCGGAACCGTGCCGTTCGACCATGATTTGCGAGAAGCGATTCAGAAACAAAGCCCGGTCACCATCGCAAAACCGATGAGTGAGTCGGCACAGGCTTTCCGAAACATTGCGCAACGAATCGACCAATGGCCGATTCCGAGCGATGTGACAGGGTATTTGCAGTTTTTTGTTGAGAGTTTATTTCAGGCACCGTCTGAATAGATGAGGAATCGATTTTCATGACTGGCACTCAGGCCTACGCGAACATTCACAAACAGACCTCAAACGGGATGATGGACATAGAGGCGTTTTTGCCGTTGGTGAAACGAATCGCCTATCACTTGAAGGGGCGGTTGCCGGACAGTGTTATGGTCGACGACCTGATTCAGTCCGGCATCATCGGGTTGATCGAAGCGTCGCAAAAGTTCGATGCCGGGCAAGGCGCCAGTTTTGAAACCTATGCCGGCATTCGTATTCGCGGCGCCATGCTGGATGAGATTCGAAAAGGGGATTGGACGCCGCGTTCGGTGTACCGTAAGTCGCGTGAGGTCTCGGATGCCATCAATGTGGTGGAGTCGAAAAAAGGACGTGAAGCGCGCGACGAGGAAGTGGCCGAGGAAATGGGAATTACTCTGGATGAGTATTACCATATCCTTCAGGATACGAACTCCGCGCAACTGTTGTCGATCGATGAACCGGATCACGACGAATTGTCGGAAGAACGTATGGTCAGCGGTGTGAAACGCCGGTGTCGGAATTGGCGGAATCCGGGTTTCAATCCGCGTTGGCGGAACAAATCAACGAATTGCCGGAAAAAGAAAAACTCGTGATGGCGCTGTATTACGATGAGGAGCTGAACCTGAAAGAAATCGGCGAGGTGCTGGAGGTCAGTGAATCGCGCGTCAGTCAAATTCACAGCCAGGCGATTAAACGCTTGAAATCACGCTTAAAAGATTGGATTTAATAAAGGTTTGAGGAAATAGAATGCAAATCGATAGAGATATGAACATATTGGTAGTGGATGACTTTTCTACCATGAGACGCATCGTTAAGAACCTGCTGAAGGAGCTCGGGTTCAGTCGTTTCGATGAAGCCGATGACGGCGCCACCGCCTGGCCGATGATTCAGAGCGGCAAATACGATTTCATCGTCAGTGACTGGAATATGCCGGAAATGACCGGGATTGATTTGCTGAGACATGTCCGTGCCGATGCGAAATTGAAAGATACGCCTTTTCTGCTGATTACGGCCGAAGCGAAGCGCAGCCAGATTTTGGAAGCGGCAGAAGCCGGCGTGGACGGGTACATTGTCAAGCCGTTCACCGCGGCGACCTTGAATGGTAAGATTCAAAAATATTCGAACGTGTCGAAGAGCGCAAAAAGGCCGCAGGTGGTTAGGAGCGCATACAACAATAAGAAATGATTAAAAAGCCTTGTTCATCTGTCCGTGAATGAGGCTTTTTTTTTAATAAAAGGAGGAACGATGAAGAATATTAATGTCGAGCAGGCCAGAGAGCTGCTACAGGCTTTAGAAAGTGGCCAATACGACCAGGCCTCGAAGACACTGGATGGCATTGTCGCGGCCCGCGATGAGAACTTGTTGGAACAGGTCGAAGAAATTGCCCAGAACTTACATGATACGCTGGAATCGTTTGGAGCCGACTCTCGTATTTTGCAACACACCAAGCATGGATTGCCGGATGCGACCGAGCGTTTGGAGTATGTAATTCAAGCCACTGAGGAAGCCAGTAACAAAACCCTCTCTGCGGCCGAAAACACCATTGCCTTATTGGAAACCATGGAATCCAAAGCCTCGGATAACGAGATGAAGGAATGGATTGCTCAGGCTCAGACGCAAGTGACAGAAATTATGATGGCCCAATCGTTTCAGGATTTGACCGGGCAAGTGTTGAATCGTGTGATTATGTTGGTCACGAGTTTGGAGCAGAGTCTGGTGGAGTTGATTGAAAAGTCGGGCATTGAATTCGACAGCATTCCGGATGTGACCACCGATGAACAGCGAAAAGCGGAAGAAATGAAAGGTGTTGGGCCGAATGTGACGAAAACAGTCAACAAAACGTGGCGCAATCGCAAGATGAAGTGGACGATTTGTTGGGGGATTTAGGCATTTAACTCAGAAGCGAAACCGGTTTGGCGAGTTTGGTGGCATAGTGATTGCTTAAGTTTTCCATTGAAAACAAGAAGGATGAAGTGGCGAAAATTTGGCACTTCATTGGGATTCACACAGGCTCAAGAGGAATACATCGTGGATGAAGATATTTTACAGGACTTTTTAGTCGAAGCTTCAGAGCTGGTTGAGCAGCTGGATGAACAGCTGGTCGAGCTTGAAAATTCGCCGTCTGATGCCGACCTGTTGAATGCGATTTTCCGTGGCTTTCATACCATTAAAGGGGGCGCAGGCTTTTTGGGTGTGACGCCTTTGGTTGAGGTATGTCACCGTGCGGAAAATGTCTTCGATAAATTCGAAACGGTGACGTGTCGTATGATTCCAGCGCGGCGGATATCATTATGCGCGCTTTCGATGTCATCAGCGATTATATCCAGCAGCTCAACGACGGTGCGCGTGAATTGGAAGAGGCGGATACCGGATTGTTGGCAGAACTGGATGCCCTTTGGAAAGGACAAGCTGCGGCCGAACCTGCTGCAGAGGCCGAAGTATCAGGGGCGTCAGAAGCCGAAACCGGTATGAAATTGGAATTGCCGGAAGGTGTGGATCCGGATGGGGATATTTCCGACGACGAATTTGAGGCCTTGTTGAATCAGCGTGATGCCTTGATGGGCGGCGAAATGGAAACTGCTGATGCTCCGGAACCGAAATTGGAGCTGCCGGAAGGGTCGACCCGGATGGAGACATCACCGATGAAGAATTTGAAGCCCTGTTGAATCAGCGTGATTTGATCGACAATCTTCATGAGGCGGAAGGCGATACACCACCGGTTGCTCCGGAACCGAAACCCGAGCCGGTGGTCGAAGCGCCTAAACCGAAGCCACAACCGAAAGCCGCCGAGTCTGGCGGAGATAAAGGGTCGGCCAAAGCTGCCGCCAATACGGAATCCACCGTGCGTGTGGACACACGTCGCCTGGATGAAATCATGAACCTGGTCGGAGAGCTGGTGTTGGTTCGTAACCGTTTATTGACGCTACGCTCAAGCCAGGATTCTGAGGAAGACCTTTCCAATGCCGTGGGCAATTTGGATCACGTCACGACCGATTTGCAGGCTTCGGTGATGAAAACCCGGATGCAACCCGTCAAGAAAGTATTCGGCCGTTTCCCTCGCGTGGTGCGTGATCTGGCGAGAAAACTCGGCAAGGAAATCGATCTGGAGCTGAAAGGCGAAGAAACCGATTTGGATAAAAATCTGGTGGAAGCGCTGGCCGACCCGCTGGTGCATTTGGTGCGTAATTCCGTCGACCACGGGATTGAAATGCCGGATGTGCGTGAACAGGCCAATAAGCCACGCAAAGGAACGGTGATTCTGGCTGCGGAACAGGAAGGGGATCATATTCTGTTGTCGATTACCGATGACGGTAAGGGAATGGACCCGGAAGTTCTGCGTCGTAAAGCGGTGGAAAGGGCATGATGGATGAAGTCACCGCCAATCAGTTGGATGACAAATCGGCGTTTGAATTGATTATGTCGGCCGGTTTTTCGACGGCGGATCAGATCAGTGATATTTCCGGTCGTGGTGTGGGCATGGATGTGGTCAAGAATATGATCACCAAGCTGAACGGCAGTATCGACATTCATTCCGTACTGGGTGAAGGCACGCAAATCAGTATTCGTGTGCCCTTGACCCTAGCCATTTTGCCGACGTTGATGGTTTCGTTTGATGACGACAGTTATGCGATTCCATTGACCAGCGTACAGGAAATTTTCGATTACGATGCGTCGCAGGTAAACCGAATTGACGGACAGGTCATGGTTCGCTTGCGGGATAAGAGTGTGCCGTTGATGTTCCTGTCGGAATGGCTGGCCCCTGAAAGCATCAAGGAAAACTATGAAGGTGACAAGGTGATTATCGTATCCATCGGTAATCAACGTGCCGGTCTGGTGGTCGATCAGGTCAACGGTCAGGAAGAAGTGGTCATCAAGCCGTTGGGCGTGATGATGAAGCATCTGGAAGGTTATGCTGGCGCGACCATTACTGGTAACGGTAACATCGCCTTGATTTTGGATTTACCGGGCGTGATTCAGCGCTTTCAATATTAATAACGGAGACGTGTCATGATGGAGCAAAGTATGACATCGACAAACCAATTGCTGGACGGCGTCATTGGTGACGAAGAAGAGGAACAGTATTCCGGTCCGAGCATCCGCTGTGTGATGTTCAACCTGGATTCGGAAGTGTATGGCATCAATGTCAAGAAGGTTCGTGAAGTATTACGCGTCGGCTCCATTCGTAAAGTCGAAGGCGCCGCGCATAATGTACTGGGCGTCATCAATGTACGCGGGGTCATCGTCACCGTGGTGGATACGCGTGCAACCTATGGGTTGATGAGTAAACCGGCCGATGAGCTGTCTCGTATTATTATCGTTGAGCTGGACACGGATAATATCGTCGGCATGATGGTGGATTGTGTCATGGAAGTCAAAGACATCCCGGAGAAGAAATTCGAACCGATGTCCGCGACCAAAGAAGGCGCTTCGCGGTACCTGCAAGGCATTGCGCATTACAATGGCGATGTGATTATCTTGATTGATGTCGACAGCATGTTTTCCGGGCAGGCGTAAGCCGGTTCCGAACATCCATTTGCATTTCTGAAAACGCCCAGGCCTGGGCGTTTTTTATATTCAACGTTAAGACTGCTGTTCTGGCACCTGAGAGGACTTCGGTTGCCCCGGAATCTCTTTTTCCGACAATTGGTAGGCGAAAATCAACACTTGCACCACGGCTTCATAAAGGATTTCCGGTATTTCCTGATCCAGCTCCACTTGTGATAGCAGACTGACGAGCTCATGGTCTTCCTTGATGGGAATGTTGTGCTCCTTGGCCAGCTCAATGATTTGCTCCGCCAGGTAACCGGTACCTTTTGCCGAGACGCGTGGCGCCGCCTGACCATCGTATTCCAACGAGATGGCGACTTTCTGGTCAAGGGTCACAGGGGAATCTTGGTTTTCCATCCGGTATCCTGAAAGATGGTTGCAGAGCAATAAAAAAGCCGCTGAAATGCGGCTTTTAAAATTAGGCGAGGCGGAGTTTTTCCGTTAACCCCAGCTTTGATGCGCTGGAGGTTAAAGGCTCGCTGGGCGAGTCCCAGAGAATTTCTTTTTGGTTCTGGACGGCATTCTTCACGAGAGCCAACAGCGCCTGTAGACCGGAAGTGTCAATCGACTCGACAGCGGAGGCCGCGATTTTGTAGGTTTCCGCGTCGGATTGAAAAGCGATTTTCAGGTTTCCATACACTTCTTCAATGTGGTGAATGGTCAAGCTGTCTGGCAGTTCGATTTGATATTCGCTCATCGGATCACCTCTGGCCGAAGCCGTTATTATAGAACGCGGTTGATAACGGAAAGTAACTTTTCAGGGCTGAAAGGTTTCACAATCCAACCGGTGGCACCGGCTTCTTTCCCTTTGGTTTTCATGTCGCCGGACGATTCGGTCGTCAAGCAAAGAATCGGTGTGAATTTGTAGTTGGGAAGTGTGCCGCGAACCGCTTGAATCAGTTCGATGCCGTTCATGTTCGGCATGTTGATGTCGGTTACGATTAAGTCATATTGTTCTTTTTGGCCATGTCGAGCGCAATTTGACCGTCTTCGGCTTCGGCGACGTCATGACCTGCTGATTTCAAAGACATGCTGACCATTTGACGCATAGATTTGGAATCATCAACCGCAAGGATTTTGGACATTGTTACTTCTCACTTTCTTAATACTTAAAATCTGGTTGTAATTATACATTATTCGTCAATATGAAGGCTTTTTTTGATCTCCGACAGGATGCCCGCAGAGACCAATTCATCGACATGTAAGACGATAACCATCTTTTCGCCGACGGTGGCGAGTCCTCTAACGTATTCGGTATGAATAGTGCCGTTGATTTCCGGTGCGCCCTGCAAGTTATGCAGGTCGATACCGTGTACATCCGAGACGCCGTCAACCACGACGCCGATGATTTTCTGTGTGGCGGTCTGCTCGTCGGTGGCGCGTAAAATGATGACGACGGTGCTTTCATCGTAAGTGATGTCGGACAGCCCGAAACGCACGCGTAAATCCACCACGGGTACGACGGCGCCGCGCAGGTTGATCACGCCCATGACATAGTCGGGGCATTTGGAATGGTGGTGGTTCTTTCCCAGCCTTTGATTTCCTGTACACGAAGAATGTCAACGCCGTATTCTTCTCCGCCAAGAATAAAACTGAGGATCTGATCGTCCGTTCCGTCGTTTTCTTCGATTTGATCTTGAATGGCTTCTACGTCAGCGCTCATTTGGTTCTAGCCTCGTATCCTCGAATAATCTATATGCTTATATTTTGTAATGCTAACTTACCTTATTTGTCTGGAAAGGTCTAGTTTTTAAAAAGGGTTTTCACATAAAAACCACAAGGGGATTATAAAAAATTTACCCTCTGCGTTTAAGCAAGGAACTCGCCAATTTCATGTGTTTTCAGACGTGAAGGTCAATTAAAGCGACTTTTTGTGCTTGAGGATGGTTTTCCGGTTTTTGTTGGGTGATGAATACCTGTTTCAGCGGGATGGCGGCTTGTTGGAAGCTGGCTTGCAGTTCCGGAAGGCCTGCCCGGACACGCTGTTCCAGATTGGTATTATCAGCCCAGAGGCTGAGAGAGATTTCGTCGTTCATGAACATCAGTTTGCTGGAAAGTTCACCGGATGACAGGGTCAAGTTGACGATGACCTCCCAAAAATCCGGCGTTTCCTTGCCTGGCGGCGAATGTCGATTTCCATTTCGTCGATGTAGGCGTTAGGCTGTAGGGGGAGTTGGATGTTGAGCAAGTTTGGGTTTTCAATTGCTTGAATCTGTTGCAGGGTGATTCGGTTCAAGGTTTGAGAAAGCAGCTTGGCCAATTTCGGCATTTCTGCGGTGTCAGAAGCTTTCGTCTGTTGTGTCATTTGCAGCAGTTGCAATAGTCGAGCTTTAAGGTCATTGGTTGGTGGTTTTTGGGTTTGCCTAACTGGTTTTCCAGAAACAAACCGCTCGACAATAGTTGGTTTTTCAGCTCTTTTGCACTGGTTTGGGTCGAAGGTTGAACAATTGCTCCAATAGGGAAGTGATGTGCGACTGGATATTGGCGGGCAATAACCCGGTTTGGCTGAATTGTACGAGTTGCTGCAACCCTTGGTTGATGGGCATCTGATTAGGCAGTAGTTGTCGGTAAGCAGTTTGCAGTGTCTGTTGGGTATTGGGTTGAGGTGTGCCGGGCGCCGTACGTGGTTGAATTTGCAGAATGACGTTCGGTTTGGTTTGAGTGACTTTGACATCCAATTGTTGGCCGGCTTGCAAGCTCTGCTGGCTGGTAGCGGTGAAGCTGCGTCCGGCGAGGTTGAAATTGACCTGGTTGCCTTCCACTTTGGTGACGGTGACGGACAGCATTTGGCCTACAGACAGTTTCAGGGTCTGGGCCGCGGTTTGTCCAAGGTTGAGGGAGCCGCCAATGGATGTTGAAGTCGGGCCGATTGCCATAGCATTCCTGAGGCATGAAGCCGTTCGGTGATAGAAAATTGCCGATTAGGTGAAATAATAAACTGCATTCCGCGAATCAAGCAACTATAATTACGATTACAATAAGACCATTTTAAAAATAAGGGCAACGGCGTGAGTGAAAGGGAATTTGACTTTACTGAAAAAGACTTTTTAAGAGTCAAAACAGTCGTTTATGATTTTGCCGAATCGATTTGAACGATTCCAAGAAAAATCTTGTCTACAATCGCCTGGCGAAGCGTATCCGCTTTTTGGATATGAACTCCTTCTCCGCATACCTGGATTACGTTGAAGAGCAGGGTGAGGCGGAATTCGTCCATCTGATCAATGCCATCACCACCAATCTGACCTTTTTCTTTCGCGAAAATCATCATTTTGAGTATCTTGCCAATCAAGTCATTCCGATGTTGCTGGAAAAGAACAAAGGGTCGAAAAAATCCGCATCTGGTCGGCGGGATGTTCCACCGGTGAAGAACCTTATTCCATTGCCATTGTGTTGAAAGAAGCGGTGCCGCCGGGCTGGGATGCGCGTGTTCTCGCAACCGATTTGGACACCAACGTGGTTCAGACCGGACAAACGGGCGTGTATAAAATGGACCGTTTGAAAGGGGTGTCGGACGAACGCAAAAACGCTGGTTTCTCAAAGGTTCGGGTTCGCGGGAAGGTTATGTGCGCGTGAAACCCGAATTGCAACAGATTATCGATTTCGGTCAAATCAACTTGATGAATGAATGGCCGATTCGAGATGCCATTGATGTGATTTTCTGTCGTAATGTGGTGATTTATTTCGATAAGGAAACCCAGGCGCGTCTGTTTGACCGTTATGCGAACTTGTTGCCGGATAATGGTCATCTATTCATCGGGCATTCCGAATCCTTATATAAAGTGTGCGACCGTTTTGAGTTGCTCGGTCAGACCATTTACCGGAAAATTCGCTGAGCCGATTGCGGTATAATAGGTAATTAGAGAATCAAGAAACATTAAGCCAGTCCAGGTGTCCCTATGTCAAAGGTAAAAGTACTCGTCGTCGATGATTCAGCATTGGTCCGATCCATGTTGCAGGAAATGTTGGGCGCCGACCCTGAGATTGAGGTGGTCGGTACGGCCTCCGATCCTTACGATGCCCGTGAAAAGGTCAAGGAGTTGCACCCGGATGTCCTGACCTTGGACGTTGAGATGCCGAAAATGGATGGCGTCACCTTTCTGAAGAATTTGATGCGTTTGCACCCGTTGCCGGTGGTGATGGTGTCCACACTGACCGAAAAAGGTGCGGACATTACGTTTGAGGCCTTGGATTGGGGCGGTGGATTTCGTGACCAAGCCGAAAATCGATTTGGCGCACACCTTTGAAGATTATGCGGTGGAAATCCGCACCAAGGTCAAAACCGCGGCCAAGGTGTCGAGATGGCAGTTGGAGCGTCACTATGCGCGTTATGCCTCCAACCTGAAAGAAAAACCGATTGTATTGCCGTCTGTTCGTCCGGCCCCATCGAAAAGCGTGGCGGAAAAATATTCGGCGGATGTCATCGTTCAAAAGAAAAGTCCGTCGACCACATCTCGAATTTCCGATAAGATTATTGCACTGGGGGCCTCCACTGGCGGCACCGAAGCCATCAAAGAGGTGTTGATGCGTTTACCGGCTAACACGCCGGCCATTGTGATTACTCAACATATCCCGGCGACATTCAGTTTGCCGTTCGCGCAGCGCATGGATACGGTTTCCGAAATGACGGTGGTGCAAGCCGAAGACCGTCAACCGATTTTGCCGGGCCATGTGTACATCGCGCCGGGCGATAAGCATTTACTGGTGGAAAAAGCCGGGGGCGGCTATATTTGCCGCTTGAATGACGGTCCGCCGGTCAATCGTCACAAGCCATCCGTGGATGTCATGTTCCGTACCGTGGTGCAGAATGTCGGCAAAAATGCCGTGGGTGTGTTGCTGACCGGCATGGGCGCGGACGGTGCCAAAGGATGAAGGAGTTGCAGGAAATCGGTGTGCCGACCATCGCACAGGATGAAAAACCAGTGTTGTTTGGGGGATGCCGGGTGAAGCTGTAAAACTGGGCGCCGCGGATCATGTGCTGCCGCTGGGTAAAGTGCCTGAAAAAATATTGGAACTGGTCAAAAAATAATAATATTGACCAGGCCTGGCGTTTCTTATTGTTTTTAAATTGAAAACTCACTTGAAACCAAAATCGTTGCCTCTGTTCATATAAAATTATCCATCAAGAATTTATCATTCCCGCCGAGAAAACACTTGGTGCTGGCATATTAACTGCTTTGCATGAGTTAACGTTACGGGAATATTTAAGGAAAAACGCATGTTGCATACTTTTAAGCAATACTGGCCAGCTTGGCTCTTAACCCTGTTAGGGGTGGTATTGACCTTCATAGACATTCCGCATATCGGTGCCATTGCACTTGTTCTGGTTTCCTTGATTTGGACATTGTCCGTGGCAAAAGTTGCCAGGGAAAGCGGTGCTCCAACCCCCGCGGTTGTTCAAGCGTCAGCGCCGATGGAAGCTTCCCAGTCCGCTAACTTTGATGCTACGGTGATTGACGATTCACTGCAGGTCATCATGAATGATATCGATGCGGTGGTGGATCAGGAAGTCGAAGTGATCCGCGGTGAATTGCTGCAGGTCAAAGAATTGGTGGCTGAAGCGATTGAAACCCTGAACTCAAGCTTTATGGGACTGCACAACCAAACTCAGGAAGAGTACAAAATGGTGGTGTCTTTGCTGGATAACCTGGGCGGCAGTGGTGAAGGCATGAGTATTCAGAAATTTTCGGCCGAAATCAAAGATGTCTTGGAGTTTTTGATTACTCTATTGCGTAACTCCAGTCAGCGCAGTAATGAAACGGTCGATAAAATCGACGATATGGTCAGTCAGATCGAGTCGATTTTCGCCCTGCTGGAAGATGTGAAAGGTATTGCCGATCAGACGAATTTGTTGGCCTTGAATGCGGCGATTGAAGCGGCACGTGCTGGGGAAGCCGGGCGCGGTTTCGCGGTGGTGGCGGATGAAGTCCGTAAGTTGTCCTTGAACTCCAACCAGTTGAACGAGCAAATTCGTAAGCAGGCGGAAAAGCCAAACAAACCGTTGACCAAGTCCGTCGTCGAGTGATGGATACCGCCGAAAAAGACATGCAGGAAGCCAATTCTTCGCAGGATCAGGTCACAGTGTTGGTCACCGATCTCGAATCGATGAACAGCGGTATTTCCAACAAGCTGGGTGATGTGTCCGGTATTATTTCCGAGATTGAAGTCAGTGTGTCGAACGCCATGCGCTCTTTGCAGTTCGAAGACATTGTCCGTCAGTTGGTCGAGCAGGTGCTCAACCATTTGGAGAATTTGAGTGGCTTTTCCCACAAAATCAACCACTTCATTGAAGAGAGTAAAAACGATCCGGTGCAATCGGTGGCGGAGCATAAGCAACGTTTGGAAGCCTTCCGAAACACCATTCACCAGGAACGTGAAGAGATTGAATCCAAGCGGATGCGACGGGTTTCTTCCGAGTCAATGGAAGAGGGTGAAATCGATTTGTTCTAAGCGTCAAATCGATGCCATAAAAAAAGCACCTTTCGGTGCTTTTTTTATGGGCGCTTTTAAGCGGGTAAAGTTGTTATTAAGACGCCATATTGCCCATTTCGCTATTCCAGAAGCTGCCGAAAATCAAACTGAAAACCAAACCGGTGGCGAAAACGATATACCAATAGGTGCGCATTTTGGCGGCTTGTTTGATTTCCGCTTCACTCAATGTACTTGGGTCCGGTCGATCCTTGAAGAAAATGACCATGAAGCCGACGGCGGAAATGAACCCGGCAATGTTCGCCAGATAATGATTATGTGTCAACATCGACGCGAATCCCAATGCCAGTATTATAAAATACGTAATCAATATGTTTTTCATCTTGCTCTACCTTGAGTTGGGTGATTCTGAAACCCCAATTATTCTAGTCGGTTTAAGGAGAAATATGTATAAATTGTGCTTTTTTGTCCCGGAAACACACTTGGAAACGGTCAAAGCGGCGGTGTTTGAAGCCGGGGCCGGACGCATCGGGGATTATGACCAGTGTTGTTGGCAAGTCAAAGGGGAAGGGCAGTTTCGCCCTTTGTCAGGCAGTCAACCTTTTTTGGGGACGCAAGGAGTCCTGGAAAACGTGGCTGAGTATCGGGTGGAAATGGTCATGGAAAAAAGCTGCGCTAAAACGGTTTTGAAAGCGTTGAAAGAATCGCACCCTTATGAAGAACCCGCTTACGATGTGATGGCGTTGGTAGAGGGGGTGTAGACTTAAGATAAAATTTATCTATCGACATAGACAAACTTTATATTAGAAAAAAATAATGTAACTGGTACACTGGGAATAGTTGAAACTTCAACTAATCCTCCCTTTGTATTAGATAACCGATAATACAGCCCGGACACAGGGATCGTGTTCGGGCTTTTTTCGTTTTAGGAAGCTGGTTTTCGGCTTTAATCAGTTCGATGGTGAAAATCAGCGTCTCATTCGGTCCGATGATGTCACCCGCACCTTTGGAACCGTAACCCAGTGACGGTGGCACGAAAATTTCCCATTTTGCACCCGGCTTCATCATTTTCAAAGCTTCACCCCAGCCCGGAATGACATCGCCCATCTGGAATTCAATCGGCGTGCCGCGGCTGTAAGAACTGTCGAATTCGGTACCGTCAATCAAGGTGCCTTTGTAGTTGGCGGTCAAGACATCGTCTTCTTTTGGCGTTGCACCTTTGCCCGGCTCGATAATGCGGTACTGCAAACCGCTTTTGGTGACTTTCACATCGTCACGTTTTTTGTTTTTCGCCAAAAAAGCCTCGCCTTTCTGAGCGTTGTCTTCCGCTAGTTTTTACGGGCTTCGGCTTGCTTTTGCATGACCTGTTTTTCACTTCATTGACCGCTTGTTGCATTTCAGCGTCGGTCAAGCGTAACGATTTGTTTTCCATCACGTCCTGCATGCCCAGAACCAGTGCCGGAATGTCGATTTCAACGCCTTGTTGCTGGAAGTTCTTGGCCAGATCGGAGCCGAGGGCGTAGCTGGCTTTTTATCAACGGAATTCAACTTGGTGTCGTCGGCCAGAGCGGCGACGCTGGTGCCGGACAGAGTCACAAGCAGTACCGTGGTGAGTAATTGTTTTTTCATAAACGTCTCGAGTAATGATTGGAAGGAATCGGATAACAAAACCGACCAGGCCTGGTCGGTTTAACAGTCGACTGGATTAACCTTGAGAGTCCAGATGGTCCAGATATTTCTCGGCATCCAGAGCGGCCATACAGCCCGCGCCAGCGGAGGTGATGGCCTGTTTGTAAACTTGGTCCATGACGTCGCCGGCGGCGAAAATGCCCGGGATGGAGGTTTGAGTGGCGTTGCCTTGCAAGCCGCTCTGTACTTTCAGGTAGCCGTGGTCCATGTCCAGTTGGCCGTCGAAAATGCCGGTGTTCGGGGTGTGGCCGATGGCGATGAAGACACCTGCCACATCGATTTCCTTGGTGTCGCCGCTTTGCGTGTTTTCAAACGCAATCCGGTCACGCCCATGTTGTCGCCCAGCACTTCTTCCAACGTGCTGTTGTATTCAATTGTGATGTTGCCGTTTTCGGCTTTTTCTTTCAGTTGGTCGGCCAGAATTTTTTCCGAACTGAAGCTGTCGCGACGGTGCACGATGGTGACTTCCGCGGCGATGTTCGACAGGTACAAGGCTTCTTCCACGGCGGTGTTGCCGCCGCCGATGACGGCGACTTTTTGGTTGCGGTAAAAGAAACCGTCACAAGTTGCGCAAGCGGAAACGCCTTTGCCTTTAAAGGCTTCTTCGGATTCCAGTCCCAAGTATTTGGCGGAAGCCCCGGTCGCGATAATCAGCGCATCGCAGGTGTACTCACCGCTGTCACCAATTAGCTTGAATGGGCGTTGCTGCAATTCGGCGGTGTGGATGTGGTCGAAAATAATTTCGGTGCCGAAACGCTCGGCGTGTTTTTGCATGCGCACCATCAAATCCGGGCCGGTCAATCCTTCCACGTCGCCTGGCCAGTTGTCCACTTCCGTGGTGGTGGTCAATTGACCGCCTTGCTGCATCCCGGTCACCATGACCGGTTCCAGGTTTGCGCGGGCGGCATAAACGGCGGCGGTGTAACCGGCTGGGCCGGAGCCGAGAATCAATAGTTTGCAATGCTTTGACATAACATCCTTTCCTTTCTTATTTGTCTCTGTCCGAAGTGGGCGATACATCGCTCCGCCGGACGGGTGCTTGAATCAGGCAGAAGGTTTCGTTTGTCGTTAAAGACACCGAATTCGCCAGGCCTGACGAGGCCGTGTCGAGAGCGGAATAGAATTAACGACGGCTTCTGAAATATGCTAGAATTCTAGCAGCTTTTCAACTGGCTTTGCATAATTATATTTGCGGAAAAAACGGCAGCATTGAGTGAGTATGACTGTGTTTGCGGCGAATTGTATTTTGATAGAAATTTCTTTAAATTCGATAAAAGAATCCGATAACCCTTGAATAGGATGAAACAATAATCGATGGGATTTAAACAACCGAAATCAGCGGACCTGGTGGACGACGTGCAAGACGCCGACGTTTCCGGCCGCCGTGTGCACTGGGTCGTGAAAGACGCGATTTTGCTGGCCTGCATCGGTTTGGCGTTTTCCTGTTTATCGTCTTGTTCAGCTATCATCCGAGCGACCCGGGCTTCGATACCGTCAATGAAGGTCAAATGGCGGAAAACTACGGTGGCCGCACCGGGGCTTGGATTTCCTCGCTTATCTTGTATCTGTTCGGCATTTTCGGTTTTCTGATTCCGTTTGGATTGCTGTTCGCCGGTATGGTGACCCTGAAAATCCGTGCCGGCTCGGAAATGGATTACGTGCATTTCGCCCTGAGTATGTTGGGGCTGGCGCTGTTGATCGTGTCCGGCGCCGGGTTGGCGGCCTTGTATCTCGAGCCGCAGAATGCCGTGATTCAACTGCCGTATTCCGGCGGCGGTGTGCTCGGTTATGAGTTCAGCGCCTTTTTGGTGGACGGTATCGATTTATTGGGGGCGACCCTGGTGTTGTTGGTGATGTTTGCGATTGCCTTCAGCATGTTGACCAGCTTTTCCTGGATCACCATTATCGATTACACCGGGGTGATGGTCTGGAAGCTGTTGGATAAACTGAAACACGAAATGGATGCTCTGCGTTCCGACTATCAGGAAAAACGCCAGGCCAGGCAGGATGATGTCTTGGTAGCGGATTCAACGGAAACCCGTGCACCGGCGATTTTGACACCGCCGAACCAAGCGGGCAAAAATGCCGACAAAACCGCGCTGGAGCCGGTCAAGAAAAAGTCCAAAGTGGTCGAGGCCCTGGCGGAAAAGGTCAAGTCGAAAAGCAAACAGATGCTGGAAAGTAAAGGCGACGGTGCTGAAACGCCGCGTGTCGAACCCACGATTGATATGGATAAGTTGGACGAGTCGTCGTCTTCGGAAGAATCGTCGTCGGTCAAAGTCGGCAAGAAAGCCATTTCCAACAGTACGGTGCCGGCGGTTCGTTCCGGCGAGTTGCCGAGTGTGGAACTGCTGAATCCGGTGCCGGAATATGATGAAGGCTTTTCCGAAGACGAGCTGACCACCTTGTCGTTGTTATTGGAAAAACGTCTGGAAGAGTTCGGCGTCAAAGTAAAAGTCGAAGCGGTGCAGCCGGGGCCGGTGGTCACGCGCTTTGAAGTCTTGCCGGCGGCCGGGGTCAAGGTCAGCCAAATCAATAATCTCGCCAAGGATTTGGCGCGGGTCTTGTCGGTCAAGTCTGTGCGTGTAGTCGACATCATTCCGGGTAAATCCGTGGTGGGAATCGAAATTCCAAACGATGAACGTGAGGTCGTAAGCTTCCGCGAAGTGATTTCGTCCGATGAATTCCAAAATTCCAAATCGCCGCTGACCGTGGCGCTGGGCAAAGACATTGCCGGCAAGGCCGTGGTGGCGGATATCTCCAAAATGCCGCACTTGCTGGTGGCGGGAACCACCGGTTCCGGTAAATCGGTCGGTGTGAACAGCATGATTTTGAGTATGTTGTATAAGAGCACGCCGGAAGAAGTGCGCTTGATTATGGTCGATCCGAAAATGTTGGAATTGTCGGTGTACGAAGACATTCCGCATTTGTTGACGCCTGTGGTCACGGATATGTCCGAAGCGGCTAATGCCTTGCGTTGGAGCGTGTATGAAATGGACCGCCGTTATCAATTGATGGCGAAGCTCGGGGTGCGCAATATCGCCGGGTACAATGCCAAAGTCAAAGGCGCAATTGAAAAGGGCGAACCCATTATCGACCCGCTGTATCAGCAACCGGCCAACTTTGGACACGAAATGAGTGAGCCGCCACCGACCTTGGAACCCTTGCCCTACATTGTTGTGGTGGTGGACGAGTTCGCCGATATGATTATGGTGGTCGGTAAGGAAGTCGAACAATTGATTGCTCGTATCGCCCAGAAAGCGCGTGCCGCCGGGATTCACTTGATTTTGGCGACACAACGGCCGTCGGTCAACGTCATCACCGGTTTGATCAAAGCCAATATCCCGACGCGGATTTCCTTTATGGTCAACACCAAAATCGATTCGCGTACCATTCTGGATCAAGGCGGCGCCGAGCAGTTGCTGGGCATGGGGGATATGCTGTTCATGCCGCCGGGCACCGGCAGTCCTAAACGGGTGCACGGCGCGTTTATGACCGATGAAGAAGTCCATAAGGTGGCGGAATTCGTCAAATCGCAAGGTGAGCCGCAATACTTGGAAAGCGTGACTCAGGCCAATTCGGGTGAAAAGAACGACAGTTTGGCGGAAGATGCCGAACAAGATTTACTTTACGACCAAGTGGTGGCGTTTGTATTGGAAAACCAGCGGGTGTCGGTGTCCTTGGTGCAGCGTCAGTTTAAAATCGGTTATAACCGTGCGGCACGTATTGTCGAGGCGATGGAATCCGCCGGCGTGGTGTCGCCGATGAAAGCCAACGGTAACCGCGATGTGTTGGCGCCCAAACCGCAGGATTAATCTTTAACGAATCGTAACTTTCTTGAAAACCGCCAGGCCTTATACCCTTTAGGGTGTGATTTCCGCAGGTGGTGTTTTGAGAACTTTTGTAGGAATATGAATCGCTTATGCAGTCGAATATGCAGTGTAATCCATTGAAGCGCCGCTCAGGTGTGGCGCTGTTTTTCATCGGTCTCCTATTGATGTGGCCGATGCAGATGGCCCTGGCGGCCAAAGCCCAAGTGGCGGACTTGAACCGTTTCGTTTCGAACCTGGAAACCTTCAGCGCCAGCTTCGAACAAACTCAACCGGAAGAAAACCTATTTGAAATGAACCGTTCCAAAGGGTATTTCGTCATGCACGCCCGGGGCAACTGTTGTGGGTGTATGAAAGCCGGACCCGCAGAAAATCATTTCCGATGGCCGAAATGTCTGGGTGTACGACGTCGAGCTGGATCAAGCCACCGTGCGCCCGCTCAGCTCGGTGGAAGCGGATTTTCCCTTGAGTTGGTTACTGTACAAAGAGCCGTTGTCGGAACGTTTCAATATCATTCCCGGTGACGTGCGCAATGGGGAAAGCTGGTTCAACCTGACGCCGAAAGACGGCACCTTTTTCCAAAGCTTGGACGTGGCGATTGCTGACGGCCAGATGACGCAGATTTGGATGTATCAATCCGTGGACAACATCACCAAAGTGAAGTTCAACCACATTCGTCAAAACCAGTCGGTGAACACCTCGGACTTCCACTTTACGCCGCCGAAAGGGGTGGACGTCATCGGTCAACCGGTGCGATAAAGGCCAGATAAAACGATGGAAACCCACGTTTATCAACCGCTCTCCGACCGCTTGCGACCGCAGGCGCTGGACGAGTTTGTCGGACAGACGCACTTGCTGGGGCCGGGACGCGCCTTGTCGAAAATGTTCGAATCCGGGCGCATGCACTCGATGATTTTCTGGGGGCCGCCGGGCACCGGAAAAACCACTTTGGCGCGGTTGATTGCCAAGCGGTCCGGTTTGCAGTTTTTAAGCTTGTCAGCGGTGTTGGACGGGGTTAAGGAAGTGCGGGCCGCCGTCGAGCAGGCCAAATTGCATCGTTCCCAGTTTCAGGAAGGTTCGCTGTTGTTTGTGGATGAGGTGCATCGTTTCAACAAAAGCCCAGCAGGACGCCTTTTTACCCTTTGTGGAAGACGGTACTTTCGTGTTCATCGGCGCCACCACCGAGAACCCGTCGTTTGAATTGAATAATGCCTTGTTGTCGCGGGCGCGGGTGTATGTATTGCGCTCGTTGGACGACGAAGATTTGGCGGAAGTCTTGGACCGCGCCGTCCGCTTGATGAGCGATGAAATGGCGCAAACGCTGGTGTTGGAAGACGCGGCCAAGCAGTCGCTGATTCAGTTTTCCGACGGCGACGCGCGGCGCTTGCTGAACTTGTTGGAACAGGCGGTGGATTTTGCCGAGTTCCGTGAGGAAGAGAATTCACCACACCCTGAAGGGTATAAAGGCCAGGTGGTTTTGACCGAAGCCAATTGCCGTGAGGTGGTGCTGGGCGGCGTGCGACGTTTTGATAAAGGCGGCGAAGCTTTTTACGATCAGATTTCCGCCCTGCATAAGTCCGTGCGCGGTTCCGACCCGAATGCGGCCTTGTATTGGCTGACGCGCATGTTGGACGGCGGCGTGGATGCACGTTATTTATCACGCCGTTTGATTCGCATGGCCAGTGAAGACATCGGTAATGCCGATGTGCGCGCCTTGGAAGTCACGGTCAATGCGGCGGAAGCTATGAGCGACTTGGTTCGCCGGAAGGCGATTTGGCACTGGCGCAGGCGGCGGTTTATCTGGCGGTGGCACCGAAATCCAATGCGGTGTACATGGGGTATAAAGCGGCCTTGAAAGACATCAAGGAACATGGTTCCTACGACGTGCCGTTGCATTTGCGCAATGCGCCGACCAAGTTGATGCAGAACATGGGTTACGGCGAAGGCTACCGTTACGCCCATGACGAACCTGACGCTTACGCCGCCGGTGAAAGTTATTTTCCGGAAGAAATGCCAATGCGGTGTACATGGGGTATAAAGCGGCCTTGAAAGACATCAAGGAACATGGTTCCTACGACGTGCCGTTGCATTTGCGCAATGCGCCGACCAAGT
>LZQQ01000021.1_pt1 | contig 26572 bp, 22 predicted proteins | sample 768581 | NCBI WGS metagenome assembly LZQQ01 (sample SAMN05207185, study PRJNA324510) | oil field metagenome | isolation source: sample BH-FW-20 from oil reservoir | place: India: Bombay High | collected 2015-11-25 | reverse complement strand
AGCCCATGACCCAACCCGCCGCCCTGAGCCTGAAGAAGATCTACTCCGGCAAGGTCCGTGACCTCTACGAGATCGACGACACGCGCATGCTGATGGTCGACACATGCGGAATAGCCCATGACCCAACCCGCCGCCCTGAGCCTGAAGAAGATCTACTCCGGCAAGGTCCGTGACCTCTACGAGATCGACGACACGCGCATGCTGATGGTCGCCACCGACCGGTTGTCGGCCTTCGACGTCATCCTCGCCGAGCCGATTCCCGAAAAGGCAAGATCCTCACCGCGATCTCCAACTTCTGGTTCGCCAAGCTGGCGCACCTCGTGCCCAACCACTTCACCGGCGACCGCGTCGAGGACGTGGTGCCGGCGGCGGAGTTGCCGCTGGTCGAGGGGCGCGCGGTGGTCGCCAAGCGACTCAAGCCGGTCGCCGTGGAGGCCATCGTGCGCGGCTACCTGGCCGGCTCCGGCTGGAAGGAATACCAGCAGACCGGCACCGTCTGCGGCATCGCGCTGCCGACTGGGCTGAAGGAAGCGGCGCGCCTGCCCGAGCCGATCTTCACGCCTTCGACCAAGGCGGCGGTCGGCGATCACGACGAGAACATCTCCTTCGCCCAATGCGAGGCACTGATCGGTGTCGAACTGGCGGCCAAGGTGCGCGACACGGCAATCGCCCTCTACACCGCCGCGGTGGAATACGCGGCTACCCGCGGCATCATCATAGCCGACACCAAGTTCGAATTCGGCCTCGACGAGAACGGTACCCTGACCCTGATGGACGAGGTGCTGACCCCGGATTCGAGCCGCTTCTGGCCGGCCGACAGCTACGTCGAAGGGCGCAACCCGCCGAGCTTCGACAAGCAGTTCGTGCGCGACTGGCTGGAGAGCACCGGCTGGAACAAGCAGCCGCCGGCCCCGGCCGTGCCCGCCGAGGTGGCGCAGAAGACCGCCGACAAGTACCGCGAGGCGCTGACCCGGCTGACGAGCTGATCGCCTCGGGCACGGCAAGCGCCTGAAAGCAGCGGAAAATTTTGCGTGCAGGGTCGACAAAAGCAACCGACCTGTTATGATGCGCGCCGCTGGAGAGATGCCGGAGTGGCCGAACGGGACGGATTCGAAATCCGTTGTACGGGCAACCGTACCTAGGGTTCAAATCCCTATCTCTCCGCCATTATCGAAACAGGAAAGCCCCGCCGCACCAAGCGTGTAGCGGGGCTTTCTTGTTTGTGCCATCCCGTTGTTTCTTTCCGTCCATGTCTCCAGGGCTTCGCAGTTCGCTCCCACCCTATCCGGTGGCCGACCTGGGTTCGCTGGCAGTTGTCGGCAGGGTCAGGCAGAAGCAGATGGGCGCCTGTGCTCCGCGGCTTTCCAGCTCGACGCTGCCGCCGTGAAGTTCGGCAATGCGCCGCACCAGGTAGAGGCCAAGGCCCGCTCCGGGCGACTGTTGTGCCTGGCTGCCGCGGAAATATTTCTGGAACAGCAGGGTGGCCTGCTCCTCGGGAATTTCCGGTCCGTCGTTGATGACGCGGATTGCCAGTTGCCGGTCGTCACTGCGTACGTCGATCACCAGCGTGCTGTCGGCCGGCGCGTGGCGGTCCGCATTGGCAATCAGATTGCGCAGCGCAATGCTCAGCAGGCCGGTGTCGCCGCTGAGCGTACGCACGCCGGTATGGTAGTCGACCCGCACGCGGCCGCCCGGAAGATCGGTGGCGGCGAGGGCGAGCAATTGCGAAAGGTCCTGTTCGACATGGCGCAGCTTGGTGGTCTTCTCCGCCATGCGGTCGTGGTTGAGATAGTTGTCGACCAGCGACAGCAGCGTGAGGCCGATTCGCGGATGTTCTGGCAGCGTTCCCTGTTGCGTTCGGGCGGTGCGGCCAGGTTACGCGATATCTGCTGCGCGGACGTGGCGATGATCGCCAGCGGCGTACGGAATTCGTGGGAGACCATGGCCACGAAGTCGCGCTGTTCTTCGCGGACCTGCTGCTCCTGCTGCAGCGCTTCGCGCAGCTCGCCTTCCAGCAGCGTGCGCTGGCGAATCTCGTCGCGCAGTTCGTGGGTGCGCGCGGTGATCTGGGCCTCCAGCTCGAGGTTGTGGTCCTGCAGCAGGCGCTCGTAGTCTTGGCGCGCACGGCGCCTTTCTTCCTTGAGTTCGCGGTAGTAGTGAATGATGCGCAAGCTCATCAGCAGCATATGCAACTGGGTGCCGAGCGCTACGGCATTATCCGTGAAGAAGGTCGCCGGGACCATGCCAAGGTTGCGCAGGAAGGCGATACCGACCCCCACGTAGTAGATACCGAACACCAGCAGGAAGAAGCGCGCCGGGGCGTGTCCCTTCAGTAGCAGGCGCAGGGCCATGCCCACCAGCAGCGGGATGGTCAGCAGTGAAGCGATCTGCACCAGTGGCGCACCGATCTGATAGTGCCCGACAAGCACCGCACTGGCCGACAGCAGGCCGATCACGATGCTCAGCCCCGTGAGCACGCGCCTGAAGTGGGCGTAGTCGAGCACCCGCAACTGGCGCTGGGCGAAGATGAAACCGATGGGCAGGCTTGCCGCCAGCAGGCAGCCGAGGATGGGGTCGCTCACCGCCACCGTGAGGCCGAACGCCTGCTGCAGCAGGCCGTAGCTGAGCGCCTCGATCGCGGCGCAGCAGCTTACGTAGACCAGATACCAGCCGCTTTCCGGCGCCCGGGTCATGCGCCAGAAGACACCGTGAAAGACGATCAGCGCCAGGTAGATGCCGAAATACAGCCCGAAACCCAGGTACTCCAGCCGCGTCCACTCGCCAAACCGGGGGAATGGCATCAGGCGTGCGCTGACCGACATCGCGTTCTTGCTCTTGAGCTGCAGCAGCAGCCAGCGAGGCTGCTCGGGTTGCAGCGTCACGGCGAAGGAGGGGTGCGGTAGCCACTGGCCAGAGCGGTCGGCCGACGCCTCCCCGCTGCGTAGCACTTTCGGCGGGCCATCGGTTTCGAAATCGTACAGCGTGACCTCGTCCAGCAGGGCGTTGTTCAGGGTGAGCACCCAGTCCACCGGCGCCTGCGCCCCGGCTTCCACCCTCAGGCGCAGCACACCACGTCGCGCGTGAAGCCGGCGCGCAGCGAATCCGGCAACGGCTCCCAGTCGCTGGCCGCCATGGCGCTGGCGTAGTCGTACCGGCCGTCCGGGTCGACCAGGCGCTCGAGATGGCCGGTGGTTCCCCGGGGCTCGCCATCCAGCCGCAGGACTTCGGCATGCAAGTGCCAGGGAAACACCAGAAGCAGACAGGACAGCAGCAGGGGCAGGCGGGACTGGAACATCGGAGAGAAGGCGCACGGCGACGAACGTTCGTCGGATTCTAATGACTAGACAAGGCGTTCGGGCGCCTTGCTCAGATTTGCTCGATTTGAGGCCCGTGGCGCTGCGCTAAGTTTGCGCGCAATTCGGCCAGCGCCGAAGTGACGCAACCGCAACGGGCTGATCGACGAGACTGATTTGGACGAGCTACTGACGCCGCCGAGCGAGGCCGTGCTTCTGAGCCAACTGCGCGTGCTGGTCGTCGAGGCCGTCCCCGACGCGCTGGTGGAGCTGTGCCTGTGCCTGCACGGACAGGTCCTGGCCGTGGCGATGAGCCTGGTCGCCACCCTGCAGGACGAGGATGTCGCGCGGTTCGGACCCCATATCGTGCTGCTGGAAGCCGGTGCCGACGATGCCGGTCTGGAGCTGGTGCCGCACCTGCACCGGACGTGGCCGGGCATCGGCCTGATTCTGCTGATCGAGCCCGGGTGCCTGGAGCAGCGGCTGCGTGGCTATGCCATGGGCGCCGATCATTGTCTGGATCGACGCCCGGACGAGGAGGAACTGACGTCGGCGATGCAGGCCCTAATGCGGCGCCTGAGCGCATTGGCGGCTCCGTGGGCCGATTGATGGGCGCGCCCGGGGTTCAGCCGACGATCTGCACCTGCTCGTAGAAGCAGTAGCCGTTGTTGCGCAGCGTCTTGAGTGGCAGTTCCAGGCCGGTGGTTTCCTCGATCTTGCGGCGTAGTCGACGAATCTGCGTATCCAGGCGTCGCTGGTCGTAGGTCAGGTAGTCCTCGTCCAGCGCACTGACGATTTCGCGGCGCGAGACGATTTCGCCGGCGCGGCGCATCAGGCAGTGCAACACCAGGATGTCCTGGTGCGAAAGGCGCAGGTCCTGCTGGTTGGGCGCCTGCAACTGCCGCGGGCCAAGCCTGAGCTGCCAGGTGGCCGTCGGCTGTGGCAGCAGGCCGAGACGCCGGCGCAGGGCTTCGAGTACCGCGGCCAGCTCGTCCAGATCGCAGCCTTGGCCAGATAGTGGTCGGCGCCCTGGCGAAAGCCGCTGACCCTGTGGGCGGTGGCGCTGCGCGCGGTGAAGGCGACGATGCCCAGGGTGCTGCCGCGTTCGCGCAATTGCCCTATCAGCTCGAGCCCATCGCCGTCCGGCAGACCGAGATCGAGGACGGCGAGCCGGTGGCGCTGCTCGTCGAAAGCCGCGACGAAGCTGGCGAGGCTATTCGTCATAGTCACCTGGTAGCCGCATTCACGAAGGAATTCGTCCAGTTCGACGGCAAGCACGGGTTCGTCTTCGAGGAGGATGAGTTCGGTCATGGGCGGGTTGCGAAGCGGGTCGTTCTGGCATGGATGGTGTGCGCCGGGCCCTCTGCGCACGTCGCCCACGTGGGGCAGGAAAGTCCGAGCCTTTGGAAAAGGCTGCGGAGACAGCTGTACGGACGAATGGTTCCTATTGGTACACCAAATGTCAGGTTTTGTCAGTTTTAGATCAATGTCACAAAGCTAGTATCGCGCCGCCGCGACAACGTCGCCAACGCACCCTAATGATGACCATTGGTAAGCACACATGTTTCCGACAACGAAGTCCTTCTTCCTTGCGCGACGAGCGTTCTCCGCTACGTGCCTGTTGCTGTGTTCGGCCGACGCTTTCGCTGAGCAGGGCTTCGCCGACAAGCTCGAGCGCGTTCTGACCGAGCACCAACTGGTGCGCATGGTCGACGCCGACGTGGCCACCGCCCGTGAGCAAGTCAGCGTCGAGAAGACCGCCTACTTCCCGAAGCTGACGGTGAGCGGCGGCGCCGGCCACCAGCGCATTCGGCGTGACGAAGGCGTCGACGGCAATTTCGATCCGGTAGAGGCGAGCATCGGGCTGAACCAGCTGATCACCGATTTCGGCGCCACCTCGTCGCGCGTCGACGCGGCCCGCGTGGTCCTGAACAAGGAAGAAGCCGAGCGTGAGCTGCAGATCCAGAACCTGACGCTGGCGGCCATCGAGGCCCAGCTGCAGGTCATCCAGGCGGCGCGTGTGCAGGCCTATGCCCGCCAGTCGGAACAGAACATCAAGCGGCAGACCTCCCTGGAGGACGCGCGCATGGAAGCCGGACGTGGCTACGCCACCGACGTGTTGCAGGCCAAGTCGCAGCTGGCCGGCGCCGAAGCGCGCCGGGTCATGGCCGACAGCCGCATGCGCGAGGCCATGAACCGCTACCGGGTGATCTTCGGCGAAGCGGCGATGACGCCCGAGCAACTGGAAGCCCTGGCCATTCCCGATGGGCGCCTGCCGCAGTCCGAGCAGGACATCCTCGCCAGCGTGGGCGAGCAGAACCCCGACCTGCTGGCCGCGCTCAAGCGCGCCGAAGTCACCCTCGCCGAACGCGACGCCACGCGCAGCCGCGAATTGATGCCGCGTCTGTCGCTGCGCCTGAGCCAGGACCGTTTCGAGGACTACGACGGCATGCCGGGCCTGCGCAACGACACCAAGGCGATGGTCAACTTCGACTGGCAGTTCGACCTGGGCATGCGCGCCCACTATGTCACCCGCGCCGCCGACCAGGCCGTGGCCAGCGCCCAGGAAAAGGCCGACTACGTGCGCGTCCAGGCCATCGAGGAGGCGCTCAACGCCTGGGCTTCCTGGCAGACCTCGCGTGAGCGCTCGGCGCACCTGCGCAATCAGGTCAGCATCGCCGAGAGCTTCCTCGGCCTGGCCCGCAAGGAGCGCGAAATGGGCCGCCGCTCGCTGCTCGACATCCTCAATGGCGAAATCGGCCTGATCAACGCGCAGAGCGACGCCACTGCCGCCGATATCGACGAGATCATCGCTGCCTATCGTCTGCTGCGGGCCACCGGCCGCCTGCACCCGTCGCTGTTCCGCCAGCCCGGCATCGTCGTCCCGGCCGAGCAGGCGATGCCCGTCGCCGTCCTCGAAACCGCCATGGCACGCTGAAGCCGACGCCAGCTAACCGATCCATCGGCGCTCGCGGCGATCCGGCTGTGGGCGCGTCCTTTTCCGTACAGGTTGTTGTAGACAGGAGTAGCCAGCATGGCTGAGTTGACGAGCGCACAGATCGATGCCCTGGTGCGTGCGGTGCAGGGAGTGGTGGACTTCCTGGCCGGACAGGCGTCCGCCGAGGTCGCCTCGCTCGAGCAGGCGCTGCAGGCCATGCACGACACGCTCCTGGCTGCCGGCCTGCCACCGCAGCTGATCGCCTCCCTGCGCCAGAACCTGGCGGCCCGGGCGCGTGTCGAAGGGGCGGAGCTGCCCGAGGCTTCCGGCTGGGTACGGTCCTGGTTGGCGGACGATGCCGCGCAGGCACTGTTCGAGCAGGACGCGGCCAACAATGTCGATCCGCTGGCGCTGTCGGCGGATACCTTCGCGCCCGTGGTGGAGCCGGCCAGTGCAGCCATGCCGGACGAAACCCTTCCTGCGCCGGCGCCCTTCGACAGCACCTACCGGCCCGAGATCACCGGCCTGTTCGGCCAGGACATCGGCCTGGACCAGCAAAACGTCACCTTCCGCCCCGAGCAGGCCGCGCTCACCGGTGACATGACCGGCAGCGGCATGCTGCCCCCCGGCGTGCCGCCGGAACTGGCGATGCTCAACCTCGACGGCATGGGCCCGGGCCTGCTCGGCGGCGTCAGCTCCGGCATCGGCACCGGCGCGGCCAGCAGGGCACTTCCGGCGTCGCCGGCGGTGGCCTCGGCGTGTTCCCCAGTCTGCGGGGCGACACCGGCATCGGCACCAGCCTCTCCTCCGGCACCAACAGCGAGCTGCAGGCCGCTTCGAACCGATGCCCGCGCCGACCTGCGTGGCGAGACCAGCGAGCCGGTCTCCGTGCTCAGCGTCGCCGGCGCCCCCGAGGTGCTGGAAAGCGACGACGGCGACACCCTGGTGCTGGTCCGCTTCGAACCGATGCCCGCGCCGACCCTGCGTGGCGAGACCAGCGAGCCGGTCTCCGTGCTCAGCGTCGCCGGCGCCCCCGAGGTGCTGGAAAGCGACGACGGCGACACCCTGGTGCTGGTCTTCACAGTCAGCCGCAGCGGTGGCAGCGGTGCCACCCAGGTGCAGTGGAATCTCGATGGTCTGGACCCGGCCCTGTTCGACGGCAATCTGCCGGGCGGCCTGCTGTCCTTCGCCGAAGGCAGATGACGCAGGAGATCCGCATCGCGGTGCCCGGCGACTATGTGGCCCAGGCGACCGCACCGCCACCGTCACCCTCAGCGCCCCCAGCGCCGGCAGCCAGCTCGGCGGCCAGTCCAGCACCAGCACCCAGATCCTCGACAACGAAGCCACCGTCAGCGTCGTCGCCACCCGCCTGCAGATGCTGGAAGGCGACGAGGGCGACCGGCAGCTGCTGACCTTCGTGATCAGCCGTGACAACGGCCGCGCCGCCGCCAGCGTGGACTGGAGCGCCAGCGGCCTGGACGAAGCCGACATCGGCGGCCCGCTGCCTCCGGCACCCTGGCCTTCGGCGTCGGCGAGGTGAGCAAGACCGTCACTATCCCGCTGCTGGGCGATCGCGTGGTGGAGCCCAGCGAAGTGCTGACGGTGACCCTGGGCAACCCCAGCGCCAACCTCACCCTCGGCACCGCCAGCGCCAGCACCACGGTGGTCAACGACGACGGCCTGGTGTCCATCCGCGCCAACCAGGCGCAGGTCAGCGAGGGCGACAGCGGCACGACCACCACCGTCAGCTTCACCGTCACCCGTACCGACGCCCAGAGCAGCGGTTCGGTGCGCTGGTCGGTCAGTGGCATCGACGCAGACGACCTGGTCGAAGGCATCGCCGGCGGCACCCTGCAGTTCGCCGCCGGCGAGACCAGCCGCGACATCATCCTCACCGTGCGCGGCGACCGCGACGTGGAGGAGGACGAGACCATCACCGTCAACCTGCAGAGCGACCAGAGCAACCTGCGGGTCTCCGGCGGCAGCGCCAGCACCCGGATCGTCAACGACGATACCGGCGTCAGCCTGAGCGGCGTCGCGCTGGACGTGTTCGAGGGCGGCCAGGGCCAGCAGACCGCGATCACCTTCCGCGTGACCCGTTCCGAGCTGCTCGGGGAGGAGTTGTCCATCGACTGGCGCTTCGTGCGCGTGGGTGTCCAGGCCGCCGACGGCAACGACTTCGTCGCCGGGCAGAACCAGCTCGGCATGGCCGACGGCATGCCCAGCGGTAGCGTGACCTTCGCCGCCAACGAGACCGAGAAGCTGGTTACCGTGTGGGTCAAGGGCGACAACCTGGCCGAGCTGGACGAGACCTTCGGCATCGTCCTGCACAACCCGCCGGCCGGCGTGCAGGTCATCAACGGCGAGGCCTACGGCACCATCCGCACCGACGAGTCCACCTACAGCATCGAGGCACTGACCTCATCCACCGCCGAGGGCAACGGCAACGGTGGCGTGCAGGCCTTCGTCGTCACCCGCACCGGCAACACCAGCAGTGCCGGACAGATCGGCTACCAGATCGCCGGCTATGGCGAGCTGCCGGCCGACCTCAACGACTTCGCTGCCGACCAGCCCATGAGCGGCACCGTGCAGTTCGCCGCCGGCGAGAGCAGCAAGGTCATCTACGTGCGCCTCAACGGCGACAGCCAGATCGAGGGCACCGAGAGCTACACCGTCGCCCTCCAGGCCCAGGACGCCAACAGCCAGATCGACGTCGGCGCGGCCCTGGCCAGCATCGACCCGGACGACCAAGCCGTGGCCATCAGCGCCCGCAATGCCAATGTCCGCGAGGGCAACGTCAGCCCGCAGACCCTGGAGTTCGTGGTCACCCGGACCGGCGAGCTGTCCCTGCCGGGCACCGTGCAGTGGCACGTCCAGGGCTACGGCAACAACCCGGTGGATGCCGCCGATTTCGGCGGCATCCTGCCGTCCGGCACCATTGAGTTCGCCGCCGGCCAGAGCAGCGCGGTGATCCGCTTCAGCCCCAGCGCCGACAGCCACTACGAGCCCACCGAGGGCCTGCAGGTGGTCATCAGCACCGCTACCCCGGGCATGACCGTGATCCAGGACCGCGCCAACGGCAGCCTGATCAACGACGATGCCCGCCTGACTCTCGATGGCAGCGGCCTGAGCGCCGCCGAAGGCAACAGCGACACTCCGCGCCAGCTCAACTTCACCGTGCAGCGCCAGGGCGACCTGACTCAGAGCGCCAGCGTCGACTGGCGCGTGGTGTTCGGCAGCGACGCCGACTCCGCCAGCATCGCCGATTTCCTCTCCGGCACCGCCTTCAGCGGCACCCTGGAGTTCGGCCGCGGCGTGCAGAGCCTGGTGGTGACCCTGCCGCTGTCCCCGGACAGCGTGCTGGAGGGCGACGAGACCTTCCAGGTGGTGCTGAGCAACCCCAGCGCCGGCGCGGAAATCGCCGTCGGCCAGGCCAACGGCTGATCCGCAACGATGACGTGGTATTCGACCTGCTGCCCCAGGCGGACAGCTTCGAAGGCAGCGGCGGCGCACGCGAGATTCGTTATGTGGTCGAGCGCAGCGGCGATCTCGCCGGCACCGACAGCATTACCTGGAGCCTGACCCCCGGCGCCGTGAATGGCGTGGACGGCAGCGACTTCGTCGGCGGTGTGCTGCCCGGCGGCACCCTGACCTTCGCACCCGGCGTCGACCGCCTGGAAATCGTCCTGCAGATCGCCGCCGACTCTCAGCTGGAAGGCGACGAGAGCTTCGTGCTCAGCTCGGCACCCGAACCCGGGCGCCACTGTCGGCAACGGCAGCCTCAGTGGCCTGCTGCTCAATGACGACCAGCAGTTCTCCATCCAGGCCCAGGCCTCCAGCGTCGCCGAGGGCGGCGACGGCCAGGTGGCGCAGCTGAGCTTCGTCGTCGGTCGCACCGGTTACCTCGGCGGCAGCGGCAGCGTCGCCTGGCGTGTGGTGGGCGAGGGCGGTGCGGCGGTGGACGGCAGCGACTTCGTCGGCGGCGTGCTGCCCAGCGGCGTCCTCGACTTCGCCAGCGGCGACACCAGCCAGACCATTACCCTGCAGGTAGCCGGCGACTACCGCCTGGAAGCCAGCGAAGGCCTGCGGGTGGAGCTCTACGACCCCTCCACCGGTTCCAGCCTGGGCACCGCCTCGGCTGCCGCCACCATTACCAACGACGATACCGGCCTGGCCATCACCACTACCCGCAGCGGCCTGGTGGAAGGCGACGGCGGCAGCGTCATTCATGAATTCACCGTGACCCGCTCCGGCGTCACCAATGGCACCACCACCGTGGAATGGAGCCTCTCCGGTCAGGTGGACGCGGGCGACTTCGCCGATGGCGTGTTGCCGACCGGCATTCTGACCTTCGGCCCCGGCGAGACCAGCAAGGTGATCCAGGTCGCCGTGCGTGGCGACCGGGATGTCGAGGGCGACGAGTCGTTCACCGTCACCCTGGGCAACGCCAGCGGCCACGCCGATATCCTGGTCGGCCAGGCCCAGGGCAGCATCATCTCCGACGACGTGGGGATCAGCATCCAGGCCCAACAGCCGGAGGTGGCCGAAGGCGCTGCCGGCCAGACCCAGGTCCTGCGCTTCACCGTCACCCGCAGCGGCGACCTGTCCGCCCCGGTCAGCGTGAGCTGGGTCGCCAGCGGCCTGCAGGCGGACGACTTCGCCGCCGGCACCGCGCTCAACGGCCTGGTGCAATTCGCCCCTGGCGAAACCTCCAGGGTCATCGAGCTGACCCTGGCCGGCGACGCCGTGCTGGAGAACGACGAGACCCTCACCCTGACCCTGGGCAACCCGGCGGAGAACCCCGCCCACGGCCAGACCCAGCTGCTCACCGGCAGCGCCAGCACCCTGGTGCGCAACGACGACGTCGGCCTGTCCATCGTCGCCGACCAGGCCAGCGCCAGCGAAAGCGATGCCGGCCAGGAGCGCAGCTTCACTTTCACCGTCACCCGCAGCGGCGACCTGCGTGCCACCAGCGTCGACTGGAAGGTCGCGGTCGAGCAGGGCATCGACGCCGCCAGCCTCGCCGACTTCATGGCCGGCCAGGACGCTCTTGGTGGCAATGCCGGCCTGCCGTCTGGCACCGTGGCCTTCGCCGAGGGCCAGACCAGCGCGCAGATCACCGTGCGCGTGGCCGGTGACGGCCATATCGAGCTGGACGAAACCTTCAGCGTCGAGCTGCAGGCCCGCGACGGCAACACCGAGTTGACGGTGGCCAGTGCCGAGACCCGCATCGGCAACGATGACATGGGCTTCTCGATCACTCCGCTGGCCGCCGACAAGGCCGAAGGCCACGGCGGCACCACCGCTTTCACCTTCACCGTGACCCGCGCCGGCGACCTCGGCTCGGCCGCGCTGGTGGACTGGTCACTGGCCGGCATCGCCGATGCCGCCGATTTCGACGCCAGCAGCGGCACCCTGAGCTTCGCCGCCGGCGAAGCGAGCAAGACCCTGACCATCCTGGTCAAGGGCGACCTGCAGGTGGAGGCCAACGAGACCTTCCGCGTCGAGCTGGACAACGCCCGCCTGGACGACGGCGCGCCGCAGAACGTGGTGGACGGCAGCGCCGAAGGCGTGATCCGCAACGACGACCAGGGTTTCGTCGTGTTCGCCGAGCGCGCCAGCGTCACCGAAGGCAGCAGCGGCAGCCAGACCGTGATCTACCGCATCGTGCGCAGCGGCGAGCTGTCCGGCAGCGCCACGGTCGACTACCTCGTCACCGGCAGCAACGGCGGCGATGCAGCGACACCCTGGGTGGCCTGCCCAGCGGCACCCTGAGCTTCGCCCCGGGCCAGTCCGAACTGACCGTCAGCTTCGAGCTGGTCGGCGATACCCGCGTGGAGGGCGACGAATCCTTCACCCTGACCCTGAGCAACCCCAGCGCCGGCCTGGTGACCGGCACCACGGCCACCACCACGGTGCAGGACGACGACACCAACTTCAGCATCAGCGCCCCGGCGGACCAGGCGGAGGGCCCCCCAGGGCGTCTTCACCGACATCACCTTCACCGTCACCCGCAGCGGCCTGAGCGACGCCGCCGGCTCGGTGCAGTGGCGTCTGAAGAGCGCCAACGGTCTCGACACCGCCGACTTCGCCAGCGGCCAGGACCTCAACGGCAACAACGGCGGCCTGCCCAGCGGCACGGTGGCCTTCGACGCCAACGGCAGCGACACCCGGACCATCACCATCCGCGTGCGTGGCGACAACCTGGTGGAAGCCGATGAACTGCTCCAGGTGGAACTGTTCAATCCCCAGGGGGGCACCGTCGAGGCGGGGCAGGGCAGCGCCACCACGAGCATCCTCAACGACGATGCCAGCTTCAGCATCGCTGCCAGTGCTGTTACCCAGGCCGAAGGCAACACCGGCGAGCGCGACGTCGTCTTCACCGTGACCCGCAGCGGCTCCCTGTCCGGTGCCCGCGACCTGGCCTGGACCCTCGGCGGCGGCCTCGACGCCAACGACCTGGGCGACGGCCAGGGCACCACCGGCACTGTCAGCTTCGCCGATGGCCAGGCCACCGCCAGCGTGGTCATCCGCGTCAAGGGCGACTCGCAATACGAGAACGACGAAGCGCTCACCGTCACCCTGTCCAACCCGCCGGCCAACAGCAGCATCGGCACCGCCAGCGCCACCACCACGCTTGCCAACGATGACGCCACCCTGAGCATCGCCGCGCTCTCGGCGGACAAGGGCGAGGGCAACAGCGGCTACGTCGATTACACCTTCAGCGTCAGCCGTGGCGGCTACCTGAGTCAGGCCAGTACCGTGCAGTGGCGCGTCGACACGAGCGTCGCCAATGCCGTGGACAGTGCCGACTTCTACGGCAGCCAGCCTGGCGGCGTATCCCTGGACGGCGACGGCATCCCCTACGGCAGCCTGAGCTTCGCCGCCGGCGAAACCAGCAAGACCATTACCGTGCGCATCGCCGCCGACAGCAAGCTGGAGGCCGACGAGGTGCTCAAGCTGGTGCTGGAGAACGCCTCCGCCGGCACCGAGATCACCACCGGCAGCGCCACCGGCACCGTGCGCAACGACGATGCCGAGCTGAACATCACCGCCGGCACCACAAGCCGCAGCGAGGGCGACGGCGCCCACGGCACCGGTGCCCCCTTCACCTACACCGTGACCCGCACCGGCAACCTGGACCAGGCCAGCACGGTGAACTGGAGCGTCCAGCACCTGGACACCAACGCCGCCGACTTCACCAACGGCTCGGCCTACCTGACGCCCTCCGGCACCCTGAGCTTCGCCGCCGGCGAGAGCAGCAAGACCATCACCGTCTACGCCTACGGCGATACCGGCGTGGGCAGCATCGAGGGCAACGCGCGCTTCAACCTGGTGCTCAGCGGCGCCAGCAGCGGCACCTCCATCGGCGCCAACGGCAGCTACCAGAGCACCATCGCCAACGACGACACCCGCGTCACCATCGAATGGGCCCAGGCCAGCCAGGCCGAGAAGGTGGCCGGCGAGAACACCACCTACACCATCACCCTGACCCGCAGCGGCGACCTGGCCAAGACCTCCACCGTCAACTGGAGCACCACCGGCCAGGACGTCTGGTCCTACAGCAACGGCCGCTGGGAGTACGCGGCCGACGGGGCCGACTTCAATGGCGGCACCCTGCCTTCGGGCAGCGTGACCTTCGCCAGTGGCGAAAGCAGCAAAACCATCACCATCACCGTCCGGGGCGACGACGCCATCGAGAACGACGAATGGTTCAAGGTGCTGTTCAGCAACGGCGGCGGCATCGACGAACTGGTGGCGCCGCAGACCGGCAACCAGAACATCTATACCGACACCACGCTGCAGACCGACACCAGCGCCAGCGGCGTCTACCTGTTCGGCGAGATCCAGCGCGACGAGGCGGAGTTCTACATCCAGGACACCCCCACCACGGGGCGTACCCGCGTGGAAGGCGATACCGTGAACGACGGCGGCGCTGCCACGGATGGCTACATCGAACATACCTTCGCCGTGTACCGCACCGTTTCCACGGCCGGCACCGCCTGGGTCGACTGGGCGGTGCAGACCAGCGTCGGTGGCTACACGGCGGTCAGTGCCGACGATTTCTGGAACGACACCATTCCGTCCGGACGCCTGGAGTTCGCCGATGGCGAATCGGTGAAGTACGTCACCGTCCGCACCAAGGTCGACGATCTCGGTGAGTTCGACGAAGCCTTCCGCCTCTACCTGACCCAGGCCAGTCCGGGCAGCAGCATCCAGGCTCCTTCCAGCTCTGCGGGCTACACCAACAACTACGCCGTGTTGCAGAACGACGACACCCGCTTCGACGTCAGCAGCGAGCATGTCGCCGAAGGCGCGGATCTGGTCTTCACCATCACCCGTGCCGGCGACCAGCGTGGCCAGGATTCGGTGGACTGGAAGATCGCGTTGGGCGGCTCGGAGACGACCAACGAATCCAGCAATGTCCGCAACGACTGGTACAAGATCGACCCGGCCGACCTGGACATGGACTGGATCCTGGCCAGCAACCCGGGCCTGTCCTGGGATGCCGCCACGCGCACCCTGAGTGGCAGCTTCACCTTCCTCGATGGCGAGCTGACCCATACCGTCACGCTGCGCACCATCGACGACGCCCTGACCGAGACCTGGCGTGAAGAAGTGGAGATGGTGCTGAGCAACCCGCGGAATCTGGATGTCGAGCCGCAGCACCCCACCGGGGATCAGGAAACCCCGACGGTGGGGCACAACCAGGATGGCTGGGTGCTCAACGACGAGCCGGCCGCGTTGCTCGCCGTCGCCGCCAATGCCACCCAGGTGTTCGAAGGCAGTTCCGGCAGCACCACCATTACCTTCACCGTTACCCGTACCGCGCAGCCGGGCGGCAGCGTGGACTACGCCAGCAGCGTGGCCTGGAAGGTGGTGGGCGACAATATCAACTGGGGCGGCACCGGGGGCGCGCAGGTCAGCGGCTACGGCGGTAACACCGTCTGGTCGTACTCGCCCTACAACACCACCACCTATGCGTGGTGAGCTTCGCCGCCGGCGAGACCAGCAAACAGGTCACCCTGACCATCCCGGGCGATACCGTGGTCGAGCCGGATGCCGGTCTGACCCTGACCCTGCTCACGCCGAACGACGCCTACAACGATGGTTTCGTTTCCGGCAGCTACCGCGACGAATACGGCCCCACGGGCATCGACCCGGCGCAGGGAACCGCCAGCACCACGCTGAAGAACGACGACATCCGCCTCTGGGTGGTTATTTCGGCAACGACACCCCGACCGTCAGCGGCTACGAAGGGCAGCCGCTGAACTTCACCCTCGTCCGCAACGGTCGTCTGGATAGCGACGTGACGCTGAACTACACACTGGTCTACGACACCGCCGGCAGCGCCGACTTCGTCAGCACCAGCGGCACCATCACCCTGGCCGGCGGGCAGAGCAGCTACGCCATCTCCCTGGCCGACCTGCTCAAGCTCGACGGCGCCATCGAGAGCACCGAGGGCTTCACCCTGCGCCTCAGCGCGCCGGGCGACACAAACGGTTCCACCGTACGCTTCGGCAGCGACGCCTGGACGGCCAGCTCAAGCACCAGCATGAACATCGGCGGCACGCTCTACGACAGCGACACCGCCTACAGCATCACGCCCAGCGCCAGCAGCCTGGCCGAGAGCGGCAGCGGCCAGTCCAGCACCTTCTCGCTGGCCGTCGTGCGCAGCGGTTACAGCGGCTCCGGCTCGGTGAAATGGCGCGTTGAAGGCGTCGACGGCAACCCGGCGGACGCCTCGGACTTCGTCGGTGGCGTGCTGCCCAGCGGCACCCTGGGCTTTGCCGACGGCGTCACCAGCGGCACCATCACCTTCGCCGTACGCGGCGATGGCAGCGTGGAGGCCAACGAGGCCTTCCGCGTCGTGTTCTACGAGGAGACCCTCAACGGCCCAGGCATTACCCGTAGCTTGAGCCAGAACAGCGCCACCCTGACCATCACCAACGACGACACCGGCATCAGCATCGCCGACGCCTCGATCACCGAGAGCGACGCCAACCAGACGCTGACCTTCACCGTCACCCGTTCCGGTGTGACCACCGGCAGTTCGTCCATGACCTGGTCGTTGCTCCATGACACCACCAGCGCCGCCGACTTCAGCGGCGCCACCAGCGGCAACCTGACCTTCGCTGCAGGCGAGACCAGCAAGACCATCAGCGTCACCGTGGTCGGCGACCTCACCCCGGAGCAGGTGGAACAGTTCCGCATCGTCCTCGGCAGCTTCAGCAGCGACATCAGCGATCAGATCCGCACCACCGCCACCGGCACCATCCGCAACGACGATGCGAGCTTCTCCATCGAGCCGCTGCAGGGCGCCAGCAGCGAGGGGCAGGCGCAGACGTTCGTCATCACCCGCAGCCACAGCACCGAGCAGAGCCAGACCATCAACTGGCAGATCCTGCTCAACGGCAGCGCCGACGCGGCGGATCTGGCCGGCCAGGCGATGTCGGGCTCGGTGATCTTCGCCCCGGGCGAGCTGACCAAGACCATCAGCATCCAGTCCAGCCAGGACGTCCAGGCGGAGGTCGACGAGACCTACAGCGTGCAGATCAGCCTGGGCGCGGGTGCCGCCGGGGACACCCTTGGCCAGGCCACGGCCGAAGGCACCATCCTCAACGACGACGCGGCCTTCAACATCGCCGCCGAGCAGGTCAGCCGCGCCGAAGGGCAGGGCGGCAGCACCGCCTTCACCTTCACCGTGTCCCGTACCGGCGACACCAGCGGCAGTGCCTCGGTGGCGTGGCGCCTGGGCGCCGGCGCGGCCAGCACGGCCGACTTCGCCAGCGCCGATGAGCTCGGCGACAACAATGGCCTGCCCAGCGGCAGCCTGGTGTTCGCCGACGGCGAATCGAGCAAGACCATCACCGTGCTGGTGAGCGGCGACACCCTGGTCGAAGGCGACGAGTCCTTCGACATCGTCCTGGGCAACGCCAGCGGCGCGCAGATCCAGACCGGCAGCGCCAGCAGCACCATCCTCAACGACGACGCCAGCATCAGCATCGCCGCCACCGACGCCAGCAAGGCCGAAGGCGACAGCGGTACCACCGCTTTCACCTTCACCATCACCCGCACCGGCTCTCTCGAGCAGGCCAAGACCGTCGACTGGGCGGTGGTGGGCAGCGGTCTCAGCCCGGCCGATGGCGGCGACTTCCCGTTCGGCGTTCTGCTTCCGGTTCCCTGGTGCTGCCGGCGGGGCAGGCCAGCGTCACCCTTACCGTCAACGTGCGCGGCGATCTGCTGGCCGAGAGCGACGAGAGCTTCAGCGTGGTGCTGAGCAACCCGTCCAGTGGCTGGTGATCGACCAGGCCAGCGCCGACGGGCTGATCGTCGCCGATGACGTGGTGATCGATGTCAGCGCACCGCTCGCCCAGGTCGAGGGCGATGAAGGCGAGACCACCTGGTTCACTTCGTCGTGACCCGCAGCGGTGATCTGTCCGGGAGCCAGACCCTCGACTGGACTGTCGTCGGCATCGGCGCCAACCCGGCCTCGGTGGACGACTTCCTGGCTACCAGCGGCAGCGTCAGCTTCATCGCCGGGCAGGAGCAGCTGATCATCCGCGTACCGGTGCGCGGCGACTACAGAGGCGAAGCCAGCGAAGACTTCCGGCTGAACCTTGGCAGCTCGGACAACGTGGTATTCACCCACGCCTCGGCAGACGCCACCATCGTCAACGACGATGTCTCGCTGAGCATCGCCGCCACCGATGCCACGCATGTCGAAGGCCACGACGGCGTGCAGACCGTCTACACCTTCACCGTCAGCCGCAGCGGCAACCTGGACCGCGCCACCAGCGTGGACTGGCAGCTGCAGGGCGCAGCGGACGCGGCCGACTTCCTGGGCGGCGTACTGCCCAGCGGCAGCCTCTCTTCGCCGCCGGCGAAGCCAGCCAGACCATCAACGTCGTGGTGCTGGGCGACCGCACCCTGGAGGCGGACGAAGTCTTCCAGGTGGTGCTGGGCAATGCCTCCGCCGGTTCGGACATCAAGGTGGACAGCGCCACCGGCACCATTGTCAGCGATGACGTGCAGTGGAACCTCAGTGCCGTTGCGACGCCGGTAGAAGGCGACAACGGCGCCACCGGCTACAGCTTCCTGGTCACCCGCAGCGGCAGCGGCCTGGCGACCACCCTGGCCTGGAGTGTCGTCGCAGCGGTGCCAACCCGGCCTCGGCGGACGACTTCGTCGCGGCCAGCTGCCGTCGGCGAGCTGACCTTCGCCGAGGGCCAGATGAGCCAGACCGTGATCGTCTGGGTGGCCGGTGACAGCGCCCTGGAGGCCGACGAGGGCTTCACCCTCGGCCTGCAGGCGCCCGGCGACAGCCTGAGTCACAGCTTCGCCACCCAGCAGGTGGATGTGCTGATCCGCAACGACGACGACGTGTTCGCGATCGCACGGCATGAGGCGGACGCCGCCGAAGGCACGGGGCTGACCTTCACCGTGACCCGCACCGGCAGCACCGAGGGTACCTCCACGGTCAACTGGCGCATCAACCACGGCGACACCGACGCCAGCGACTTCCTGTCCACCGGCGGTACCCTGACCTTCGCCGACGGCCAGAGCGAGATGGTGCTGACCATCCCGGTGCGCAGCGACCGCGACGTGGAGCTGGACGAGCATTTCAGCGTCGAGCTCTACCAGCCGGGCGCGGCAGTACCGTCGACCCGGCCGCCGGCAGTGCGGCCGGGGTGATCCGCAATGACGACATCGACCTGACCCTGGCCAGTGTCGTGCCAGCGGTCCATGAGGGTGACGACGGTACCCCGGGCCGCCTGCACTTCACAGTGACCCGCAGCGGCGACACCAGCGGCGAGACCCGCGTCGACTGGCAGGTCCAACCCGGCAGCGCCACGGCCGCCGACTTCCCCGGCGGCGTGCTGCCTTCCGGTCAGCTGGTCTTCGCCGCCGGCGAGACCCACAAGGACATCTACATCGACGTACTGGGCGACGGCCTGGATGAGGGTGACGAGCAGTTCACCCTGCAGCTCTCCAACCCCGGCGCCGACGTCGACATCGTCGGCAACGGCCAGACCGGCACCCTCCGCAACGACGACGACAGCCTCGCCCTGAGCGCGGTGACCCGTGAAGCGGTGGAGGGCGACGAGGGCCTGACGCTGTTCACCTTCCGCATCGACCGCAGCGGCAGCGCGGTCGGCACCGCCAGCGTCGACTGGCGCGCCGCCGGAATGGGCAACCACCCCCTGAGCGACGACGAGTTCGAGGCCCTGAGCGGCACCGTGCATTTCGCCGACGGCGAGACCAGCAAGACCTTCACCGTGGCCGTGCGCGGCGACGAGCTGGGCGAGGAGGACGAGGGCTTCCAGGTGTGGCTGGAGAACTCCAGCTATGGCTCCACCATCACCACCGGCCCGGTGGACGCGATGGTGCTCAACGACGATCCGGTGCTGTGGATCGTCGCCGACACCGCCCAGGTGCTGGAAGGCAGCGACGGCCTGCAGACCGCCGTGACCTTCACCGTGACCCGCGGCGGCGACCTCTCGGGCCCGGTCAGCGTGCTCTGGGACCTGGTGCCCAGCGGTGCCAACCCGGTCAACGCCGAGGACTTCGGCGGCATCTACCTGAGCGGCGTGGTGGCCTTCGGCGTCGGCGAGACCCGCAAGACCATCACCGTCCATGTGGATTCGGACACGCTGGGCGAGCGCGACGAGACCTTCTCCGTGGTCCTCAGCGACCCGGAGGGAGCGACCATCCTCACCGGCGAGGCCAACGTCACCATTCTCAACGACGACCGTGGCCTGAGCATCGCCGCCCTCGGCAGCGACCGCCTGAACGAGGGCAACCAGGGCCAGGTGACCGAGTTCGTCTACCGTGTCGAGCGGGTTGGCGATAGCAACGGCAGCGTCAGCGTCGACTGGACGCTGCAGGGTGCCGGCACCTACCCGGCGAACGCCGGCAGTTTCGTCGGCGGCGTGCTGCCCTCCGGCAGCCTGACCTTCGCCGACGGCGAGACCTACAAGGACATCGTCATCCGCGTGCAGGGCGACGACGTGCTCGGTCCGGACCAGAGCTTCGAGGTGGTGCTGAGCGATCCGCAAGGCGTCGACCTGATCAACGACCGCGCCAGCGGTACCATCGTCAACGACGACAACCAGTTCGCCATCCGCGTGGTGGACAGCGTACTGGCCGAGGGCAACGGCGGGGCCACCACCGTCTTCCGCTTCACCGTCACCCGCAGCGGCGACACCAGCTCGGCCGCCAGTATCGACTGGTCGGTGGCGGGCAGCGGCTCGGCACCGGCGGATGGGGCCGACTTCGTCGGGGGCGTGCTGCCCGGCGGCGTGCTGCACTTCGCCGCCGGCGAGACCAGCAAGGTGCTGGAAGTGGCGGTGTACGGCGACGACCTGGGCGAGTCCGACGAGCAGTTCACCGTGCAACTCTCCAGCAGCGGCGGCGGCAGCAGCGTCAACCCGCTGCAGGGCAGCGCCCGCGCCACCATCCAGGGCGACGACGTGGCCCTGACCGTACTCGCGCTGGACAGCAGCCGCCTGGAAGGCGGCCCCGGCACCACCACGCCGCTGACCTACCGGATCCTGCGCGCGGGCCCGGACAGCGCGGCGCTGACCATCAGCTACAGCATTGCCGGGGCGGTGGACGCCAACGACTTCAGCGTGCCCCTGACCGGCACCATCACACTGGCCGCCGGCGTTTCGGAGATGGTGTTCAGCCTGCCGGTACGTGGCGATTCCCTGCGCGAGGGCGACGAGTCCTTCACCCTGACGTTCAGCCACCCGGCCATCGCCGGCGGTTCCACCAGCCTCGGCGGGACCATCCGCGACGACGACCTGGGGCTTGGCATCAGCGGCCCGGACAGCGTGATGGAAGGCAACGCCGGCAGCACCCTGGTGACCTACCAGGTGACCCGCAACCCGTCCGCCAACGCCGAGACCTTCTACTGGAGCCTGCAGCCGGGCGCCGGCCAGGGCGTGGACGCCGACGACTTCGGCGGTGCGCTGCCCTCCGGCAGCGTCACCTTCGCCACCGGCAGCACTACCGCGAGCTTCAGCTTCTCGGTCAGCGGCGACACGGTGGTGGAGGCCGATGAGCTGATGTCCATCGTCCTGCGCTCGGCCGCCGACAGCCCCTATGTGCTGATCAGCAAGGACGTGACTCTGCGCAACGATGACCAGGCGGGGGCGGGCGACGACCTGCTCAGCGGCACAGCCGGCGCCGACAACCTGGCCGGCCTGGGCGGCAACGACCGCCTGTTCGGCGGCGCCGGCAGCGACGTGCTCGACGGTGGGCACGGCGACGACCTGCTGGTGGGCGGCAGCGGGGCGGACGTGCTGCGTGGTGGCGCCGGTGCGGACCGCTTCCACTACAGCTCGCCGGGCGACGGCATGGACGCGATCCTGGACTTCCAGGCCGGCGTAGACCGCCTGACCTTCGATCCGACGGCCTTCGGTGGCCTGGGCAACCTGACCTCGGTCTCCCAGGCCTACACCGGCGACGTAATGGATACCCTGGCGAAGCTCGCGGCCCAGGGCAACGCCGATGTTTACCGGGTGAGCTTCGCTTCCGGCCAGTTCCAGTTCGGTACCGGCAACGACGGCCAGCTCGACGAACTGGAGGCGGCGATCAGCGGTAGTGACCAGCACAGTGGTTCGGCCTTCTTCCTGATCTCCAACGGCGACGTGACCCGGCTGTACTACGACGCCGACACCTCCAGCGGCACGGACGGCAGCGGCCTGGTGGCCCTGGCCGAGCTGGCCAACCAACCCGATGCACACAACCTGCCACAGGACGTGATCCAGCCTCACACGGTGTGACCCCGGTTCCCCTCGCGCCCCGGCGCGGGGGAGCCCTGCTTTGACCGAGTAGTACCGAGATGAACGAGTTTCTCCGCCGTATCGCCCTGCAGCCCAGGCTCCGTCTGGAATTGCTGCTGTCCTCGCTGTTGATCAACCTGCTCGGCCTGGCCAGCTCGCTCTACAGCATCCACGTGCTCAACCGGTACCTGGCGCTGGGGGTGGACGCCACCTTGCTGACCCTGACCCTGGGCGCGCTGCTGGCGGTGGGCTTCGAAGTGCTGTTGCGCAACGCCCGCTTGCGGGTGGCGCAGTGGTTGTGCGCCCGCGCCGACAGCGAGCTGAGCCAGAACCTGTTCGAAAGCAGCGCGAGGGGCCAGTACGCGCTGGTTGAGCAGCTGCCGCACAGCGCTCGCCGCGAGATCCTGGCCGGGCAGGGCACCGTTCAGCAGTGCTTCGGCGCCCCCAACCTGGTGACGTTGCTGGACATGCCGTTCGCCTTCGTCTTCGTCGTGGTGCTGGGCATGCTCAGCCCGTTCCTGGCGTGCATGACGCTGCTGCTGATGGCCGGGGTGGCGCTGGTCTCGCTGCTCGCACAGCATCGCCTGCGCGAGCCGATGGAGGCGCAGAGCCGCGTGGCCATCCAGCTCGCCGGCTACCAGCACAACCTCACTGCCGGCGGCGAGATGGTGCGTGCCTTCTCCGCGGCCGACGTGCTCAAGCAGAAGTGGCAGGCCTGCGCCGGCGACCAGGCCGAACAGCGTGCCCAGCTCAACCGCCTGCAGAACACCATGCAGAACGCCAGCTACGCGGGCACCTTGCTGCTGAGCATGGCCATCATGGGCCTGGGCGCGCGCGAGGTGCTGGCCGGCAACCTCGACGTCGGCTCGCTGATCGGCTGCAACATCCTCGCCAGCCGTGCCCTGGCGGCCCTGACCCGGGCGCTGGGCCTGGGCGAGCAGATCGGCCGCGGCCAGCGTGCGCTGGAGCTGGTGCGCCAGCTGTGCGCCATTCCCCGCGAGCGTGCCGATGGCGTGCGCCTGGGCAGGTGCGGGGCAGCCTGCGCTTCGAGGACCTGGCCTTCGCCTACCCCAAGCAGGCGGTGCCGGTGCTGGAACACTTCGACTACGCGCTCGAGGCCGGCCGCGTGCTGGCCTTCACGGCGCAACGGCAGCGGCAAGACGACCTTGGCGCGCCTGCTGGTGGGCCTGCTCGAGCCATCGCGTGGGCACCTGCTGGTCGATGGCATGGATCTGCGCCAGGCCGACCCGCAATGGTGGCGCCGGCAGGTGGCCTACCTGCCGCAGGAGCCGCAGTTCTTCGATGGCACGCTGCGCGAGAACCTCTGCGTGCTGGCGCCCGACACGCCGGATGCGCGAATGCTGGAGCTGTGCCGCGAACTGGCGGTCGGCGGGTTCGTCGAGGGCGGCGCCGAAGGCTCGGGCTGACCCTGCGCAACGGCGGCGCGCACATTCCGCTGGGCATCCGCCGGCGCCTGGCGCTGGTGCGCGCGGTGCTGGGGGAAGGGCGACTGGTGGTGCTCGACGACCCTACCGAAGGCGTCGACGCCGAGGGCTGCAAGGCCATCGCCGCGCTGCTCAGCCGCCTGGTGCGCGAAGGCCGCACCCTGGTGGTGATGAGCAACGAATCCTTCATCCTCGGCGCCGCCGATACGGTCGTCGATCTCAACCACAAACCGGTGCCTCGCGTCGTGCGCGAAGCGACCCGCGAAGGAGCCAGCCATGCGTGAGCCGAACGAGCCGACGAACGAGCGGCCGGGGCGCCTGCTGGCCGCCTTCGACACCCACCCGTGCTCAGCCGCCTGGCCGGCCTCTTCCTGCCTGCCATGAGCGACCTGCGCTGCCCGGCGACGAACTGCTGGGCAGCCGCCTGACCATCCGCCTGCTGGCCCTGCTGCTGGGCGCGCTGCTGCTCTGGTCGGCGCTCTTCACCCTGGACATCGCCAGCCATTCCACCGGTGAGGTCACCTCCCTGGGCCAGACCAAGCTGGTGCAGCACCTGGAGGGCGGCATCGTCCGCCGCATCCTGGTGCGCGAGGGGCAGCGCGTGACGGCCGGCGAGCCGCTGGCCGAGGTGGAGCGCGTCTCCACGCTGTCCGAAGGCCGCGAGACCGAGGCCCTGCTGGGCGCGCTGCGCATCCGCGCCATCCGCCTGGAGGCCCAGCTGGCCGGCGCCGACGACATGCAGGTACCGGAGGAGCTGGCCCGGGACTTCGCCGAGCAGGTGAAGGTCAACCGCGACCTCTTCATCGCGCAGAAGAGCCGCCTGGGCAGCCGCTACGAGGAGCAGCAGCAGAAGATCGCGCAGCGCAACGCCGAGGAGAAGGAACTCAAGGCCCGCCGCGCCCACGCCAACGCCAAGCTCAAGCTGCTGCGGCAACAGATCGCCATCAGCGAGAAGCTGATGAAGGAAGGCCTGGCCAACCGCTACGAACACCTGGAACTGCTCAAGGACGAGGAACAGCTGCGCGGCACCCTGCAGGAGACCGAAGCCTCCCTGGGCCGTGTGCTGGCCGCGCAGAAACAGGAGCAGGCGGCGCTGACCTCGCTGGATTCCGGCGGCAACGAGGAGTTGCAAAAGGAGTTGGCCGAGGCCCGTCGGCAGGTCGCCGAGCTGCAGGAGCGCCTGCACAAGTATTCCGACAGCCGCGAGCGGCAGGTGGTGCGTTCGCCCATCGAGGGCGTGGTGATGACGCTACAGGTGAACACCGAGGGCGGCGTCATCCAGCCCGGCGGCACGTTGATGACGCTGGTACCGGCCGACGAGCCGATGCTGGTCGAGACGCGCCTGCCGGTGGGCGACATCGGCATGGTCAGCCCCGGCCAGACGGCGCGCATCCAGTTGGTGTCGTCCATCGCCCGTGGGTTCCAGCCGATCGATGGCGAGGTGGTGGACATCAGCCGGACTCGGTGCTTGACGAGCAGAAGGTGCCCTACTACCGGGTGCGCATCCGCCCCGCGGAGGACGCCTTCGTGCACCGCGCACCCGCTATCCGCTGCTGCCGGGCGTGCCGGTGAGCGTGGCCATCCTCACGGGCGAGCGCTCGCTGTTCAACTACATCGCTGGCCCGCTGAGCGACGGGATGCATCGCTCCTTCACCGAGCCGTGACGGTGAGATGGCTACGCAACGGCGGTCCCGCCTGACCGCCGTTGCGCTACTTGCGTACCCACTGGCCGTCGATCTGCACGAACTGCCCCGCGGGGGTCTTGTCGATGGCCTTCTTGCCGGCGATCGCCTCGACGTCGTCGACGCTCACGCCGTTCTTCTGCGCCACTCGATGGTACTCGGCGCGGCGCGCCTGGTTGATCTGTGCGGCGATCTCCTCGGCCTGCGCCGAGCTGCGCACCACGCCGAGATAGCCGTCGGGCTTTTCGCCGAGCTGGCCGCTGGCCTTGGCCGATCCCAGGGCCGACATCGCCTCGTTGAGCGTCATGGCCGCCGCCGGCAGGCTCAGGCACAGCGCCAGCAGCAGGGTCCCGATGGTCCGAAACATGAAAAGGCTCCTCAGAAAAGTCCGCTGTCTTCGTTGATGATCGCGTCGAGCGCGCGGTCGACCTTGATGTAGATCTCGTGCTCGATCTTCACGTTGAGGTTGATCGTGATCGGCTCGTTGGGGACGGCCAGCTCCACGCGCGGGGTGCAGGCCGCGAGGCCGGCGAGCAGGACGAACACGAGGGGGCGACACCGCATGCGGTTGACTCCTGTTCAGCGGGGCGAGGGCTCATCGGCCGATTGCAGGCGACGCTGGACTCGCTTCTGGATGGTTTCGCTGACACGATCGCTCAACTGCAGGCTGGTCAGCAAGGCCGGGATGTTCTCTTCGAGATCGATGTTGAAATTGATCGGCCGGCCGCCCTCCAGCGCGGGATTGCGGCCCTCCAGGCGCAGCCCGAGGTTGACGCGGCCGTCGGCGGCATAGCGGACGTCGCTGGTCAGTACCTGGTAGTGGAAGTCGTCGAGGGCCTCGGTCACCAGGCGCATCGCCGGGTTGGAGCGCCCCAGCGCCTGGATGCGCGGCGAGCGCAGCTGCAGGACGCCGCCGGGCGGGCGTGCGCCGAGGCGCCCCTGGTTCACGGTCGGACCTTGCGGCCCAAGGCCCAGGGTGAAGCGCCGTCGAGCGTGCCGCTGCCGTTCAGGCCCTCGGCGGGGTAGGCGGCGAAGAGCGCGTCGACGCCCAGGTCGCGCACCTGGACGTGGAGGCTGTGTTCCTGTCGGGCGAGGTCCAGCTGCCCGGTTCGAGCCAGGTACGGCCGCCGAGCAGCCGCAGTTCAGCCAGGTCCCAGCCGAGCACGCCGGCCGCCGGTTCGGCCAGTGGCGCACGGTAACGCCCGCGCACCCGCAGCGGGCCGAGCGACAGCCCCGGGTTCGCCTCTTCCAGGTGCAGCTCCGGTACCTCGAGCGCCAGCTGGCGCGCGTCCCAGGTGAGCGCCAGGCTGCCCTGCAGGCCGTTGAGCCAGGTACGGCCGCCGAGCAGCCGCAGTTCAGCCAGGTCCCAGCCGAGCACGCCGGCCGCCGGTTCGGCCAGTGGCGCACGGTAACGCCCGCGCAC
>LZQQ01000020.1_pt1 | contig 26745 bp, 31 predicted proteins | sample 768581 | NCBI WGS metagenome assembly LZQQ01 (sample SAMN05207185, study PRJNA324510) | oil field metagenome | isolation source: sample BH-FW-20 from oil reservoir | place: India: Bombay High | collected 2015-11-25 | reverse complement strand
CGACTCCCTGACTTCCAACAACATCACCTCAAACGCTGCGGAAGCAAAATGGTCGATCAACACCTTCAGTCCCTCCGACGCGACCCCTGACGATGGTGGCCCGGGGCAATACACAGGTTCAATAAGTGCGCTTCGTCCAAAACCGATAAGAAACAGGCATAACCCAATGATTGCCGGGTCGCATCACAGAACACATAACTAAGGCCGTCATCCAAGGCTTTTCAAACCCTTGACGAGACCAGGGAAAGTCGTAGGCGGCCGTCTCAACCGACATCACCCAATCCAAATCGGATTCGTCCATCGGGCGAAAATAACTGTAACGAGAAGACATGGGACGTTCCGTCAGGCAGATATTACATGAGACAGGACTTCAAAGGTTTCGCGCTTGGCTTGGCCGCGTTGCATCATTTCATCCAACGATGGCAAAAACACCACTTGCAACCCTTCTTCAAGTTGCTCAATCAACGGCGAGCTTTCTTCAAATGCAAACACCGTTTCCACCCCCAGGTCAATGACCTCTTCAATGGAGGCAAACACCGCTTCATCCGTCACGGCATGCGCGGTATCGAAAAAACGTAATTGTTCTTCAGATAACCCAAAGGCTTTCAGGATATTCAACATCAAGACCCATTGCACGGCAGATTCATTTTGCCAAATATCGTCCAAACCGGCCCCCACCAAAACAAACGCCGCTTTCGACGCTGGTGTTTCAACAGGGGCGGATGCCATCTCGGCTTCCGATACCGCTGAATTCTCTTCCTGCTCGGTGCTTGGGGCCGCGGTCATAGCTTCCGCTTCCGGAGAGATGGAATTCGCCGCCGCTCCGTTCGCGGAACCGACTTGGCAAAATACCCAGGCCTGGCTTGCCAAGTGGTGAGTCCTAGAGTATTTAAAAAATCCGCTTGCACATCCGCCCCTCTGGAAACTACACGTCCGCTTGAGGATGGGCTTTTTACTGGCGGCATCCTGCAATTTATTCAGCGCGTTGATGTACGCTTTGGCCGAAGCCGTCACGATGTCGGTGTCCGCCCCTGGCCGTTGACAATGCGACCGGCTTTTTCCATACGCACCGTGGTTTCGCCCAGCGAGTCGGTACCGTTAGTGACGTTGCTGACCGAATACAACTCCAGACTGGCACCGGAATTCACCAATTTTCGATGGCTTTAAAGGTGGCATCCACCACCCCGCCGCCTTCGGAAAGGCGGTTTTTCCTCACCGTCAATCCACAACGTCACTTCCGCCGTCGGCGAATCGCCGGTTTGGGTGCCCACTTTCAAGGCCACCAGTCGGAAAACTTCGTTTTCCACCCGACGGGTATTGTTGTCGGTCACCAAACGCTTGCAAATCTTCATCGTAGATTTCGTGCTTGCGATCCGCCAGGTCTTTGAAACTGATAAAGGCTTCGTTCAGCTCCTGTTCAGTTTCGAATTCGATACCCAATTCCTGCAAACGCGAGCGGAAAGCGCTGCGGCCGGAATGCTTGCCCAGCACCATCTTATTGGTGGTCCAGCCCACGTCTTCGGCCCGCATGATTTCATAGGTTTCACGGTGTTTGAGCACGCCATCCTGGTGAATACCGGATTCATGCGAAAAAGCATTGGCGCCGACAATCGCCTTATTCGGCTGCACGGCAAAGCCGGTAATACCCGCCACCAAACGTGACGCCGCCAGAATCTCAGTGGTCTCGATACGGGTATCCACGGCAAACATATCTTGACGAGTACGCACAGCCATCACCACTTCTTCTAGGGCCGTGTTCCCGGCACGCTCACCCAAACCGTTGATGGTACACTCCACCTGACGGGCGCCGGCTTTCACCGCCGCCAAGGAATTCGCCACGGCCAAGCCCAAATCGTTGTGACAATGCGCCGAGAAAATCGCTTTGTCGGCATTTGGAATGCGCGTCAGCAATTGATGGAACAGGTCACCGAACTGCTCGGGAATGTTATAACCGACCGTATCCGGAATATTAATGGTCGTCGCCCCGGCATCGATTACCGCTTCAATAACACGACACAAAAATCGATGTCGGAACGCCCGGCGTCTTCCGGCGAAAACTCGACGTTATCGGTAAATCCCGTGCTCGCTTTACCGCCCAGACGGCACGTTCAACCACCTCGTCCGGCGTCATCTTCAATTTCTTTTCCATGTGAATCGGCGAGGTCGCGATAAAAGTGTGGATACGCCCGGAGTTGGCCGGTTGAATCGCTTCCCCGGCACGCACTATGTCGTTTTCAACTGCTCGCGCCAGACCACAGACCGTCGAATCCTTCACCGCCGTCGCCACGGCTTTAACCGATTCGAAATCGCCCACACTGGCGGCCGGAAAACCGGCTTCGATCACATTGACCCGCAATTTTTCCAATTGCTTGGCAATACGAATCTTTTCTTCTTTCGTCATGGACGCGCCCGGGCTTTGCTCCCCGTCGCGTAGCGTGGTATCAAAAATGACCAATTCTTCTTTCATCAATGGATTACTCTTTTGAAGTTTCTTCGGTAGGGGGTTCATTCTGAGGCTCGGTCGCAGGTGATTTTTCCGGTTTCGCCTGCGACTTGGCTTGGCGGCGCAAGGCCCGTTTTTGCTGTAATTGCTTCAACGTCATAACCGGGCCGGATAAGGTGTAACCGAAAAACAGAATGAACAGAATCATGGCGGGCTTCAAGGTGATTACCACAAACACCAGCACCACCACCAGCAAGGTCACAAACGGTACCTTATCTTTCAGGTTCAGTTCTTTAAAGGAACTGAAACGGATATTACTGACCATCATCAACCCGGCCACCAATGTCAACAGCAACACCGCCAAGGACTCCAATCCTGTCTCAATATGATTGGTTTCAATCATCCAAACAAAACCGGCCAGCAACGCCGCAGCGGCCGGGCTCGGCAAGCCTTGGAAATAACGTTTATCGGCAATCCCCACTTGGGTATTGAAACGAGCCAGACGCAATGCGGCTCCCACGGTAAAGATGAAGGCAATCAGCCAGCCCAGCTTACCGAAATCCTGCAACGCCCATTGATAGACCAATAACGCCGGGGCCAAACCGAATGACACCATATCGGCCAAACTGTCATATTCGGCACCGAAAGCACTGCAAGAATTGGTCATGCGCGCCACTCGCCCATCTAGGCCGTCAAAAATCATGGCGACGAAAATCGCGATGGCACCGAGTTCGAACTGACCGTTCATCCCGGCAATCACTGCATAGAATCCCGCGAACAGCGCCAGGGTCGTCATCAAATTCGGCAATAAATAAATGCCTTTTTCAAAAGGTTTCATAAAATCCTATTCATTAATTTGGAAGGAAAGATTCATTTTATAAACAATCCCTCGGCCAAACAACCGTTAAACGCTTTTCAAAAACAGAAAAGCCCCTTTCGGGGCTTTTTAGGCAGCGTCACTAAATGACCTCACCACGGCCGACACCGAAGTGCCGGAACCCATGCTGCACCATCACATCATGCTCGTAAATATTCCGGCCATCAAAATCACCGGTCGTTTCATCAAATCGAACATTCTCTGGTAATCCGGACTCCAGAAGCGTCGCCATTCGGTCAGGATCATCAAGGCATCCACTTGCTCCAAAGCTTCGTACATATCCTCAACCAGTGTGACACTGTTGCGCTCTCCCCAATAGGCCTTGAACGACGGATTGGCTTTCGGGTCATACGCCACTACTTCAGCCCCTTGAGCCACCAAGGCTTCGATGGTTTTCACGCTGGGTGCATTATCGACCGTCGCGGTATTCGGTTTAAAGGACAAACCCCAGATACCGATTTTCAAACCGCGCAAATCGTTTTTGAAATAACGCCAGGCTTTGCGGAACAAAACCTCTTTCTGGACTTCATTGTTTTGCAGCACCGCTTTCAACAAATCCGCATCATAGCCTTTCGACTGTAAAGTACCCACCAGGCTTGCACGTCGGCCGCAAAATTCGGCCCGCCGAAACCGCACCCCGGAAACAGATAACTGAACCCGATACGGGAATCGGACCCTAAACCTTGACGCACCTCTTCCATATCGATATTGAAGTGTTCGGCATTATTGGCCAGTTCGTTCACCAAACTGATCCGCGTGGCCAACAGAGCATTGACGGCGTATTTGGTGTATTCGGCGGCACGCGTCGACATCACCTTGACCTGATCGGTCACGTGATTGAACGGGCGCATCAAATCTCGCATAATCGCAATCGCACCCTCATCCTGACTCCCCAGAATGACTCGCGACGGCTTGGAAAAATCGTTGATGGCCGAGCCTTCACTGATGAATTCCGGCATGGACACCACGGACACTTTCGCCACCAGACCGCGCTGGGCAAACGCCAACTTAATCGAGGCTTCAAAGCGATCGGCGGTGCCGATTGGAAAGGTACTTTGATTGACCACCAATACATCGCCTTGCGCCTGCTTGCCGATTTCATCAATCACCAATTCAGCGCGATCGGCACGCCAGGACGGCATGCTCAGCATATACACTTCACCGTGTTCGATGCCCGCTTTCCAATCATCGGAAAACGCCAAACGCCCTTCTTTTAACTGACTTAAAATCAGTTGATCCAACCCGGGTTCATCACGCGGCAAAATACCCTGCCGTAAATCCTCGACCTTCAAGTTTCCGATTGGCAACGCCAGCACTTCATTACCGGTATGCGCCAAGGACCCTGCGGTTACCAAACCGCTCAACTCACATCCAAAAACGGTTACTCTCATTTTGCCACCCTATCAATTAACGCTTTCGTCGAGCTGTCAAAACGCTCGGCCAATGTTTTTCTTTAATCGCACTGTAGGTTTCCTTGGCAATCAGTTTTCCGAGTTCAACCCCCACTGGTCAAACGAATTAATCTCCCAAATCACGCCTTCGACATAGGTTTTATGTTCATACATCGCCACCAGCATCCCCAAAGTTTTCGCAGAAATGGTTTTCATTAAAATGGTGTTCGAGGGTTGGTTGCCAGGATAGTGTTTGAACGGCGAATCGAAACTGGATTTTAAATTATCCGGAATCGCACCATCCCCCAGCATCAATACCCGAGATTGAGCGAAACAGTTGGCTAAGGCCAACTCATGCTGATGGCGTAAGCTTTCATCCTTCTCGGCATGTGACGTAGCATCAAAATCATCCCGTTCCACCGGCGCGATAAAATCGCACATCACGGCTTGTGTTCCCTGGTGCAGTAACTGATAGAAAGCGTGCTGTGCGTTCGGCCCAACCTCGCCCCACAAGACAGGACAGGTTTTGTAGGCGACACTGTCGCCGCTTTTCGCGACCGACTTACCGTTACTTTCCATCACCAGCTGTTCCAGATAAGAGGGCAAATATTTCAGGCGCGCGTCATACGGCAGAATCGCTTTATCATGAATATTCAGGAAATTAATGTTCCAAATATCAATCAGACCCAAAACGACCGGAATATTTTCCGATAAAGGTGCCGTTGCAAAATGCTGATCCATCAAGTGCGCGCCTTGTAACAGTTCACGGAAGCCGGGCATGCCGATTTTCAACGCAATCGGGAAGCCGATGGCGGACCAAAGCGAATAACGTCCGCCGACCCAATCCCAAAACAGCAATTGATTTTCCGGGGGAATGCCCCACTCCGTCATTTTGTCTGGTTTGGTCGACACCCCGATAAAGTGTTGAGCGTGGATGACATCGTCGCTTTTGATGCATTCACGCAACCAATCTTTAGCGGTTTCGGCATTCGACAGGGTATCGATTGTGGTAAACGACTTGGACGCGAGAATGAACAAGGTGGTTTCCTGGTTCAAACCGCGCAATAAATTAGAGGTTTGCGTTCCGTCAATCGACGAAATGAAATGTAAATTGACCGGCGAGTGCACCGTTTGCAAACTGTGGGTAATCATCAGCGGCCCAGATCGGACCCCCCACACCAATATTCACGACATCCGTAATCGGTTTGCCACTGTAGCCTCGCCAATGCCCGGCACGAATCTTGTCGACCATTTGTGTCATTTTTTGCAAAACGGCTTCCACGTCACCCTGCACCTGTTCCGCCACTCCGGAAACATCCTGACCTTGGGCACGAAGGGCTGAATGAAGCGCGGGGCGTTCCTCGGTATCATTGACTTCTTCACCGACCAACAGACGCTCAATTTCGTGTTTAAGGCCTTGCTGTTCGGCCAGCGCTTGCAAAAGACTCAAAGTCTCTTCAGTGATACGGTTCTTGGAAAAATCGATGTAAAGCTCGTCGAGCTCCAACGAAAAGCGGTCTACCCGGTTTGCTTCGCCAAACAAACTGGACAAGTGCATCGCGCCCATACCGGAATCACAATGCAACTGCAATGCTTGCCATGCTGCTGATGTTTCAACGCCCATCCAATCCTCTCAATGCTTTATTGTTGTTTTCCTTCATCCACCACCTTTGTGGCTGGGTCTTATTTCAATTCGAGTGTTTTCAGGTATTTTTTGAAATCACCGCCCAGTTTTTATCTCTCAAGGCATATTCGACGTTAGCCTGCAAATAACCGAGCTTATCGCCGCAGTCATACGTCTTACCGTTTTGAATTCGAATCCGAACATCACCTCTTCACCCAACAATTCGTCCATGGCATCCGTCAACTGGATTTCACCACCGGCGCCAGGCTTGGTCGTTTTCAGGATTTCCATCACTCTCGGCGTGAAAATATAACGCCCCACGACGGACAAATTCGACGGCGCCTCAGCTGGCTTCGGCTTCTCGACCAATTCCACGATGCGTAAATCCGGCCCCTTCACCGCGGCGATACCGTACTTCTCCACTTGGTCGTCGGGCACCGCTTCCAGGGCCACAACACTGGTATGCATTTTTCGATACTGCTCAGCCATCTGGGCCAAACAGCCTTTTTTCGGGTGATACATCAATACATCCGGCAACAACACCGCAAACGGCTCGTTATCGGCTATGATCGGCGAAGCGCATAAAATCGCATGCCCCAATCCCAAGGCTTCCGGCTGGCGCACACTGACAATGCGCACGCCTTTTGGGGTAATTTCCTTGAGAGGAATCATTCGGTCCTCCTTACCGCGCACTTCCAACTCGTTTTCCAACTCGTAATGTTTATCGAAATGGTTTTCGATGGCGCCTTTACTGGAATGGGTCACCAGAATGATATCGGTGATACCGGCTTCGGCCGCTTCGTGCACAATGTATTGAATCAGGGGTTTGTCGACAACCGTCAACATCTCTTTAGGAATGGCTTTGGTAGCAGGAAGGAAACGGGTGCCGAGACCGGCAACGGGAATGACAGCTTTGGTCAATTTCTTATAGGCCATATGAACTCTTCAACTCTTTTATTTTTCAAATCTCTCTATGACATTCTAATCGAAATACGCAATACCTAAAATGAAAGTGGGAATTAGTTTTTCAATCCAATTAAAAAGGTAATTTTTTCCTCCGAGGAAACAAGTTCACAAGGCAAGCCATATACTTGACAAAAGGCCGGAATATCCTTCAAGGCGCCTTTATCGGTCGCAACCAAGGTCACACATTCCGAATTCGGGTTTTGCGACAAATATTTCTTCAGCTTCACCAACGGCATCGGACAGGGTAATCCGGAAACATCCAGTACATCGGGTTCAGAATTCATTCATACTCCTTACAATGCAATCCTAATGGACTTATCTTACAATAGCATGACGTAATAACAATATATTCAAGTCAATTATGACCAAGCTTTTTAGGGCCGCATTCCTGCTACTGTTCGTCGCTTCTACCAGTTGGGCTTCCAATAACCTGCCCGACCTCGGCGCCCCTGACCTTAAAGACTACGACGCGCAAACCGAAACCCAACTCGGCCAAGCCTTTTCGACCGCTCTGCACACTTACTACGACTTGGACTACGACCCGGAAACGTTGAGTTATATCCGCCGTATCGGTGAAAAATCACCAGCCAAACCGGTAAAAGTCGCTATTTCAACTTTTTCGTCATCGACAACCCGGAAATCAACGCCTTCGCCGGGCCTAACGGCATTATCGGCATTCATACCGCTTGATTGCCAGTGCGCGCTCGGAAGACGAATTGGCCTCGGTCATCGCTCACGAGGTCGCCCACGTCACCCAGCGCCATCTGTCACGTACCTATGAGTACCAAAGCGAAATCAACATGACCAGCATCGCCTCCTTGATTGCCGCGATTCTGATCGGAACCCAAGATCCCAGTGCCGGCATCGCCACCTATATGGGCGGCATGGGGCTAAGCATCCAACAACAACTCAAGAACTCCCGCATCCACGAAAACGAAGCGGACTACTTCGGCATCGAATACCTCAACGAAGCGGGTTACAACCCCTATGCCATGGGCGACTTCTTCGCTCGCCTGTCCAAAGAAGCCCAGATTTATGAGGGTTCGATGCCCGAAATCCTCTCTACCCACCCGGTCACCGCCAACCGTTTAGCCAAGGCCGACGATCGCGCCAGACAATTCAACGACGCCAGCCGAAAAGAAGAAAACGCAACCCTGGCGCTGATTCAATTACGCCTGAACTTCACCACGCGCACGACACTGGATGACTTTCAAATCAAAAACCTAACAAACGACCAGGCCTGCTATTTGAAAAACCTCAAAGCGCTTTATGCTTATCAAAACCAAACCGTGTCATTTGACCGGCAATGCTTGGATTCAGCCATAGAGTCACACCCACACGAACGTCTCTACCGCTTATTGAAAGCTCAGGTCAAGGTCGCCCAAAACGATGCCACCGCACTCAAAGACTACGACTACCTGGAAGCCATCTACCCGTCGGACTTCAGCATCGTTTACCTGCACGCCAAAGCCCTTTCGACGCTGAGGAAACGTGAACAAGCCATCAAATTACTGGAGACGCAAACACCGAGTTTCCATTACCAATACATGCTGTATTCGGAACTGGCCAAACTCTATGCGGAAAAACAAGACCGCGGACGCACTTACTATTACGACGCCCTTGCCAGCTACAATATCGGAAACACGGCCAAAACCATCTATTTGCTGAAACAGGCCAAACAAAACTTAAGCGCCAAGGACGTGAAACTCAAAGAAAAGATCAAACGCCTGGAAACCGAACTAGGACCGATGGATAAAAAACGTCAGCCCTCTTAAGTGTCATAAAAATAATTTAATCAGTATTAAATATTACTATAGAAGATACACCACAAAAAACTTGCGAAACTCGTTTATATGAGTAACCTATGCTTCTAAGAGCGGTAAGTGCTCAAAATAACTACCCATAATAGGGAAGAATATATTAGAAAAGCGAGAGCTTTTTTAGGAGGATAAGAATGTTGAAAACGAAAATGAAGCAATTGTTAACTGCTTTGACTATCTCGACAGCAATGGTCTCTGCACCTCTAGCGACTCAAGCCGCCGACAAAGGTGCGAGCAACGTTGAAGCAGGTAAAGAATTGGCTTTTAGTCGCTCGAAAGGAAACTGCTTAGCTTGCCACATGGTTCCAGGAGGGAATCTACCGGGTAATATCGGACCAGCGTTAATTGCTATGAAATTACGCTACCCTGATAAACAAAAGCTATACGACAAAATTTGGGGTAAACCTGAAACTCAGATTCCAGACAGCATGATGCCTCCGTTCGGACAAAACGGAATCTTGTCAGACGATGAAATCGCAAAAATTGTTGATTTCATGTACACACTATAATTTTTATTTTAAACCTTAACCGGGAGTTTTAAACCTTATGAAACGTAGATCTTTCCTTAAAGGTACCCTTGCAACTGGTGCAGCTGCTGTTGCAGTGAACGCTGGTCTTCTAACACCTTCAACTGTTTTGGCAGCATGGAATAAAAAAGCTTTCGAAGCAAAATCAACTGATGACGCTCTAAATGCAGTATATGGAAGTGCATCTGCAGCTAAATCTGGAGACATCGATCTAGGTGCGCCAGCTATCGCAGAAAACGGTGCGGTTACACCAATCAAAGTTGACGCAACTAAAATGTCTGGCGTTGAGTCTATCTCAATCCTAGCCGCTAAAAACCCTATGCCTTTGGTTTGCGAATACAGCTTCTCTGGTCCTGCTATGGGTTATGTTTCCACTCGTATCAAAATGGGTGAAACTCAAAACGTTATCGCTATCGTAAAAGCAGGCGGAAAACTATACAAAGCAGAACAAGAAGTTAAAGTAACAATCGGTGGTTGTGGCGGTTAATCCAACACAGTAACGAAGTTACTTAGAATTTTTTAAATACTGCAAACAAAATTTAAAGGAAATAACATGTCAATTAAAATCAGAATGCGTGGAAAGTCAAAAGGTGGCGTAGCTGAAGTTAAAGCTCTAATCAAGCACAAAATGGAATCCGGTGCTCGTATGAACAAAAAAACTGGCAAGCCATATCCAGCTGAGTTCATCAACAACGTTGAAGTTTTGGTAAACGGAACTAAAGCGATCGAATCTCAATGGTCTGGTGCGGTTTCCGCTAACCCTTACATGGGTGTTATGGTTAAAGCAAACAAAGGTGACGAAGTTACCCTTAACCTAACTGACAACACTGGTGCTAAAGGTACTGAAACAATCAAGCTAAAATAAGCAACTGATTGTCCCACACCCTCTTTCTCAGAAAGAGGGTGTTTAAAACCATATTACATATAATAATACTTTATAAATAAAGAGTTCTCGGACGGAGGAATGGGATGAAGAAAACATTGCTAGTCGCCTTAACATTAGGTGCAACAGCAACAGCTAACCTAGCTGTCGCAGGTAACGTGGATCCTGAGCAAAGTCACAAACAATTCGTTGACTATTTCAAAGCAAAGAATCCAAATATCGAATTCGAAAATTATAGACTCGGTGCCTATAATTACTCTGAAGACAAAATGGCGCAATGGGAATCGGTTGAAGAATTCCCTCCGTATCTAGACGCCGTCGATGCGGGTGAAGCGCTTTACAACAAAGACAAAGCCGTTTACGACAAGTGTTTCGGTTCAGACGTATCTAAAGTACGTGTGAAGTATCCACTTTTCAACGAAAAAACACAGCAAGTTGAAACTTTGGAACAACAAATCAACAAATGTCGTACCGACGCTGGCCTGAAAGCCTTCAAGTGGAAAAAGGCGATATTGCCAAACTATCCGCTTACTACGCTTACAACGCTCGTGGTCAAAAATCGATGTTAAAATCGATTCTGAAGGCGCTCGTAAAGCCTTTGAAGCCGGCCAAGAGTTTTTCATTCAGCCACGCGGTCAGCTGAACTTGTCTTGTGCAAAATGTCACGTATATAACGCCGGTCGTAAAGCGCGTGCGAACATCCTTTCGCCAGCGCTGGGTCACACGACTCACTTCCCGGTCTTCCGTGCGAAATGGCAAGAATTGGGTACGCTACACCGTCGTTACGGTGGTTGTAACAAAAACATGCGTGCTAAGCCATTCAAGGCACAGGGTGAAACCTACCGTAACCTAGAGTTCTTCCAAGCTTATATGTCAAACGGCCTGGAAATCGACGGACCTGGTTACCGCGAGTAAGCTTTTACCCGCTTTAATAAAAACCCGCTACGGCGGGTTTTTATTATCTGAAATTAATGCAAACACACGCTGCTAGACATCACCCCAATACTCTAAAACATAGCTGGGATCACATCACAAAAAAGCCGCATTATGCGGCTTCTATTTACACTCTTCTGGATATAAAAAACGCCAGGCCTGGGCGTTTTAGATGACTCATAAAGCCCTCTGTCTCTATTCAGGCTTCCAGCATCTGCTCACCTTCATAGACCCAGTCAAAGCCCTGTCGAACCCATCGTTCGATTCGGATAATCAATTCAGGATCATTGAGACCGACTTTCTGCGCAATCATAAACACATTCTCCTGCTCTTCTTCACCGAAGTGACCGTCTTTATATGACAGCTTCACCAACTCTTGCAGCAAGATGATTTTGGATTGTTTATCATGGAATGCCGTTAACGTATCATCAATATTCAACGACGACTTATCCAGATCATACTCGATACCAAAAGCATCGCTGAAATTTTTCAAATACTGTTGCTCCTCTTCCGACACATCATGGTCGGCATGAGCAAGCAACACGGTCAAATCAAACACAGCTTGACGCTGTTCTGATGTCAATCGGTCTGCAAACATGGTCTTAATCCTTTAAATCAATGTAATTAATTAAATCTTTCAATGCTCAGTGTTCGATCTGCTCGACATCTCGTACAGCGCCAAACGCCGCACTGGTTGTCATGGCCGCATAAGCCCTCAAAGCGGCACTGACTTTACGTTCCCTCGGTTTGGCTGGCTTCCAGGCCGCTTTACCTTTCGCCACCATCGCCTGACGCCTTTCAGCCAACTCTTCATCCGTTAGATTGACGTTGATCGTACGGTTTGGAATATCGATTTCAATGATATCACCGGCTTCAACCAAACCGATGTTGCCACCTTCCGCCGCTTCCGGTGAACAGTGCCCGATCGACAAACCGGATGTCCCGCCGGAAAAACGCCCATCGGTCAACAGGGCACACTCTTTGCCCAGACCTTTCGACTTCAGATAACTGGTCGGGTACAACATTTCCTGCATACCAGGACCGCCCTTCGGCCCTTCATAGCGAATCAAGACCACTTCGCCCGACTTCACTTCGCCGTCCAAAATACCGCTGACGGCCGCATCCTGGCTTTCGTAAATACGCGCCGGCCCTGAGAATTTGAAAATTTCCTCATCCACACCGGCGGTTTTGACGATACAGCCATCCAGGGCGATATTACCGTACAACACGGCCAAACCACCCTCTTTGGTATAAGCATGCTCAACACTACGGATACAGCCGTTTTCATCGTCGTCATCCAGTTCTTTCCAGCGTTTGTTCTGGCTAAAAGCTTCCGTGGTACGCACATTGCCCGGCGCCGCTCTAAAGAAGGTGTGGACCGCTTCATCGTCGGTGCGGGTAATATCCCATAACTCCAATGCCGCGCCCATTGACGAAGCGTGAACCGTCGATACATCACGATTGATCAAACCGCCGCGGTCCAGTTCACCCAGAATCCGCATGATGCCACCGGCACGGTGAACGTCTTCCATATGGAAAATTTTCGAATTCGGTGCTACTTTCGATAAACACGGGACATTACGCGAAATTCGGTCAATATCGGCCATGGTAAAATTCACATTCGCTTCACGCGCAATCGCCAACAAATGCAGGACCGTATTGGTGGAACCGCCCATGGCCACATCCAACGCCATGGCATTTTCAAACGCCTCCAAGCTCGCAATCGAGCGTGGCAAACCGATGCATCGTCTTTTCGTAATACTGCTTGGCCAGCTCAACAATACGTCGCCCGGCTTCTTCAAACAAGTGTTTACGATCCGCGTGCGTGGCCAGTGTTGTACCATTCCCCGGCAGCGCAATCCCTAAGGCTTCCGCCAAACAATTCATGGAGTTGGCGGTAAACATCCCGGAACAGGACCCACAGGTTGGGCAAGCGGAAATTTCCACATCGTCCACATCCGAATCGGAGCAATGTTCATCGGCGGCCATGACCATGGCATCCACCAAATCCAGTTTGATTTCGGTACCGCCCAAGACGGTTTTCCCGGATTCCATTGGCCCGCCGGTTACGAAAATAGTCGGAATGTTCAAACGCATCGCCGCCATCATCATCCCCGGAGTGATTTTGTCACAGTTGGAAATGCACACCAAGGCATCGGCACAGTGCGCATTGCACATGTACTCGACCGAATCGGCAATCAAATCACGCGACGGCAAGGAATACAACATACCATCATGCCCCATTGCAATGCCGTCATCGACCGCAATGGTGTTGAATTCTTTGGCAATCCCGCCGGACTGCTCAATCACGCCAGCTACCAGCTGCCCCATGTCTTTCAGGTGAACGTGCCCCGGCACGAATTGGGTAAACGAATTCGCCACCGCGATAATCGGTTTTCCAAAATCTTCCGTTGTCATTCCGGTCGCACGCCACAAAGCGCGTGCGCCTGCCATGTTACGTCCATGGGTACTCGTTTTTGAGCGATATTCCGGCATTATTTTCTCCTTACTCCCACAGGCGCGCAGACTGTGTCGTTTTTCGCGCGGGCCTGTTATACTTATATAATTATAATTTTTAACATTTTCTCATATCTATGCAGCAATCTGAATTAGATTTTACGAATAACTTGCGGCAAGCTTCGCCTTATATCGCCAAGCATCGCAATAAAACCATCGTGATCTACCTGCCGGGCGAACTCATTTCGCATTCGGCCGCCTTGCTGCAGCTGGCCAAGGATTGCGTGCTGCTCAACAATCTTGGTTTGAAAGTGGTCTTGACGCTGGGTGCCACCCACCAAATCGACCAGGCTTTCGAAGCCAAAGGGCTTCAGTGGGAAAGTCACCAAAACGTGCGCATCACGGCACGGGAACACCTTCAAACCTTCCAGGAAACCATCGGTTACGTTCGCTCCCAACTCGAAGCCGCTTTTAGCCAGGCCTGCGCCGAACACCATCTGCATTTACCGATAGTGTCCGGCAATTGGGTCATCGCCCAACCCAAAGGCGTGATTCAGGGCGTCGACTTTCAACACACCGGCATTCTGCGCAAAATCAACAATACCGCCGTGGAAAGTCTGCTGAACGCCGGGCAAATCCCGTTATTAACACCCTTGGCTTACTCCCTGACCGGCGAGGTGTTCAACCTCAACACTTTGGAACAGGCGTTTGCCATCGCTTCGGCTTTGCAAGCCGACAAACTGATGCTGTTCTCGGCCGATGAAACACTGGCTTCTTTACCGCAGGCCATGTCCTTGAAAGACATTTCCCATTATCTGGACGCGCAAGATACGGAAACACAGCGCATCCTGCAATTGGCGCAAAGCAAGGACAGCAAATCAAACGTATCCACCTTATGGCGGAAAGCAATCCGAACGCCCTGTTGCTGGAACTCTTCAGCCGCGACGGTTCCGGCACTTTGATTTACACCGACCGTTATCATCAGTTGCGCCCGGCGCAAATCGAAGACGTGGCCGGCATCCTCACATTGATTGCGCCGCTGGAAGAACAAGGTATTCTCACCAAGCGATCGCGCGAAAATCTCGAGCTGGAAATCGACAACTTCATGGTCGTCGAAATCGACCAACAGATTATCGGTTGCGCTGCGCTCTACCCGATTGACGAACACAATGGCGAGCTGGCTTGTTTGGCCGTTGACTCGGCTTATCAAAAAATGCTGCTGGGCCAGGAACTGCTGCAAGCCATCCAAACCAAGGCACTTCAATCTGGGCTGAATACACTTTTTTTGCTGACCACTCACACCCATCATTGGTTTATCGGCCATGGTTTCAACGAAACCTCACCGGACAGCCTGCCGGTCAATCGAAAATCCTTTTACAACCATCAAAGACAATCAAAGGTCTTACAAAAAACACTGCATGAATAACGTGATACACATCAAAGACCGTTTCCGTGGGTTTCTACCGGTCGTCGTCGACGTCGAAACCGCCGGGTTCGATCCACAGGAAAACGCCCTCATCGAAATCGCCGTCGTCACCTTGAAAATGAATAGCGACGGTCATCTGGAACGCGATCAAACCGTCCAAGCCAATGTGCTACCGTTTAAAGGCTCCAAACTGGATCCCAGCGCATTAAAATTCATCGGTGTCGAAGACCCGACCCACCCATTTCGGATGGCCGTCTCCGAAAAAGAGGCGTTGGAAAAATGCTTCCAACCGATTCGCCAGTGTTTAAAGGAAACCGCTTGCAGCCGCGCCATTCTGGTCGGACACAATGCCTTTTTCGATTTAAGTTTTGTCAAAGCCGCGGCCGATCGCTGCAAAATCAAATCGCCGTTTCACGAATTCAGCACCTTTGATACCGTTTCGCTGGCTGGCCTGGCCTATGGTCAGACCGTGCTGGCCAAAGCGTCAAGATGGCGGAAATCGACTGGGACAACAGTAAAGCGCATTCAGCCGAATACGACACCATTAAGACCGCCGATTTGTTTTGCAAAATCGTCAATCAATGGCCGCTGAATTTGCCATCCGGCCTCTAAATAGCCAAAATTCCATCGACAAAAAAACCGCCAGGCCTGGCGGTTTTTTAGTTCGGCAACCGTGGTTACCGCTCAAAACACTTAAGCGTCTTGTGTTGCTTGCGCGTTAGCGTCGGCCATCATTTTCTTCAGCTCACCGGATTCGGCCAGCTCCAAAGTGATATCACAACCGCCTTGTAGTTCACCACCGATATACAGCTGTGGAAAGGTTGGCCAATCTTGATATTTCGGTAAGAACTCAAAAATCATCGGATCCGCCAGGACATTCACAAACGCAAATTTCTCACCGGTTTGCACCAGCGCTTCTGCTGTACGGCTTGAAAAGCCGCAAGACGGCATTTGCGGCGTACCTTTCATATACAGCACGACCGGGTTTTGAGTCACTTGTTCGTGAATTCTTGCAAGGGTTTCGGTTTCTTGATTTTCCATTCTTCTCTCCTAAAGTCAGGTTGGAAATTTCACCAATACCTGAGTTATTTGCTGGGTTATTATAACAAAGTCGGTTGAAAATCGAGGACGGATTTATCCCCTTTCTATAGGTTCTCCCCGTCAACCCATCCCAATACCCGACTGTCATCAATCCATCAATTATTAATATCGCGATACGGATCAACGTGTCGTTGCAACCACAGCTCCAATAACGCCGCATGCCACAACTTACTGCCTTTAATGGCAGTAAAGTTTTCTTCCGCTTCCGGCGCATCCAGTAAGCGTTGAATGTAATCCGGTTTAAAGATACCACGCGCCTGAGCTTCCGGGCTGGTCAACACGTGCTTCATCATGTTGTAAACGGGCCACGCACATATTTCAGCGCCGGCATCGGAAAATAGCCTTTCGGGCGATCGATTACCGCATCCGGTACCAATCCACGGGCAATTTTTTCAATAGGTGTTTAAAGTCTTTCAACTTCAATTCCGCCGGCGCCGACATCGCCAATTCCACCAATTTATGGTCCAAAACGGCACACGTGCTTCTAGGCCCCACGCCATGGTCATATTATCCACGCGCTTCACCGGATCGTCGACAATCAGCGTGGTCGTATCCAAACGCAAAACTTGATCCAAATACGTCTCCGCGCCTTCTTCAGATAAACGGTCGTTAATCAAGGCTCGGGTCACGTCCGTGACATGGTAATCGTCTTCAATCATTTCCAGCCATTCTGCATGACTGCGATCAAAATAGAATGGTGCAAATGCGTCGACCGGGTCGGTGCCTTCCGGCAACTCCGCCGCGGCCTGCGCCATCAGCGGATACCAGAAATAGCCGCCAAACACTTCGTCCGCGCCCTGTCCGGACATCACCACTTTCACGTCTTGCGAAACCTGTTCCGACAACAGATAAAACGCCACCGCATCCTGGCCAAACATCGGTTCCGCCATGGCGTCCACCGCTTCGGTCAATCTCGGCAACACCGTCTCATTCGGAATCAAGTATTTTTGATGCCGGGTCTGGTAACGTTCGACGACCTGGTCGGAATATTCAAACTCGCTGCCCTTTTCTTCCGGCACGTCTTCGAACCCGATGGAGAAAGTGCGGATATTTTCCACACCTGCTTCGGCCAACAAGGCGACAATCAAACTGGAATCCAACCCGCCGGACAACAACACGCCCACCGGCACGTCGGCCGCCGTCAAACGCTTGTGCACCGCCTGTTTGAGTGACTCGTGCACCGCATCCACCCATTCCTGCTCGGTTTGCGGCGCCTCCGGCGTTGCGGTCGTTGTGCCGTCAAGTGCCAATACGCCTTTTTAAAGATTTGGCCGTCCGGGTTCACAATCATCCAATGGCCCGGTTCCAGCTTACGAATGCCTTTCAAAATAGTGTGCGGTGCGGGAATCACGGCATGCAGAGTGAATTGGTGGTGCAACCCTACCGGGTCAATGTCGGTATCGATGCCGCCCGACGCAACAACGCCTGGGTATTGGACGCGAACTTCACCCCGCCTTTGACCGGCGCATAATACAGCGGTTTGATGCCGAAGCGATCGCGTGCCAACAATAACTGGTGCTGATGGTCGTCCCAAATCGCAAACGCAAACATGCCTTCAAAACGGGTGACGCAGTCCATACCCCATTGACGGTAGGCTTTCAAAATCACTTCAGAGTCGGAGTGCGACCGGAAATCATGGCCCAGCTCGATCAGTTCCAAGCGCAGCGCTTCGTAATTGTATATGCAGCCATTGAACACCAGGGTCAACTCGTCGTCGACCATCGGTTGATGCCCGGCATCGGATAAATCGATAATCGACAAGCGGCGATGCCCCAAACCGACATGGTTTTGCACCCAAGTGCCGCCATCATCCGGACCACGACGTTCCATTTCGCACAGCATTGGGCGCAATCCGGCTTCACTGGATAGTTGGCCGTCCCAATAGATTTCTCCGCAAATTCCGCACATAGAGTTTTTACCTGCTACTTACCTGTTTATGCCTTTGTCTGAGTTTTCGCTTCCTCTTGATGCCATTGAAAATGGCGGTCGAATCAAGGGGGCTCTATTTTAACGAATCCGGCTGCAAATTATTGACTCTTTCCGCCAGACACTTTAAAGTCGCCAAAAGCGATTTCGTTACGATTTTGCGCGTCATTCCAACCCATATCGGTCAATTATGAAAGTATACGGACTCACCGGCGGCATCGGCAGTGGTAAAACCACCATCCGACAACTCATTGAATCACTGGGTATTCCGACCTTGGATGCCGATGTCATCGGGCGAGAGCTGGTGGCGGCCCGAACCAAGCAGGCCCTGGTCAAAATCGTTCAAGCGTTCGGTTCCGATGTTTGACGGAGCAGGGCGAACTCGATCGCGCCGCGTTACGGCAGCGCATACTCGAAAATCCAGACGCCAAGCACAAGCTGGAAGCCATTCTGCATCCAATGATTCACGAACGCACTCAAGCAGCCATTGAACAGCTTCGTCGGCAAAATTCTCCGGTCATTGTAGTGGAAATCCCACTGCTGGCCGAAACCGGAAACCCGATTACATCGACGAAATCATCGTACTGGATTTGCCGGAAGCCATGCAGTTGCAACGCGCGTTACAACGCGGCACCCTGCCCGAAACGGACATTCGGCGTCTGATGAAAAGCCAGGCTTCGCGAGAGGCCCGCTTGCTATCGCCGACCACGTCATCCAGACCGACCAACCGCTTGAACGCATCAAGCAAACCCTGCAAACCTTATTCAAAGATCGCAATTAAACTTACTCTATTCAGAGTATTTCAAATCTGTTAAGCTAATTTTCGAGTTAAGCTATTCGAAGTCATGCGAACCAAACAGAGTCGATTCGAAACACATTTTCGAGCTTTTACCGAGCGATCCAATCCTCTTAACGCGGGTTTAAACGAGGCCTTTTATGCCTTACCAAGTCACATCCATTCGAGACAACTACCGCTACACCGCCATCGTTCCCAGACGCGAACTGGCCTACACCATCATCAAATTTCTGGCGGACCTAGGTCTCACCCTCAACGAATTCAAACAAGTGGTGCACGACAGCGAACTGAGCCCGGCACACATTCTGGACGAAGCCGCTTATCTGGAACTGGTGGAAATCCACCCGGAAATGGACTTGATTTACGAAAGCCTTTGTTTGAAAACAACGAACGCATGTACTTTCACACCAACTGGACCGTCTCAAGCCTCAACTGGCAAAAATGACTCTAGCGCTCGCCGCTTACCGCATTGAAGTCACCACCATCAAAAGCCGGGACATCAGCCACAGCCTCAAGACCAAAACCCCGCTTTCCGATGCCGAGCTGGCGCAACTGGGCACTTAGATAAATTAGAGAATTAAATCGGTTCCGGCCACAAACCGGAAATGGCGGCAATCCCTTGACCACCATTCTGACGCGCTTCACCAACATCCGTTGGTTTCATGCCGCCCAACGCAAAAACCGGCACCGGCACATTGGCCACTTGCTCGGCAAATGTCGGCCAGCCCAACCCCTCAAGTTCCGGATGCGATTGGGTTTTTTCACCGGCGACAGCAGAATAAAATCGGCGTTCAATTCCAACGCTTTCGCGATTTCAACATCGCTATGAGTGGATACGCCCAACAATTTGTCATCCGGAATCGGTCGTTCCGTCAATCCCATAATCGCCGTTGAAGCCAATTGCAAGCCGTCCGCGTCCGGCACCGCCTGCAAATCCTCCGGTTTACCGTTCAACACAATCCGCGCGCCCGCATAACGATGCGTTAACGCCACGGCCTGTTTCGCCAGCGCCTGAAACGCCGATTCATCCAAGGTTTTGGCCCGCAATTGCACCAAACGAATGCCCTCGTCCAGCGCCGCTTCCAACCGACTGAGCGCATCCTCGGCATCGTGAAAACCACCGGAAATCATATAATGCTCGGGCAACTGCAAGGCTTGCACCAAACCTCGATTGGCGTCGGGGAATTCAAAATGGCTTAACTCCGAAATAGATGCCCATTGCACCGTTTGGCCTTCGGCACCATGCGGCTCACCATCAAACTGCTCGGTTTCATAGACATTCAACAACACCGAGACCTTTTCATAATCCCACGGAATTTGAATCAACGGTTGCCAATCTTTCGTCGTCACCCCGACCTCTTCCTCAAATTCGCGCGTTAACGCGGCTTCGGGCGTTTCGCCCGCTTCCAACTTTCCGCCCGGAAATTCCCAAAAACCGGCCAAATGCTGGTGAGATTGACGGCGCGCCAATAACACCTGTTTCCCCCGCCGTAAAACGCCGATGGCAATCTGAAGTCTTTCACTCATTCGTGTCTTTTCCTTTATGAAACCTTGGTTCGAATGCTTCTATTTTGGCAAAAACGGCCAGGCCTGAAAGTATTCATTTTTCATGAAGCCATAATCGATAAACGTTAAAATAGCCAGCATTAATCTAATTCAAAGAAACGAAACGGAAAACACGCCATGAGTCGATTCTGGAGCCATCGCGTTCATCAACTGACCCCTTACGTTCCCGGTGAGCAACCGAAAGTGGACAATCTCATCAAGCTCAATACCAATGAGAGTCCCTATCCGCCGTCGCCGAAAGTATTGGAAGCCATTTCAGCACAGGTCAACGACAAACTCCGCCTGTACCCGGACCCGAATTCGGATGCGCTGAAACAGTCGCTGGCGCATTATTACCAGTTGGAAACCAATCAGGTTTTCGTCGGCAACGGCTCGGACGAAGTCCTGGCGCATATTTTCATGGGCTTGCTGAAACAGGATAAACCGATTCTGTTTCCCGACATCACCTACAGCTTTTACCCGGTCTATTGCGGACTGTATGATGTCGAGTACCAGACCGTACCGCTCAATGAAGAATTTGCCATTCAACCGGCCGACTATCAAATCGACAACGGCGGGATTATTTTTCCAAACCCGAATGCACCGACCGGCCGACTCTTGCCATTACAAGCCATTGAACAAATTTTGCAGGGCAACCCGAATTCCGTCGTGGTGGTGGATGAAGCTTACATCGATTTTGGAGGTGAATCCGCTGCACAATTGATTCATCGCTATCCAAACCTATTGGTGGTGCAAACCTTCTCAAAATCCCGCGCTTTGGCCGGGTTACGTGTGGGCTTCGCACTGGGCCATCCGGACTTAATCGAAGCGCTGGAACGTGTCAAAACAGCTTTAATTCCTACCCGCTGGATCGATTGGCAGTGGCCGGTGCCGTTGCCGCAATGGAAGACGAAAGCTACTTTGAAGCGAGTTGCGATAAAATCATCGCCACCCGAAATCGTCTGACCGAATTCCTGCAACAACAAGGCTTTCAGGTCATCCCCTCAGCGGCCAACTTCGTGTTTGCGTCGCATCCGGATAAGGCCGCGGCCGACATTGCCCAAGCCTTACGCGAACGGGCCATTATCGTGCGTTACTTCAATAAACCGCGCATTGACGAATACCTGCGCATCACCATCGGCACCGATGCGGAAACCGATGCCTTATGCCAAGCCTTAATGGAAATTCTGGCCTAAAAACGTATCGACTTGTTCGTTCATATGCCCCAAAACAAAAAAAAACGCCGTGACCGGCGTTTTTTTATGCTTCGTTAGAACAGATTTCCACTCTAATTAAGTTGGGTTTAGGTTCAATTTACGTTCGATTACGTTCGATACTCCGCATTGATTTTCACATAGTCGTATGAAAAGTCAGTGGTCCAAACAATTTCCGACGCCTCACCCCGGTTCAAGACAATGCGAATCAAGATATCGGTTTCATCCATCACCGCTTGACCGGCTTCTTCAGTGTAAGAATCAGCACGACCACCGTTTTCCACCAACAAAACCTCTCCCAGATAAATCTGCAAAGCGTCAATATCCAAATCGACCAGGCCTGCCCGACCGACCGCGGCGAGAATCCGCCCCCAGTTCGGGTCGGACGCGAACAACGCGGTCTTCACCAATGGCGATAAGGCCACGGCATGCGCCACCTTTAAACACTCGTCCGAGTTTTGGCCGCCTTCCACCTGCACTGTGACGAACTTGGTGGCGCCTTCGCCGTCACGGATAATCATTTGCGCCAATTCGGTCATGACCTCTTTGACCAGGCCTGCAAAGGCTTGATAGGCGGACGACTCGGTCTCGGTGATTTCCGGCATCGCCGCTTGCTGCGTCGCCGTCAACGTACAAGCATCGTTAGTGGAGGTATCGCCATCCACCGTGATACGGTTAAAGGAGGCATTCACGCGTCGCTGAGTGCTTGTTGCAGGCAGGCCTGGGAAATTTTGGCATCCGTCGCCGCAAACCCAAGCATGGTTGCCATGTTCGGGTGAATCATGCCGGACCCTTGGAAATGCCGGTCACCGTCACCTGTACCCCATCGATGTCGATTTGACGACTGACGATTTTGTCGCAGGTATCGGTGGTCATAATGCCTTTCGCCGCCATTTCCCAACCATCAATCGATTGATTGGCAATCGCATCCGGAATGGCGATTTCAATTTTATCCATCGGTAGGTTCTGGCCGATGACGCCGGTGGAGAATGGCAGCACCGCTTCCGTTGGCAACCCTAACTCTCTGGCCACCCATTCACAGGTTTGCGTGGCGTCCTTCAGACCTTGCTGACCGGTTCCGGCATTCGCGTTGCCACTATTAATCACAAGCGCTTGGCAGGCAGTCGCCTGCAAATGCGCTTTCGCGACCGTCACCGGCGCGGCACAGAAAGCGTTTTGCGTAAAGGTCGCTGCCGTGCGGCTCCCTTCAACAAAAAAAGACACCACGACAAATCGGTTTTGTCGGCTTTTTTAATTTTCGCTTGAGTGGCGCCCAAGTACACTCCCGCCACCGGATGAATCAAACGTTGTTGCGACATGTTTTCTTTCTCCAAACTAAAAAATCCACGTGAATGGAAATGTCCGATCGCTTCTTGACACTCCGCTCAACGTGGATTTTTTCAATCTCCGTTAGGGAACCTCTGATTGAATCGGTTTGAGCTTCTGCGGGACTTAAAGCCTACCTATTCTAGGCGTGGCTCGCCGACCTTAGTCATTCTAAGGTAAGAGTCATAACAACGAGAGATGGGCTTTAAGCCCCGCCCGAAGGGGCTTAGCCAAAATTACCAGTTCTGCGTTGTGAAGTCTTGTAAGGTCTAGACATTACTTCAACTTCACGCCTAGATCTGGAAAGTTTGGCGTTGCCAGAAATCAAACCGATTCAATAAGAGGTTCCTTCGGTAAATATTAACTCAATTTACCGCAACATTGTTTATATTTCTTACCGGAACCACACGGACACGGATCGTTACGCCCCACTTTCGGCGCCTCACGTCGGTAAGTGCCTTCTTTTTCCGTTGGTTCCGCTTCAGCCTCTCCCGACGGCATGCCCATCGCATCGGCAATGCCTTGCGCAGCCGGATGCGTGGCTTCCAACGCCTGCGGACGTTCGTCGATTTGCTGCTGTTCATAGGCATCGACATCGTCCACACCTTGAATTTGAACCATCGACAAGGTTTGCACCGTTTCGAACATGACTTCATCCAGAAAGGCCTCAAACATATCCGCCGCCGTGGAACGGTATTCCTGGAACGGATCTTTCTGAGCAAAGCCTTTCAAGTGAATCCAGCGACGCAAATAATCCATTTCATTCAAATGTTCGCGCCACTGTTTGTCGATGGTACGCAGCAACACTTCTTTTTCGAAATGGTGGCGCGTTTTTTCGTCCACCACAGCCATTTTGGTCTGATAAAGGGCTTTGACTTCGTCCACCAGACGTTCGCGTAGTTTTTCTTCGAACAGGCCTTTGTCTTCGTCCAACCACTGTTGAATCGGTAACGTGTGGCCCAAGTCATCCTGCAACTGTTTTTCCAACCCGGCCACATCCCATTGTTCTTCGATGCTGCCCGGCGGAATGTAGTTCGCCATAATCGACTCAATCACATTGGCACGCAAGGAATCGACGATTTCGGAGACGTCTTCCTCTTCCATCAATTCATTGCGTTGTGAATACACCACCTTACGCTGTTCATTGGCGATGTTATCAAACTTCAACAGGTTAGCACGCTCGTCCTGATGCATGCGCTCGACTTGTTTCTGAGCACGCTCAATCGATTTACTGACCATATTGTGTTCGATGGCTTCGTCCGATTTCATGCCCAGACGGCGCATCATGTTTTTGACTTTTTCCGACGCAAAACGACGCATCAAATCATCGTCCAACGACAGATAAAAACGCGTCACACCCGGATCGCCTTGACGACCGGAACGCCCGCGTAGCTGGTTATCGATACGACGCGATTCATGTCGTTCGGAGCCCAGAACCATCAAGCCGCCTTTTTCCAAGACTTCATCATGACGCTTCTGCCAAGCCGCTTTGACTTCCGCAATTTGCTCGTCGGTCGGGTTGTCCAAGGCTTCCAGCTCGGACTCCAGATTACCGCCCAACACAATATCCGTCCCGCGCCCCGCCATATTGGTGGCGATGGTGATGGCCCCCGGACGCCCGGCATCGGCAATGATATTGGCTTCGCGCTCATGCTGTTTGGCGTTCAAGACACTGTGTTTAATGCCTTCTTTTTCAAACAAGGAAGACAAGACTTCGGACATCTCGATGGAAGCCGTCCCGATCAGAATCGGCTGCCCGGATTCTTTCATGGCTTTGATGTCGTGCACGATGGCATTCAACTTGCCTTCAATATCCAAAACACCAGGTCTGGTAAATCTTGACGTAACGGCGTTTTATTCGGCGGAATCACCACCACTTCCAGCTGATAAGTAGACAGAAACTCACCGGCTTCGGTGTCGGCCGTCCCGGTCATGCCGGACAACTTATCGTACTGACGGAAATAGTTTTGGAAGGTGATGGAAGCATAAGTCTGGCTTTCCGCTTGAATCGCGACGCCTTCTTTCGCCTCCACCGCCTGATGCAGGCCGTCGCCCCAGCGACGCCCGGCCATTTTACGGCCAGTGAATTCATCGATAATCACGACTTCATTGTCTTGAACGATGTAATCGGTGTTTTTTTCAAACAACAAATGCGCCCGCAAAGACGCATTGACGTATTTCATCAAACTGATGTGTTCGGCGTCGTAAAGCGAATCGCCTTCATTCAGCAGGCCGATTTCCACCAGCATGGCTTCGACCTTCGAGTGACCTTCATCAGTCAAATGGATTTGTTTGGTCTTTTCGTCAATGGTGTAATCGCCGCTGGCGGTTTTGGTTTCCAAATCCTCTTCACCACGCTCTAGGCCTTGTACCAGTGGATTCATTTTCTGATACAGCTCGGATTTGTCTTCGGCCGGTCCGGAAATAATCAATGGAGTCCGTGCTTCGTCGATCAAAATGGAATCCACCTCATCGACAATCGCAAACGGTTGGCCGCGCATCACGCGCTCTTCTACGAAGATCGCCATGTTGTCGCGCAGGTAATCGAAACCGAATTCGTTATTGGTACCGTAAGTGATGTCGGCATTGTAAGCGGCTTGCTTTTCAGTGGCCGGCTGGCCGGAAAGAATCACCCCGGTCGTCAGACCAAGGAAACCATAAAGCTGGCTCATCCATTCCGCATCACGTGACGCCAGGTAATCATTGACGGTAATGACGTGTACGCCATTGCCGGCCAAGGCATTCAGATACGCCGGCAAGGTCGCGACCAGGGTTTTCCCTTCACCGGTGCGCATTTCGGCAATCTTACCGTCATGCAGCGCCATCCCCCCAATCAACTGAACGTCGTAATGGCGCATGCCCATGACCCGCTTCCCAGCTTCACGCACTACGGCAAAGGCTTCCGGCAACAACTGATCCAACGATATCCCGTCGGCAATCTGCTGTTTGAACGCATCGGTTTTCGCTTTAAGGTCTTCGTCACTGAGCTGGGCAAAGGTGTCTTCGAGTGCGTTGATTTGCTGTACTTTTTGCGATACTGCTTGAGAAGTCGTTCATTACGACTGCCGAAAAGTTTTTTGAAAATGTTAAGAGCCATTAGCGCTTGAATCCAGTAAAGAGTTTAAAAACCAGATCGGCGTCATTCGGCACGCCTCACCGGAGTGATGTCTAACGATTACAGTGTTGTCACAGTTTACGCCTTAAGACGGACTTGTAAAGCCTGACAAGCCACTTTTAAATGGGGACAATTCTAACACATTTCAAGGGCGGAAAATGAAGGGAACTTTTACGTGTTTTTGACAGCATTCCAAAGGGATGGAATGCGCTGTCATTTTGAGAATTACAACAGGATTTTGCTGCTGCCATATTGAACCGGCGGCTCTTCGTTTCGAACGATTACAGTGTTGTCACAGTTTACGCCTTAAGACGGACTTGTAAAGCCTGACAAGCCACTTTTAAATGGGGACAATTCTAACACATTTCAAGGGCG
>LZQQ01000019.1_pt1 | contig 27089 bp, 25 predicted proteins | sample 768581 | NCBI WGS metagenome assembly LZQQ01 (sample SAMN05207185, study PRJNA324510) | oil field metagenome | isolation source: sample BH-FW-20 from oil reservoir | place: India: Bombay High | collected 2015-11-25 | reverse complement strand
CTCGCTGAGGAACACGTCCAGGCCGGCCCCCGCGATGACGCCCGCCTGCAGGGCTTCGAGCAGCGCGCCGTCGTCCACCAGGCCGCCGCGGGCGGTGTTACGCACTGCGCGGCGATCAGTTGGTGCGCTGCAGGCCTTCGTGGGTCGAGGCGCCGCTGTGCGGGGTGGCCACGACGTTGGGCAGGGCGAGCAGCGCGTGGTGGTGGTCGATGAAGGTGATCGGTCTCGCTGAGGAACACGTCCAGGCCGGCCCCCGCGATGACGCCCGCCTGCAGGGCTTCGAGCAGCGCGCCGTCGTCCACCAGGCCGCCGCGGGCGGTGTTGATCAGGAAGGCCGTGGGTTTCATCCGGCGCAGCGCATCGGCGTCGATGAGAAAGCGCGTGTCCTCGCGCAGCGGCGCATGCAGCGTCACGTAGTCGCTCTCGGCCAGCAGCGTGTCCAGCTCGACGTAGTTCACCCCCAGGGCCCAACCGGGGCGCCGGTCCGGGTGCGGGGTGCAGGCCATCACCAGGCATCGAAGCCGACCAGGCGCTTGGCGACCCCGCAGCCGATGCGGCCCAGGCCGACGATGCCGACGGTCTTGCCGCAGAGGTCGTGGCCGAGGGTGATGGACCAGTCGCCAGCCGCCATGCGCGCCTTCGATTCGCCCAGTCGGCGCCCGAGCGCCAGCATCATGGCCACGGCATGATCGGCCACGCTGCATCGTTGCCGCCCACCGCGATGGTCGCCACCTTGCCGCTGGCGCGCACCGCCTCGACATCGACGCGCTCGTAGCCGACGCCGCGGCGGGCGATCACCTTCAGCCGCGGCAGCCCGGCCAGCAGCGAGGCGGTGATCCAGGCGTGGCCGACGATCCAGGCGTCGGCATCGGCCAGCAGCGCCAGCAGCCGGGCTTCGTCGAGATCGCCATCGGCCTGCCCGTCGGCCAGCGGGGCGATCTCTACCTCGCAGCCGTTGGCCTGCAGGTAGGCCAGGCTTTCAGGATCGAAGAAGCGCTGGGTCACCACGACCTTGCGCGGGAATTGCTCGCTCATGGTGTCGCTCGTCCTTCCGCGTGGTTGCCGTCCCGCCAGGGCCCGGCGTTTCTTTCGGCAAGCCGCTCCCCGTCCCGGCGTCAGCGGCCGGGCGCGTGGCGGTTCTCTGTACAGGGGCTCGCTAGAGGATGCGCCGGTGACCAGCGCACCCACGATCAGCACCCCGGAGCAGCCCAGGGCCCAGCCCAGGCAGTAACGCTGCAACTCGCCCAGGTCGCGCTTGAGCAACCCCGCCAGCAGGTAGGGCGCCGCCACCAGCGGGCTCATCGCGTGCACCGGCAGCCCCAGCACCGAGGCGCGGGCGATGTGGATCGGGTCCACGCCGTACTCCGCGGCGGCGGCACCCAGGATCGGCAGGATCCCGAAGAAGAAAGCGTCGTTGGACATGAAGAAGGTGAAGGGCACGCTCGCCAGCGCCGTGATGAAGCCCATGTAGGGACCGGCGTGTTCCGGCACCACCCTGAGCAGCGCCTGGGACATGCCGTCGACCATGCCCGAGCCGGTGAGGATGCCGGTGAAGGCGCCGGCGGCGAAGATCAGGCCACCACGCTCAGCACGCTTTCGGAATGGGCGGCGATCCGTTCGCGCTGCTCGGCCAGGCGTGGGTAGTTGATCACCAGCGCCAGGGCGAGGCCGATCATCATCAGCATCGGCAAGGGCCCCAGCCCCGCCCCCATGGACACGATCAGCCCCAGGGTCAGCGCCAGGTTGACCCAGAACAGCCTGGGCCGGTGGCTGGCCTTGGGCTCGCGCACCAGCAGCGGGCCCGCGTCCGTCGCCCGGCCGGGCACCCAGCCGAGGCGCTTGCGCTCGCGCATGCCCAGCCACCAGGCGGCGGCGAAGGCATAGACCAGGCCGATCACCATGGTCGGGATCAGGCCGAGGAACACGTCCAGCGCGTCCAGGTGCAGCGCACTGGCAGCCCGCGCCGTCGGCCCGCCCCAGGGCACGATGTTCATCACCGTGTTGGTCAGCAGCAGCATCACCGCCAGGATCAGCGGGTTCAGGCCCAGCCGCAGGTACACCGGAAGGAACGAGGTCACCACCACCAGCACCGTGGTCGCGCCGTCACCGTCCAGCGAGATGATCGCCGACAGCGCGGCGGTGCCCAGGGTGATGCGCAGCGGGTCGTCACCGACCCAGCGGATGATCCGCTTCACCGCCGGCTCGAACAGGCCCGCGTCGAACATCACCGCGAAGTACAGCAGCGCGAACATCAGCATCATCGCGGTGGGCGTCACCTTGAGGACGCCGTCCATGATCATCTCGCCCATCTGCGGACCGAGCCCGATGCCGAGGCCGAAGACCACCGGCACCAGGATCAGCGCGACGATCGCCGACAATCGTCGCGTGAGGATCAGCAGCATGAACACCGAAACCATCGCGAAACCAACCCAAGCCATTATTTTTGTCCTTGTTCTTAGGAATTCAGGTGGGGGTGCGAACCATCAGGCGGCTAGGAAGCCGGCCAAGATGTACGACGGGACAAACATACACATTGACGTTTTTCCCGTAAATCTTGATTTTTTCCGTACACCATTCAGTCGAACAGCCAGGACACTCCCAACCTGAATCCGACGTGGCTGGAATCACTGTCCACCAGCGGGCTGTCGGTGATGCGGTCCGGCAGCCTGCGGTAGCTGGCCTCGGCACTGAGCAGCCAGCGCTCGCCGAGCGGCTTGGCCAGGCCCAGCGCCACGCCGGGCACCACGCGCCGCCCGGACGATAGCGGCTCACGCCGCGCGCCTCCTCGTCGCTCAGGGTGCCGTAGTAGTATCGGCGAGCTTGTCCGACAGGTAGCTCACCGCCAGCGACGGCGTCACCGTCATGCCCGCCAGCTGCATCGGATAGCCATAGCCCAGGGTCAGCTCGTAACCCTCGCTGGCGCCGCTGACGTCGCACGGGCGGACAGGCGCACCTCGCCCCGAGCTTTTCCAGTTCGCCCGCAAGCCGAGGTCGACGCCATCGTCACGATCGTCCAGCAGGTCGCGGTCGATGCCGTTCCTGGCCAGTTCGGCGCGCCCGAAGTCGCTGCGGTCGATCCCCTCGAAGCGCCCGGCGACGATCGCCTCCAGGCCGAAGCCCTCGCGCTCGACCAGCCGCATGCCGGCCGTCACGCCCCGCACGAAGAAGCGCTCCCCTTCGTAGTGCAGCAAGGGCAGCACCGATACGGATCTGTCCGCGCCGGCGTAGAGGCTGTCCGACGCCGCTACCCCCAGACCGATGGACTGGAAGCCGGGCTCCCTATCCGCCAGGGCCGTAAGGGGCAGCAGCAGAGCAGCCTGAGCGACAGACACAGCAAGACACAGCGATTTCATGAGGAAAGCCTCTGATCAGGGGGTGGATTATGCGCGGAGTGCCCCGATCTAGACGTTCCGAAGGAGGATTTGCAGGACTGTATACAGAGGACTAAGATCGGTAAATCTGTACGGAAGTCGTCTACATAAGGGCGCCATGGCCAATCAAGATGAGCTCTACCTCTCCGCCGAAGAGGCCGCCAGCCTGCTCGGCGTCAACCTGACGACCCTGTATGCCTACGTGGGCCGCAAGAACATCCGCTCGATGAAGGTCGAGGGCTCGCGCAAACGGCGCTACTGGGCCGCGGATATCCACCGCCTGGTCAAGGGCAACCGGGGCGGCGACAGCCCATCGACCGACGCGCCAGCCCCGACTCCAACAGCTCGCTGACGCTGCTGACCGAAGACGGCCTGTATTACCGCGGCCGGGACGTCAACGAGCTGGTGGAACAGGCCACCGTGGAAGAAGTCGCGGAGATGTTCTGGCAGGTGCCGGGCGCCTTCGGCGACACCCTGCCGCACATGCCCGAGGGGGTCGCGCCGCTGCTCGAGCTGTACGCCCACACCACGGTGACCGAGAAGGCCATCGCCCTGTTTCCGCTGGTGGAGCGGGAAAACCCGAAGGCGTTCGACCTGTCACCGGAAGGCTACGCACGCACCGGCGCCGACGTGGTGCGCTGGTTCGCCGCGCTGGTGGTCGGCGCGACGGCTCCCGACACCCGCCCGCTGCACGAATTCATCGCCTCCTCCTGCGGCGTCGATGAGCGCTTCGCCGACCTCATCCGGCGCCTGCTGATCCTCTGCATCGATCACGAGCTGGACCACTCCACCTACAGCGTGCGCGCGGCGGCCAATACCGGCGTCACGCCCTACTACGCCGCGATCACGGGCCTGGCCGCCGCGCGGGGCCGGCGCATCGCCTATGGCCGCAGCGAGGCGGTCAGCCGCCTGCTGTCCGATGTGTGCAATGCCAAGGATCCGGCCGAGCCCATCCTGCAGTACTACAGCCAGGGTGGGGACATCCCCGGGTTCTGCGCCAACGCGCACTCGGCGCACCGCGTGCACAGCATCGCCGACCCGCGCGCCATCAGCCTGAAAAGAACGCTGGACGCGATGTTCGCCGAGGACGCGGAGTACCTGCGCCTGCTCAAGGCGATGAAGGTGGCCGAGGAACTGGTGCAGCGCCCGGCCGAGTTCATCCTGCTGGTCAGTTTCGTCGGTCGCAAGCTGGGCCTGGATGGCCAGGAACTGACGCTCGCCGCCGTCGCCCGCCTGATCGGCTGGATCGCCCACGCCTGCGAGCAGTACAACCAGCAGCCGCTGGTCCGGCACCGCGCCCGCTATACCGGCGCGCTGCCGGGCTGAGCTTCGGCGAGTGCGGGCCGACGCCCCGCCCCTCATGCTGGGCTCAGCGCACCTCAGTCATCGTTGAAGGGCGCCAGCGGGTCCCGCTCGCCGGGAGGGCCGGGCGGTTGAAGGTCGGCGCAATTGGCGCTGACCGCTCTCCCTTCGAGCCGGGCGCTGGCGAACGCGAAGGCCTCGTCCAGGGAGCCGTGCATCGCCCCGTCATGCCCCATCCCCTCGAGAAGCCGCCAGGTGACCTCGTTGCCGGCCGCGCACAAGGCGGCGGCGACCGCGTACTGCTCCATGGGCGTGATGGTTCGGTCGGCCTTGCCGGTTGCGATCAGCAGCGGAAAGCGGATCGACGACAGCGGCATGTCGGTGGTGGGCACGCGCAGGGGCGCCAGCTCCTGCGGGCTAATGGCCAGCAGATCCTCGAACGAGCCGACCTCGAACTCCCGCGCCTTGCGCGCGATATCGCCCGTGCAGCCCTGGCGCGCAACGCCGAGCAGCGCCCGTCCCTTGGCGCTCAGAATGTCCTCTATCGGAGGCGCCCCGTCCTTCAATGCGCCGGTCGCGAATCCCAAGAACATGGTCAGCGAGTTGCGCCTCGGCAAGGCGATCGGCTTCGGGAAAGGTACTGTTGGGTCCGGTGATCACCGCGCCGCGGATATCCAGGTCCCTGGCATGGGTGTCAGCCAGCGTCGCAGCCCCCAGCGCCGCCCCTCCGCCCTGGGATTGCCCGGCGAGCAGCGTCCGGCCCGAAAGCGCGCCGGGCGCGACGGCCTGGCGGCGCGGATCGAATCCAGCACCGAGCGCCCTTCCGCTTGCCAGTAGGAATAAGGGTGCGGCCCGGGTCCTCCCAGGCCCTGGTAGTCGGTAGCGACCACCGCAAAGCCCTGCGCCAGCCAGCGGTTCAGCTAGGACGCATCGCGGCGCCTGAACCCCGCCCAGGACGGCGCGCAGCTGTCGGCTATGCCCAGCGTGCCGTGCGCCCAAGCCAACAGCGGCCAGCCACCGGCAGGCGGTTCCCCTGCCGGCAGGAACAGGGTGCCGCTGACGGGAATCGCCCCCGAGTTCCAGCGCTCGTCCCGCGAGCTGTAGAGGATGCGGATGGCTGCCGATGCTGCCGGCATGTCCTCCTGACGCGCCACCGCCTCCTGTCTCAGCAGGGTTCCAGGGGTATTCGGCACCGGGCCGGACCAACGATAAAAGGGCGACAGCTCCATGTCCCCCGCGTCGGGACCGACGGGCAGCGCCGGCCCCTTCGCCTGAGCCGCCACGACCAGGCAGAGTGCAGCGATGGCCCCGAGTCCGAATCGAACGATGGCCGGTGCCGCCTGGAAAATTCCGAATATCCGCATCATGTAGCCGTCCCTTCCTCAAGCGCGGCCGGGATCCAGCCGCGGCAGCTTGTGAGAACTCACTCGACCTTGAGGCCAACTCGGCAGGCAAACCTGACCGGGGCATCGCCTGCCGGCTCGAACGCTTTTCGCGGTCAAGACCGCTCCCACAGGGTTCTGCGCAGCTTTTGTGGGAGCGGTCGGGGCGCCTAGTCTCGACCGCGATCGGGCGTAACGCTTCTCCCTAGAACTAGAAGGCGTAGTCGATATAGGTCCGCAGTTCCTTGCCCGTCACCACGTTCTCCGGTTGGGCGGAGACCAGGGAAACGAAGCCCTCGTCGATCCGGTAGTCCGTATAAATGATGCCCACCGACAAACCGGCATAGTCCTTTTCATCGAAACGATAATAAAGACGATATTCCGTTTGACGCTCAGTGATATCCGTCGACACCCCTGTAAAGGGATTGTCCGCATCGAACTTCCCTCGCTTGTGGATGATCATTGCCTTTACGCCATCAAGAGGCACATCGAACAAGGAAAGCCCGCTGAAGTCATATTCGGCCCCGACCTGCCAGGTTGTTTCGCCGTCATTGTTGAAGTCATTTCCTGCTTCCGTCCAGGCGTCCATCAGCCCGTCGACGTTATCGCCATGATCGTAAAAGGCGTAGCCAAGTAGCCCGTTGCTCAACTTCGCATCCGTTTCGGAGTAGGAAAGCCCGAGGCGCAGGCGATTCATCAGAATGCCGAGATTCACGTTCAACCAACTGGCCTTGTCGTCGTAGGCGGCCTCACCCTCCAACCAGTCACGCCGCCATATATCGCCCGCACGTTTGAAGTCGTAATACTGGGTATTCAATACGATTCCCCCGTTTTCGCCGACCGGGGCCTGCAAGGTGAGTTCATAGCGCCTGTTCTCGTTGAAGTCCTTCGCCACACCATGCCGGTAGCTGAACTCAACGGCCTTCAGGTCATAATTGAAGCCATAGGTATACAGGCCACCTATCGTTTCGCCGGTGTTGCTCATCAGGCGCTCGAAGTCTTCCCGGTCCCGGGGCGAACTGCGGTTGACGTAGGCGACGTCGAAGTCCAGTTCGCCCGGCAGCGGGCCGACTCCGAGGTCGGTGAAGCTGAGGCGCGCACGCGCGCCCTGATAGGCCCCCGGTGCGATCCGGGTGTCCAGCGTTGCCAGCGTGCCGGCATCGAAGCGACCCCGGCCGACCTGCATGTCCGCCTCCCAGTCCGTACCGCCATGCCGAAACTTCAGGTAGCCCTGCCCCAGCTTGGCGAAGCCCTTGTTGCTTCCACTCGTATCGTCAAAGATATCCCGCCTGTTCTGCTGGAATCGATCTTGGCCACGCCATAAAGCGACGCATCGAATCCGACGAATCCGCCCCAGTAACCGGAGCTGTAATCCACGATGGCGCCGATACCGGTACCCCCCAACTTCGATCCGTCCGGAAATCCCCCAAACTGGTCCTCCACCAGGTCGTTGTATATTTCGGTGTCTATCTGCAAGGCGCGGATATAAAGATTCAACTTCCCTTCATCCTGGAGCCGCTCGGGATATTCGATGGTTGCCGCCAGAGAACTACCGGCACTCGCAAGCAATACCGAACAGGCCATCAGCGTCATTCTTTTCGCCAGCATACGAACCTCTTCTATTGTTTTTATTTGAACAAGGCTTTCCCTGCAGGCCTGTGCGAAGCCCGCAACGATCAAACAACTACTCTTACTTATCCAGACATTCACAAGCGCCCGCACAAGCAACCATCGAGTTAAAAAACCTCCCGACATGCCTGGAAACAGAACCTCTTTAGAATGCCGCTCGTTGATTAAAAAGACGCAGCCGACGAACTTCTCACATCGAACCCAAAAAACGCCTGACGAGAGCGCAGGAGCCCGAAACACAATGGTGAGAACATCGACATGAGTGCAGTGGGCGCAACTTCAGTCCCCCCACTCAGGACCATATCGCCAGGGTCGGAACCCATACCGCCAGTCAAACCGAATGCGAGCGGCACCGGTATCGGCACGGTCAGCGCTGACGATCGCTTGCCAACGATCGGCGCCATGAAGGTGGCGACTTTCGCAAAACCCAACCAAGCCATGCGTTGTACCTTCTTATTTTTGTCAACGTGGATGGAAATAATCAACATACACAGAGAAATTCTCTCTGTGAATCTATATTCGAGAAACCCTTCGTGTAAATATTGATTTTTCCGTCAACTAATCATCAACTGGCGTGAAGCGATAAAAGTGTTGGAGAGGCGTGGTCGTATCCGACAGGCTGGTCGGAGAGCCCGGCTACAGATGCCTGAAAGGCGAGAAGGTCGGCCGGGCTGTCCGGGCGGCACTGGGGGCTGGGGCTGAGACCCGGGATGCTGGTCACGCCGTTGTGAAGAACTCCTGACCACGACAGCTCGGCCCCAAGAACCCGGATCGTTGTCAGTAGGCAGGCAGGAGCGGAGCAAGGTGCATGGCAGTGCTGCAAGCGCCTGTAGCGAGAACGGCCCTCAAAGAGACACCGTCCCAAAAGGAAAAGGGCCAGCTTGCGCTAGCCCTTTTCGAGATCCGTGGTGCCGGTTAGAGGAGTCGAACCCTGACCTTCGCATTACGAAAGATCGGCACCTGTCATCGCCAAAGCTGGAAGCCAGTAAATTCCGGGCGCTTCCAGCGCACCCTCTATACAACCGGATGTGGCTATCGGCATGCCTCGGCCGTTTTAGGGGCTCCTACTCACCGGCCCCCAGCGTAGCCGAGTCGCTCCAAAAAGATCTTCAAGAGTGCTTTTAATGGGGCTACTATTCATCTACCTACCCTTCACAGGTGACCTTACGAAGACTTTGATCAAGACAGCCCGGCCACAATAGAGAACCCGGATTAGCTCAACGAAGCTTGATGGTTCGGCCCTGTGGATATGAGCTCGGGCACCCTAGAAGCGCGGATAGTAGAGAACAGGGGATATGGCGATGACTTACACGGTACTGGCTGACATTGCGGCGTCGGTGACAGAACTAAAAAAGGACCCAATGGGTACCATCCGAGAAGGTGACGGCGAGACGATCGTGATCCTCAATCGAAACGAACCAGCGTTTTATGCCGTGCCACCCGCACGCTACGAAGCCATGCTGGAACTGATCGACGATCTGCGGCTAGCTGAAATCGTACGCGCTCGTGCTGGTGAACCTACTGTACGAGTAGATATCGATGACCTCGTTGCGCAAGCCGGCGGAGCGACTAAGTACGCCCTGGAGTTCAACGCCCAGGCACTCAAGGAGTGGGGCAAGCTGGGTAACACCATCCAGCTACAGTTCGCCAAGAAGCTCAAAGAGCGCCTCGAGAACCCTCGAGTGGAGGCCGACAGGCTCAGGGACATGCCCGACTGCTACAAGATCAAGCTCCGTGCCATTGGCTACCGCTTGGTCTACCAGGTGATCGACAGCCGTCTGGTCGTCACAGTGATCGCCGTAGGCAAGCGAGAGCGAAGCAAGGCATATGGCAGTGCCGCAAGCCGCCTGTAGGGAGCGTCGAACCATGCGCAGCCTGCCGCTGAGAGTTGACCGGCTAATGCATCGTCCCAGGCCTAGGGGTCCCGCACATGCCACGAATGTACCGGCTGGCATAGGCGAAGGGCGTCGAGAGACGCGATCCCAAAAGAAAAAGGGCCAGCTTGCGCTAGCCCTTTTCGAGATCCTTGGTGCCGGTGAGAGGAGTCGAACCCCCGACCTTCGCATTACGAATGCGCTGCTCTACCTACTGAGCTACACCGGCGACAGGCGGCGCATTATCGAAGTTTGTTGGGCCGGACTCAAGCCCCGTAAGCCATGGAAAACAACGGAAAAACGCCCGTCAGCCAGGCTGGCGGGCGTTTTTCCGTGCCGGCCCGGTCAATGCGGGCGCGAGGCGCTGGCCTGGTGCTGGGTGGCACCGTCGTTCATGTCGCGCTTGAGCTCGTGCTTGACCTGCTCGGCGACGTCCTGCCCGACCGCCGAGGCGCGCTCGTAGCCCTCCTCCGCTTTCTCGCGGGCGCGATGGGCCATCTCGTCTCGAGCTTCGCCCATCAGCTCGTCCTCGCGCCGGGTCGGCGGGATGCAGGCGGCGACCAGCGCACCCAGCGCAACGCCGATCGCCCCGAGGGCCAGCGGCTGCTCGTTGAGCATGCGGTTGAAGCCGCCGCGCGCCTGGTCGGCACGGTAGCGCAGGTTCTCGCCGGCATGCCGGCTGGAGTCGCTGAGCCGTGCGCGCGTACTGCTGACCGAACTGGACAGGTTGTGGGTCATCTGCCCGGCGCGGTCCTTCAGGCTCGCCCCCTGCTCCTTCAGACCGGTGGTCTTCTCGGAGAGGCGGTCGCGCATCGAGGGGCCGGTCGAGGTCGAGTAGGTCGAGGCTGGCTGGCGGTTCTGCCCGGCCATCAGCCAGACCAGGCCGACACCGGTCAGGACGGTGGGTACCGGATTGGCCTTGAGCGTATTGCCGAGGTTGGTGACGAACTCGCCCCCGTTGCCCTTGGCGTAGCCCAGCACCGTGTCGATCATCTGCCGGGCGACAGCTTGTCTTCCAGGGCATGGACGATGTTGGAGATGTCGGCGCGCTGCTGGTCGATCTCGCGCTCGAGCGTTTCCGGGTCCTTCTGTGCTTCGCGGTCGATATCGTTGGCTGTGCTCATGCTTTATGCCCTCTCACCACGTCCTTGTCCTTGTTGATCGAATCGATGGTGCGTTCGGGTTTGAAATTCGTGGCCTCGAACTTTTTCTTGCCGGCCGAAACCATGACCAGCCCGACGATCACCACCACGCCGCCGACGATCAGCGCTGCCAGCCAGGGCGCCATCACGTTGCTCAGGCCGTAGACACCGGCCATCAACAGCACGATGAATCCGGCCAGAAGCACGGCGCCACCGGTAGCGACACTGGCCGCGCCGGCCTTGGTGGAGCGGATCGACTCGCTGAGTTCGGCCTTGGCCAGCGCCAGCTCCTTGGTGAAGAGCGACGGCACCTCACGGGTCAGCTGGCGCAGCAGGCCGCCGACCGAGTTGTCGTATTCCGGGTGATCGGAAAGATGGCTGGTGGTCGCAGTGTGACGTTGCTGTTCGTTCATGGCAGGAGCCCTCCGTCAGTACCTTTGCCGTTGCGCCCGGCGGTGGAGCCGGAACCGGTGGTCAGGGGTGAACCCGCGGCGCTGGCGCGGCCGGGGATGTCGGGGTCGGCCGGGTCAGGTCGGACTGGCCGGCATTGCTGACGCTGCGACCGTGCCCACGCCGGCGCCGCTGCCGATGTGCTCGTCGAGCTCGCGCTGGCTCGGCAGGTGGCCGGCATCACCGTAGTGCGTCGACGCGCGATCATGGTGATCGCGGCGCAGGTGCGGACGATGCGAGCCGTAGTCACCGCTCTGCGCGCGCTCGCTGGAGCCTTGGCGAAGCGCATCAGGCCGAAGCCGAGCGCCACGCTGCCGGCGATGAACAGCCCCGGGTTGTTGCGGGCCATGCGGGTGACGTCGTGGAACAGTTCGTCGGCATTCTTGGCACGCACGTCGTCGGCAACTCGCTGAGGTACTGCGCGGCGCTGGTGACGTACTGCGAGAGGCCGGGCCGGTCCTGGTTCTCGAGCTCGGTGGCGGCAGCTTGGCGCTCTGCGCGATCTTCTCGATCTCGCCCGCGGCGCTGCCGCGATAGCGCTCGAACTGCTCCCTGCCCTGCGTCTTCGCCTGCTCGGTGAGGTGCTGGCTGGCCTCGTGTGCCTTGTTCTTCATGTCTTCCGTCGCCGGAGCCGAAGAATGGCGTGGCGTATCCATGCTCGATGACGTCGAGAGGCCGGTCTGAGGCTGGCCGCCATAACCTGTGATGTTTTCATCGGGTGTCGCCATGATCATTCACCTTCTATTGGGCTTTGGCCGGTTGACCGTGTCCGTGGATACATGACAGCGCAGCTTGTCGCGCGCCATGCCAGTTGGTGTGCACATAAAAGGTGACAGGGGCGCTATATGTGAGTTCCGTCAAGCCGATATGCGCAACGGCATGCGTCTGGCGAGCCTGCCGAAGTTGTCGGACGGAAGTTCTAGTGGCCACTTGATACAGATACGACGAACGGTAGCGAATGTTCGAAAAAGAGCTCGTCGCGCCCTGGAAGGAGGCACGTACGCAGCGTTCTAGAGGGGTTTTCGGCGACCAGGGAAGGCACCGCATGCCGCACTTGGCATTATGCGATTACAAGCGAAACGGAAAGCGCCGGCGGGGTTGGTAAAAAATGGAAAATATATAAAGCAGCAAACAACAGTCGAATCGAAGTTCCTTTTTTCGCGGGCAAAAGAAAACGGGCCCGAAGGCCCGTTTCTTTTGTCTACCGACTCGCGATTACATCGGGCCGATAGTGGAGCAGCTGCTCTTGGCGGCTGCATGCTTCTGGAGAACCGGAAGCTGCGGACGGGCCTTGTTGCTCGACACATCCAGCTCATCGAGTACTCGCCCCACCACGGACCGGCCGCCCAGTAGGTCATCGGGATGCAGTTCTCGCGCAGGTAACCCAGCAGGTTGTCCATTGCAGTCACTGCCGACGGTGCGAAGTCCGGGATACCGTGCTCACCGATGTAGCCGCGCAGTTTGTTCTGCTTCAGCCAGGTGACGAACGGCTTGACACGATCTACACCGATGTTCGGAGCGAAGGTCTCGTTACGGTTCGCGTAAGTACCCGAGGTGTCGCTGTCGATGTACATGTGTGCTTCGTACACCAGGTTGTTGCTCGCGTCACGCATCCACGGATCGTTGATCAGGCTGCCGTTGAACTGAGGCCAGTGCATGGCGCTCGAGTAGCGGTCGCCGGCCACGAAGATCCAGCGCTGCTTGTCCACGTTGCGGATCGCCTTGGCAGCTGCCGCGGCGGCCTGCGGCCAGTAACCGTTGGTGTCGTGCGGCTCGTTCATCAGGCCGTAGCCGTACACAGCCGGGTGGTTCATGGTCTTCTGCACGATCCGCTGCCAGGCGCTGGCGAACGAGGCGATCGGCACTTCGCTGGTGGCGATCAGCTTGTTGTAGTAGCGGTAGTAGTTGTGCATGTCGAGGATGACCTTCACGCCGTGCTTCTGCGCGAAATCCAGCGACTGCATCAGGCGAGCCAGTTCGGCCGCGTTCAGTTCGGTGTCCAGCTTGGGCTGGATACGCTCCCACAAGAACGGCAGGCGGACCAGGCCCATCCCCAGGTCGGCGTACTTCTTGTAGTACGACTCGGCCGGGTAGGTGTAGTTGACGCCATGCACACCCGGAACCACCGAGGGACCGAAACCGGCGCCCGACAGGTTCACGCCCACCAGTTGGATCGGGTTGGCGACCGGAGTGGTCGAACCCGAACCGGTGCTCGGTGCGGTGCTATCACTGGTGCTACCGCTGCTGCTGCCACTCGTGCTACCGCTGGTGCTGCCGCTGGTAGTGCCACTGCCACTGGTGCTGCCGCTGGTGCTGCCGCCCGTGCTGGTGGAAGGGGTCGACGAACTGGTGCTGCCGGTGGTGACCACGGCCAGGGTCTTCGGGTAGCCCACGGCGCTGGCGTTGACGGCGGCACCATCGAGGGCGACGCTCATGTTGGCGCCCGCCATGTAGATGGCCGCGACCTTGCGCACCTGGCCGTCGGCCAGCTTGACCGAGGCACCGGCCTTGAACGCGCTCTGGTTGGCGGTGCTGGCAGCGATGGAGAACATCGGCTTGGAACGCCACACACCATTCAGCCAATCGGTGTTGGTGAAGTTGTTGATCGCGCTGGTAGCCAGTACCTGTTCGGTGACCGTCGTGCTCGACTCAGCGGTATTGGAAGTCGAAGTACCAGTGCTAGTGCTGGTGGCTGTGCCGGCAACCAGTGTCTTCGGATAACCCACGACGCTCGCGTTCACGTTGGCGCCATCGAGTACGACGCTCATGTTCGTGCCGGACGGATAGATGGCCGCGACCTTGCGCACCTGGCCGTCAGCCAGGGTGACCGAAGTACCGACCTTGAAGGCCGCCTGGTTGGCAGCGGTGGCCGCGATGGAGAACATCGGCTTGGTACGCCATACACCATTCAGCCAATCGGTGTTGGTGAAGTTATTGATGGTGGCGGCGACACTGCCGGCCGTCTGAGTCGAGCCACTTTGTGTCGAGGTAGTAGTGGTAGAGGACGAACTGGTTGCAGTGCTGCCAGAACCGATGGTTACAACATTCGGATAACCAACTTTGCTGGCGTCGAGTGCAGCGCCTTCAGTGAAGATGCTGATGTCGCTACCAACTACATAGCCTTTGGTGATCTTGCGAACCTGGCCGTCGGCGAACTTCACCGAAGCACCAGCAACAAAGGCGGCCTTGTTTGCAGCAGTTGCCGGAACGGCAAAACCGCCAGCACTACGCAGAACACCGTTGAGCCATTCCGCATTGGTGCGGTTGGTCAGTACGGTGGAAGCGGAAACAGAAGCAACAGCAGCGGTGGTGGTGGCGGCCTGAGCCTGGCCCACGGTGGTCACGCTGCCCAGAACTACGGCCATGGCGACAGCAGCGACGAGTGCTTTACGGGCACCAGCAAATGCATTAACAGACATTGAAATCTCTCCGAAACTTAATACTGCAAAAGGGCGTCATGCCTTTTAAAAAGTGGGGAGCATCTAATTAACTGGCGCCAGACCTTTGCACGACCAGCCAAGTACGCAACCGGATTAAAACAGCGCGCCGATCCGAACTAGTGAACTCTTTAAGTGTTGGGATGAGTCGCGGTGCGGGGCGAATTATTAGGCCTTCCGGAGAAAAAGCAAAATTTTTTTTGACGCCACTAAAGCGTCAGAAAGCCGGCAAAAAACAAGGTTTAATATCGTGCTGATATCGCGACATGGCTTAGTGCCACTAATAGGCACGAGCATGGATGCCTTGATTTAGCGCGGTTTTTAGTCGAAGAGCTGGCGTCAATTTTTCGAAAAGACATCGAAAAGAGTCGGCAGAGGGCGCTTTTTTTGCCGACGAACGGTAGGCGCTGAAGGCGTTTCCCACGCGCAAACCCCTCTAGAACGCCGTTTCGCTTGGTGTGCCGCGGCAGGGGTGACGTGGCTATCGGCGGGCGGACGATTGTCTTGAGGGGCTCATTCGGTCGAGAGAACAGGCGACCGTGCAAGGGCATGGGTGGCGTTTCATGCGCAGGCGGACGTTGTGCAGACCTGGTTCGCGAGCAAGCTCGCTCCTACGGACCCGCGCCGAATCCCCGGGCCGCGCCCATGCTTTTCCCCTCTTCCCTCCGCGAGAAGGTGGCCCGCAGGGCCGGATGAGGGAGGGTTCCTGCACGCCAGCCCTCGCCCCGGCCATCTCCCGGGACGGAGAGAGGGCCGACTCCGTGCTGATATCTGGCATGGCGCTGGCCCGGTCGCAGGCAGAGCCTGCTCCTATGTATGGACTCGCCCCCACCGTCAACCCGCTTTTGAACACCGCCATCCGGTTGCATCTATGTATAAGGCCTGTTCTAGGAAGCATCTGCTTCTGGCCACCATCGAATAAGCTCGCAGCATGCCGATTACAGGGAGGCCTCACGGGCCGGTAGGAGCATAGGCATGAGGCTGCGACGGTCTGACCTGGGGTCGATGTTCTTCAGCAGCGGTTGGAGCGGTTCGGCGCCCCGGTGGCAGGAACCTGGGATCAGTGCGCCATCGTGACCTCCTCGACCGGGTCGGTCGGTGGCCGGCGATAAACCTGATCGGTCTGCAGCAGCACCCAGACGATGCGCAGGTTGCGGTTGGCCAGCCGGATTGCCGCGCCTTTCTGGCCGTGGCGTTGCCGCCAGCGCAACAGGCGACGATCGTCGGCGTGCACCGAGTCGGCCCGCACCTGCTTGAGCACCGCATGCGCGCCCTGGATCAGGAGGCTGCGGATGTAGGCGTCGCCGCGCTTGCTCATTCTGCCCAGTCGCACTTTCGGCCCGCTGCTGTGCTGGTCGGGCACTGCGCCGAAGTAGGCGGCGAATTGACGGCCACTGGTAAAGCGTTCGGGCGTGGTCTGCTTGGCCAGCACGGCCGTGGCGATGATCGGACCGATGCCGCGCACCGTCATCAGCCGTCGGGCGGTCGCATCCGCGCGCGCGCTGACGTCGAGTTGTCCGGTCAGCCTGTCGATGCGCTCGCCCAGATGCGTCCATTCGGCCTGCAGCTCGGCCATCAGATCACGCAGCAGGGCCGGGAGCGGCTGGCTGGCATCGCCCAGGATCAGGCTCACCCGGTCACGCAGGGCCGCATCCCCCTGGGGCAAGACGATGCCGTGCTCCAGCAACAGGCCACGCATCTGGTTGCCCAGAGCCGTGCGGCGCCGCAGGTAACCCCGCCGAACTCGATGCAGCGCCTGCATGGCCAGTGCGGCCACGGTCTTGACCGGCACTGCCGTGATGTTGACGTCGCGGCCCGCCCGCAGGATCGCCAGCACGTCGTTGCGGTCGTTCTTCGCCCCGCTGCGGTGCTCGGCCACCCGCTGGGCCGGCAAGATCCGCACCGGATTGCCCTGCGCCTGCAACTGCCGGGCCCACGCCTGTGCGCCCGGACCGGTCTCGATCAGCACGGTGACCTGCGGCGCGAGCTTGTGCAGCCAGCCCTGGAAGGCCTCGCGTGAGCGGATCCGCTGTTCGTACACCACTTGGCCGCGGGCATCCTCGCCGGCCACCTGGAATACGCGCTTGGCCAGATCCACCGCCACTGTCGTGCAGGCCGAAATATCGCCGACATCGGTCCGATTCCGGGAGTTGTGCTTTGTCGTATGCTTGTTCATGGGCTCGCCCTCGCTGTCGTTGGCTTCTCAAGGATGCCACCGTGGCGCTTCGACGCCTCGGCGAGGGCGAGTCCATCGATTACAGGCAAGCACCGGTCTGTAGGAGCAGGCTCTGCCTGCGACCCATGCCACCCAGGGACGGGTGAAGAAGGAGCAACGGAATGCAGCATTACCGACCAGGCACCAGGAGCCTGCGCCTCGGGCGCTATTCGGAGCCAGGGCGCATCTACCTGGTGACCGCCGTCACCCAGGCGCGCGAGGCCCTGTTCTCCGACTGGCGTCTTGGCCGCCTCGTCGTGGGCGAGATGCGCGCCGCGCAAGGCAATGGCCTGCTGCGGTCGCTCGCCTTCGTCGTCATGCCCAACCATTTCCATTGGCTCTTCGAACTCGGCGGACAGCCGCTCGATGCCGTTCTCGCTCGGGTCAAATCACGCAGCGCCAAAGCCGTGAATGCCGCCCTGGAGCGTACCGGCCAGGTCTGGCAGCGTGGCTTTCATGACCATGCGGTTCGTCGCGAGCAAGACATCCAGCCGCTTGCCCGTTATATGGTCGCCAATCCCCTCCGTGCCGGGTTGGTGCAGCGCATCGGCGACTATCCATTGTGGGATGCCGTCTGGCTCTGATCGCCCCGTGTAGGAGCAGGCTCCGCCTGCGACCCTGGCGATGCCGGGGCTTTGGCGAGCGGTGGCAGGTAGAACCTGCTCGTACAAGGAGCGCGTGCGAGCGGCTGTGGTTGGGCGCGTGCCGGTCTGTAGGAGCAGGCTCTGCCTGCGACTCTGGCGATGCCGGGGCCTTGGCGAGCGTCGCAGGTAGAACCTGCTCCTACAAGGAGATCATGCGAGCAGGAGGCTCAATGTCCGGCCGCGCCGCCCTGCATGGTCTTCGGCAGCGGGCGGGTGAGGAGCACGGCGATCATGCTGATGCCGAGGGCCAGGCCGACGAAGTGGAAGGCGTCGTTGTAGGCCATGATGGTCGCCTGCTGGTGCACGATCTCGCTCAGCCGGCCGAGCGCGGGCTGTTCGCTGCCGAGCTGGCCGGTCAGTTGCTGCAGGCGCTCGGCCACCGCCGGGTTGCTCGGTACCACCGATTCACGCAGGTAGTCGAAGTACACCTTGGTGCGGCTGTCGAGCAGGGTGGCGAGCAGGGCGATGCCGATGGCGCCGCCAAGGTTGCGCAGGATATTGAACAGGCTCGACGCCGAGCCCGCATCCTGCGGCGGCACGTAGGCGGTGGCGATCAGCGAGACCGTGACCATGATGAGTGGCTGGCCCAGCGCGCGGATGATCTGGATCGGGTGGAACTGCTCGCCGGCGAAGTCCGGGTTCAGCACGCCGGAGGCGAAGCTGGACAGCCCGAACAGCAGGAACCCGGCCGCGCACAGCCAGCGCGGCGAGATCACCTTCATCAGCTGCGGCACCAGCGGGATCAGGAACAGCTGCGGCAGGCCCATCCACATGATCACCTGGCCGATCTGCAGGGCGTTGTAGTTCTGGATCTGCGCCAGGTACAGCGGCAGCAGGTAGATCGAGCCATACAGCCCCAGGCCCATGCCGACGCTGGCGATGCTGGTCAGGCCGAAGTTGCGCTCGCGCAGGATGCGCAGGTTGATCAGCGGGTTGGATTTCGACAGCTGCAGCAGCACGAACAGCATCAGCGAGACCAGCGCGATGCTGCCCAGCGTGACGATCAGCTGCGATTCCAGCCAGTCCTTGCGATGCCCTTCCTCGAGGAACACCTGCAGGCAGCCGAGCCCCACGCCGAGGGTGACGATGCCGGCGTAGTCCGTGCGCTTGAGCAGCTCCCAGTGCGGCGCCTTCTTCTCCAGGCCATAGAGCATGCCGGCGATCATCAGCAGCCCCGGTGGCACGTTGATGTAGAAGATGTATTCCCAGCCCCAGTTCTCCGTGAGCCAGCCGCCCAGCGTCGGGCCGATCGAGGGCGCGAAGGTGGCGGTGATAGCGAACAGCGCCATGCCCTTGGCGCGCTGGTTCTCCGGCAACTTGATCAGCGTCAGGGTGAAGGCCAGGGGGATGAGCGCGCCGCCGGTGAAGCCCTGCATGGCGCGGAACACGATCATGCTCTCGAGGTTCCAGGCCAGCGAACAGAGCAGCGAGGAGATCAGGAAACCGATCGACACCCAGACCGCCAGCCGCCGCGCCGAGAGCAGCTGCACCAGCCAGGCGGTCAGCGGAATCATGATGATCTCCGCGACCAAGTAGGAGGTGGAGATCCAGGAGCCTTCCTCGAGCGTCGCCGACAGCGCGCCCTGGATGTCCTTCAGCGAGGAATTGGTGATCTGGATGTCCAGCACCGCCATGAAGGCGCCGAGCATGGCGCTCATCACGGCGATCCAGTCGCGCCGGGTCGGCTCCCCGGTTGGACGGAGCAGTGCGTCAGCGGCCATCGACGGCGACCTTCACCTCCACCGACATGCCGGGGCGGATGCGCCCGGCCAGCGGGTTGTCCGCGGCGAAGGTGAGCTTGACCGGGATGCGCTGGACCACCTTGGTGAAGTTGCCGGTGGCATTGTCCGGCGGCAGCAGGCTGAACTGCGCGCCGGAGGCGGCGAACAGGCTGTCGACGCGGCCCTCGATGGGCGTGTCGGGGAAGGCGTCGAAGGTCAGCTCGGCGGACTGCCCCGCTGCATGCGGCCGATCTGCGTCTCCTTGAAGTTGGCCTGCACCCAGATGTCCCGGGTCGGGACGATGGCCATCAGGTGCGCGCCCGGCTGGATGTATTGGCCGATCCGCGCCGAGCGCTGGCCGATCACACCGCTGGCGGGCGCGTGGATCTCGGTACGGGTGAGGTTCAGCTGCGCCTGTTCGATTTCCGCGCGGGCACTGAGCAGCTGCGCTTCCAGTCGCGCGATCTCCGCCTGCAGCGCCTCGACCTGCTGCCGCTGGGCCTTGAGGTCGGCCTCGGCCCTGGCCGTCTGCGAGCGGGCGATGCGCGCGTCGGCGGTGAGGCTGGCGACCCGTTCCTCGGACACGTAGCCGGGCTTGCGCAGCGCCTGCACGCGCATCAGGTCCGCCTGGCTGCGCTCCTGCGTGGCTTTCGAGGCGATCACGCCGGCCTCGCTGGCGGCGATCAGGCTGTCCTGCCGGGCCAGCTGACTGCGCGCCTGGGCCAGTTCCGCCTCGTGGGTCGCCAGGTTCGCCTGCGCACGGGCGAGGGCGAGTCGGAAGTCCTGGTCCTCGAGGCGCAGCAGCAGGTCGCCGGCCTGCACCTGCTGGTTGTCCTCGACATAGACCCGCTCGATCTTCGCCGCCAGCTGGCTGGAGATGCGGGTGATCTCGCCCTGCACGTAGGCGTTGTCGGTGTGTTCGAAATGGCGGCCGACGAGGAACCAGTGCGCGAACAGCGCACCGGCGACCAGGACCAGCAGGAACAGGAAGAGGAACAGACGACGCTGCAGCGGGCGAGGCATGGCGGGCTCGGTGGCGGGCGGTGGGTCGTCGAATCTAGCAGTGTTCCCCTTCGCTCAGTAGTCGCTAGAATCGGGACGCTTTGTTGCATCAGGGGAACAATCATGGGGCTGGACGATGCGTTGGTGTTCGCGCGCGTGGCCGAGACGCTGAGCATCACCCAGGCGGCGCTTCACCTGGGTATGCAGAAATCCACCGTCAGCCGGCGCATCGGCCAGCTGGAGGCGCGGCTGGGCGTGCGGCTGCTGAACCGGACCACCCGCAAGCTGCGCCTGACCGACGTCGGCCAGGCCTACTACGAGCGCTGCCGGCAGATCCTGTTGGACGTCGCCGAGGCCGAGCAGGCGGTGATGCAGCTGCAGCGATCGCCGGCCGGCGCGTTGCGCATCACCGCGCCGATCGAATTCGGCCAGTGGGTGCTGGCGCGGGTGCTCGGCGACTTCATGCGCCTGCACCCGGCGATCACCGCCGAGGTGGAGCTGACCTCGCGGCCGGTCGACCCGGTGGAGGAGGGCGTGGACATCGCCATCGTCGTCGCCGGCCGCACGAATCCAGCCTGATCGCCGCAAGCTGTTCGAGACGCGCCGGCGGCTGTGCGCCAGTCCCGCCTACCTCGCCGGCACGGCACGCCGGCGAGCGTCGACGACCTGGCCGGGCACCGCGCGGTGATGCTCGCGCAGGACCCGGCGCGCTACTGGCCGGTGCTCGACCGCCAGCTCGCCTGCACGCGCGTGCTCACCTGCAACAACGTCACCTTCGCCCGCGAGGCGGCGCTGGCCGGGGTCGGCATCGCCGCGCTGCCGGTCATGCTCACCGAGCACGAGGTTCGCCAGGGCCTGCTGGTCGAGGTGCTTGGCGACACGCCGCTGCCGACCGGGGAAATCCACGCGCTCTATCCTTCGCGTCGGTTCCAGGCGATGAAGGTCACCGCCTTTCTCGATTTCCTGGTGCAGAGCATTCCGGTGCTGGAGGGCCCGCTGGTGGAGCCGGTGGAGCCGCGCCTGATAACATCGCGCCTTTACCCGCGCTGAGGCCGCGCGCCGCCGCGGCCGGGCACGACCGGCGCTCAATCACGTCAGAGAGTCTTATGACCACCGTTCGCACTCGCATCGCTCCCTCGCCGACCGGCGATCCGCACGTCGGCACCGCCTACATCGCACTGTTCAACCTGTGCTTCGCGCGCCAGCACGGCGGCCAGTTCATCCTGCGCATCGAGGACACCGACCAACTGCGTTCCACGCGCGAGTCCGAACAGCAGATCTACGACGCCCTGCGCTGGCTCGGCATCGAGTGGGACGAGGGCCCGGACGTCGGCGGCCCGCACGGCCCCTACCGGCAGAGCGAGCGCGGCGCCATCTACAAGAAATATTCCGACGAGCTGGTGAGCAAGGGCCACGCGTTCCCCTGCTTCTGTTCCGCCGAGCGCCTCGACCAGGTGCGCGCCGAGCAGCAGGCGCGCAAGGAAACGCCGCGCTACGACGGCCACTGCATGCATATCGCCGCTGACGAGGCGCAGCGCCGCATCGCCGCCGGCGAGTCGCACGTGGTGCGCATGAAGGTGCCGAGCGAAGGCATCTGCGTGGTGCCGGACATGCTCCGCGGCGACGTCGAGATCCCCTGGGATCGCATGGATATGCAGGTGCTGATGAAGGCCGACGGCCTGCCCACCTACTTCCTGGCCAACGTGGTGGACGACCACCTGATGGGCATCACCCACGTGCTGCGCGGCGAGGAGTGGCTGCCTTCGGCGCCCAAGCTGATCAAACTCTACGAATACTTTGGCTGGGAGCAGCCGGCGCTGTGCTACATGCCGCTCCTGCGCAACCCGGACAAAAGCAAGCTCTCCAAGCGCAAGAACCCCACCTCGGTGACCTTCTACCAGCGCATGGGCTTTCTACCCGAGGCGATGCTCAACTACCTCGGACGGATGGGCTGGTCCATGCCGGACGAGCGCGAGAAGTTCACGCTGCAGGAGATGATCGAGCACTTCGACATCAACCGCGTCTCGCTCGGCGGCCGATCTTCGACATGGAAAGCTCTCTTGGCTGAACGGCCTGTGGATCCGCGAGCTGTCGGTCGAGCGCTTTGCCGAGGAAGTGCGCAAGTGGGCGCTCAACCCCGACTACCTGATGAAGATCGCCCCCCACGTGCAGGGCAGGGTGGAGACCTTCAGCCAGATCGCCCCGCTGGCGAGCTTCTTCTTCTCCGGCGCGCTGAAGCTGGACCCGGCGCTGTTCGAGCACAAGAAGCTCGCCCCGGAGCAGGTGCGCCAGGCGCTGCAGCTGATCCTGTGGAAGCTCGAGGCCCTGCGCCAGTGGGAGAAGGAGCGGATCACCGGCTGCATCCAGGCGGTGGCCGAATTCCTCGAGCTCAAGCTGCGCGACCTGATGCCGCTGATGTTCGCCGCCATCACCGGGCAGGCGAGCTCGGTCTCGGTGCTCGACGCATGGAGATCCTCGGCCCGGACCTGACCCGCTTCCGCCTGCGCCAGGCGTTGGAGCTGCTCGGCGGTGCGTCGAAGAAGGAAGCCAAGGAGTGGGAGAAGCAACTGGCGGCCATCAGCTGACCGAGAGGCGTTCGCAACGGCCGGCCGGCGTTCCCGGAACGGGGCTGCCCCAGGCGCTAAACGCTTGGCGGGATTGGGAAAAATTTTGTTGACAGTGCCCGGGGGCGTCCCTAATATGCGCCCCGTCCACGAGATGGGGCTATAGCTCAGCTGGGAGAGCGCTTGCATGGCATGCAAGAGGTCGACGGTTCGATCCCGTCTAGCTCCACCAATCTCGCTCAGGTTTCACCGGTTCGCCAGTTTGGCGGACCGACCCAGAAGGGTTCTGCGTCCCCTTCGTCTAGTGGCCTAGGACACCGCCCTTTCACGGCGGTAACAGGGGTTCGAGTCCCCTAGGGGACGCCACTATTCCAGCGCAGCAGCGATGCTGCTCGTCGAGAGACGCTAAATCCGGGGCTATAGCTCAGCTGGGAGAGCGCTTGCATGGCATGCAAGAGGTCGACGGTTCGATCCCGTCTAGCTCCACCAATTCCACGACGAGGCCGCATTCGCCGGTCCCGTTCCTCGAAGGTTACGTCCCCTTCGTCTAGTGGCCTAGGACACCGCCCTTTCACGGCGGTAACAGGGGTTCGAGTCCCCTAGGGGACGCCAGTTTTGCCCGCTTTGGGCATCAAAGGGTCGCTTCTTTGGAAGTGGCCCTTTTTGTTTTCAGGGCCGGTGAAATCTTTCGACCCCGCGCGGGGCTGCCGGTCCGCAGTCGCCGCGAGGGCGCGCCTCCCACAGGGATTCGGTGAGTACCGCCTGCTTTTGTGGGAGGCCCGACCCCGGGGCGATGCTCTCGTGGGGGGCGGTCTCGCCCGCGAACGAGCCTCGACTGCCATTCGCGGCCAAGGCCGCTCCCACGAAGAGCCGTGCCGAGCCAGCGGCCGTTTTTCTCGTTTTCCCCGGGATAGACGGGCGCCGTGAATGGTCTGCTATAGCGGCGTCACACTTGCGTGACGCCGTCATCGGCTGCACCTTCCAGCAAGGGGGCCGTGGGCAGGCCAAACACCGATACGAGGTAATCCATGAGCTGGGATCGCGCCGACGCATTCATCATCGACATCGAGGTCACGGACGAGCACATCGACGGGCTCGGCCACGCCAACAACGCCGTGTACGTGACCTGGCTGGAGCACTGCGCCTGGGAGCACTCGAAGAGCCTCGGGCTGGGGCTGGACGACTACCGCCGGCTGGACCGGGCGATGGCCGTGCTGCGGCACGAGATCGACTACCTGGCCAGCGCCTACGCCGGCGATCGCCTGCAGCTCGGCACCTGGATCGTCGATTCCGACGGGCGTCTGAAGATGAACCGCGCCTTCCAGCTGATCAGGCCGAGCGACGGCTCGACGCTGGTGCGGGCCATGACCACCTTCGTCTGCATCGAGCTGTCGAGCGGGCGGCCCAAGCGCATGCCGACGGAATTCGTCGAGGGCTACGGCAAGGCGCTGGTGCAGCCGTATCCGCTGGAGCTCTAGCAGGCCGTTGAAGCTACCTGCGTTGGCAATACTGCGTTAAAAGCAGCCTCGGGGCGCGAATCTGCTCAAAAGGCTCATTTACAACTCGCAAACTGCGCCTTTTCGGCTGCTTTCGCCTTGTCTCGCCTACGTTTTTCAACGGCCTGCTAGACACGCGGGGGCGATCAGCTGCCGCCGCGCTGCTCGGGCTTCATGAGGTCGGCGTCGCGGCGCTCCTTGGCGTCCTCGCGCCAGTCCTCCTGCACTTCGACCTCCATCTTGCGCTTCCTGTCGGTCTCGCCGTCGTGGCCGCTGGTGTGCTGGTCGAGGTGCTGTTCCTGCATGGCGCTGCCGCCGTCGGTGTCCGCGGTGCGGTCCCGCTCGTTGGCCAGTGCGGCGGTGGAAAGCAGGGCAGTGAGCAGTATCAGGGTGGGTGTCTTCATCGGGTTTCTCCCGTCATCGACAGGTTTGGCGACATAATCCGCCTCCCTGATTCCGACCCCGAGGGCCGAGGGATTGTTCGTCTCCTGTCCAGTTGCTCGTCGCCCCAACCGATGACCCCGCGCAAGATCATCCATATCGACTGCGACTGCTTCTACGCGGCCATCGAGATGCGTGACGACCCGTCGCTGGCCAGCCGGCCGCTGGCGGTGGGCGGCGCCGCGGATCGCCGCGGGGTGATCGCGACCTGCAACTACGAGGCGCGCGCCTACGGGGTGCGCTCGGCCATGGCCTCGGCGCATGCGCTCAAGCTCTGTCCCGACCTGCTGATCCTGCGCCCGCGCATGGATGCGTATCGCGAGGCCTCGCGGGCCATCCACGAGATCTTTCGCAGCTACACCGAGCTGATCGAGCCGCTGTCGCTGGACGAGGCCTATCTCGACGTCAGCGATTGCCGCCATTTTTCCGGCAGCGCCACGCGTATCGCCCAGGACATACGCCGGCGCGTCTGGGAGCAGCTGCGCATCACCGTCTCTGCCGGGGTGGCGCCGAACAAGTTCCTGGCCAAGATCGCCAGCGACTGGAAGAAGCCCGACGGCCTGTTCGTCATCACCCCCGACCAGGTCGAGGACTTCGTCGAGGGCCTGCCGGTCGATCGCCTGCACGGCGTCGGGCGCGTCACCGCCGAGAAGCTCAAGCGCCTGGGCATCCATGACTGCGGCCATCTGCGCCAGTGGTCGCGCGTCGAACTGCTGCGCGAGTTCGGCGTGTTCGGCGAGCGGCTCTACAGCCTGGCCCGCGGCATCGACCAGCGCCCGGTGAGCACCGACAGCGGCGCCAGTCGGTGAGCGTCGAGCATACCTTCGACCGCGACCTGCCGGACCTCGCCGCCTGCCAGGACCGGCTGCCCGCGCTGCTGGAAGAGCTGGCCGGCCGCATGGCGCGGCTGGACCCGGGCTACCGGCCGGTCAAGCCGTTCGTGAAGCTCAAGTTCCATGATTTCAGTCAGACCACGCTCGAGCAGAGCGGCGCCGGTTTCGCGCTCGACAATTATGCGGCACTGCTTGCTGGCGCTTTCGCCCGCGGTGACAAGCCGGTGCGGCTGATCGGTGTCGGCGTGCGCCTGACCGACCGTTCGGCGGGTTTCGAGCAGCTCCACCTCTTCTGACGTCGTTCAGGTACGGCGCTTGCTCCATCGACGGCGCAAGCGAAGAGGTGACGAAGGACCGGCGTTTCCCCCCCTCCAGGCGCAAGTCGCTGCCTGTGTTTCAGGGCAGTTGATGACGTAATTATGACGTTATTTTTACGTCTCATCGCTAAACGACAAGATTTAGACACTGCGCAATAAAGGTTGATACAGTTCACCTTTTGTAGTGGCAAATTAATATCGTCGACCATTCAGGCGGCACTCGGTTTCGGGCGTCGGAGGTTTCAGCAGTGTTGTTCAGGAATCGGCGGCCGATGATCGGCGGACAGCTGGGCATAGAGGCGAGCCCGCAGGGTATTGCCCTGGCTCAGGTGCAGCGGCGTGCGGGCGATGCTCCGCAACTGCTGCGCTGCGAATACCGCGAGGCGGCGGCATCGGCCCAGCTGGAGACCCTGCGTGCCATGGTCGAAGCGCACGCGCTGCAGGGCCTGCCCGTCAATTTTCTGCTGCAGCCGTCCGACTACCAGATCTTTCTCCTGGAGTGCCCGAACGTTCCGCCCGAAGAGCTGAGCGCGGCCATGCGCTGGCGTGTGAAGGACGTCATCACCCAGCCGCTGGATGACGTGGTCATCGACAGTTTTCCGCTGCCCGACGACGCCTATCGCGGCCGCACCCGCATGGCCTATTGCGTGATGCTGCCCAAGGTCCGGATGAACGTCATCGCCCGCTCGTCGAGCAGGCCGGCCTGCGCCTGGCGAGCATCGACATCGGCGAGATGGCCTCGCGCAACCTCGGCCTGCTGGCCGGCGCCGAGGGCATCAACCTCGCCCTGCTGCAGCTGCGCGCCGACGACGGCCTGATCTGCGTGCAGCACGGCGCTGACGTCTACATGGCGCGGCGCATCGAGCACGGCCTGGCGCGGGCCGGGCAGGACCTCGGCGGCATCACCCTGGAGATCCAGCGCTCGCTCGACTATTTCGAGAGCCAGCTCGGCCGGGGCTACATCGCCCGCATGCTGCTGCTGCCGATGGAGCAGGGTGCCGAGCGCACCCATCAGGCACTGGCGAGCGGGCTGGCGGTGAACCTGCTGCGCCTGACCCTGGCCGACCTGTTCCCGGAACGGGCCGCCGATCTGCCGGAGGGGCTGCAGGCGCGCTGCATCGGTGCGGTCGGCGCCGCCCTGCGCGAGGGAGCCGCCTGATGCAGAACGTCAACCTCTACCAGCCCGAGCGCCCGAGCCGCAGCGGCCCGCGCCCGCGGCAGCTGCTCGCCGGGCTGGCGGCCGTGGTGCTGCTGATGTCGCTGCATGCC
>LZQQ01000018.1_pt1 | contig 27828 bp, 35 predicted proteins | sample 768581 | NCBI WGS metagenome assembly LZQQ01 (sample SAMN05207185, study PRJNA324510) | oil field metagenome | isolation source: sample BH-FW-20 from oil reservoir | place: India: Bombay High | collected 2015-11-25 | reverse complement strand
CAGGCGGCTAGTGCGCATCAGCGATTCGGGCACGGCAATGCCCAGCGCGCTGGCGGCGTCCCGGTAGAGCGCGGTCTGCTGGACGCTGCGCGCCACGGCGAGGTAGTCCGGGTCCTCGCGCAGCAGCCCCCCAGCGCCGCAGTTGGGTCATGAACCAGAGCGCGTCGGAGTGGTAGGGCGGATTGACCTGGCCCTCGCCGAAGAAGCGCAGCGGGTGGGCGTCGAGCCAGGCGTGCCCGAGGCCGTCCTCGTAGCGGCCGAGAAAGCGCGGCTCGATCGCCGACAGCGGCGCGCCGACGTACTCGGGCGAGGCGATCAGGCGGGCGTGCCCTGGCGATTCTCCGCGTTGGCGTCGATGAAGCGGCTGGCCTCCAGCACCGCCATCACCAGCGCCCGCGCGGTGTTGGGGTAGCGCTCGACGAAGGCATGGGTGCAGCCGAGCACCTTTTCCGGATGGTCCGGCCAGATCGACTGGGTGGTGGCCAGGGTGAAGCCAGCGCCTTCGGCCACCGCCAGCGCGCCCCAGGGCTCGCCGGCGCAGAAGCCGTCGATGCGCCCGGCCTGCAGGTGCTCAACCATCTGCGCTGGCGGAATGACGAGGGTGCGCACGTCCTGGAGCGGATGGATGTCGTGGCTGGCCAGCCAGTAGTTGAGCCAGAGCGCGTGGGTGCCGGTGGGGAAGGTCTGGGCCAGGGTCAGGCGTGCACCTTCGCGGCGCACATGCTCGCGCAATGCCTCGGGAGTGGTCACGCCGGCGGCCCGCAGCCGGGCGGAGAGGGTGATGCCCTGGCCGTTCTGCGACAGCCCCATGAGCACCGCCATGCCCACCGACTGCGCGCCGACTCCGAGCTCGGTAGCGAACATCTGGCCGTACAGGCACTGCGCGGCGTCCAGCTGGCCTTCGATCAGCCTGTCGCGCAGGCCCGACCAGGAGTGCTGGCGGTGCAGGCTGAGCGTCAGGCCGTAGGGTTGGGCGAAGCCCTGGGTGGCGGCGACGATCAGCGAGGCGGCATCGGTGAGCGCCATGAAGCCGATGTCCAGGGTCGGCTTCTCCGGTGCGTCGCTGCCGGAGACCCAGGCGAGCGGGTCGGCGTGTGGCTGTCGGGGGGATTCGGACATGCGGGGGCAACCTGGATCGATGCGCAGTCGCCTGTACCACAAGCGGGCATGGGCCGTGCTGCTGCGCTGAATTGGACCACCAGCGAAGCAAGCGATGTGCCAGGGCAGGGCGTCGCCAACAGCCGCCAAGCTGCTAAGCTCAGGCCACCTTATCGAGGACGAGGCGTGGCATGCACGAGGATTTCTGGCAGGAACGTTGGGCGAACGATCAGATCGGCTTCCATCAGAAGGCGGTCAATCCCTATCTGGCGAACCACTGGCCGGCGCTGGGCCTGGCCGCTCCGAGCCGGGTCCTGGTGCCGCTGTGCGGCAAGAGCTGGATCTGGCCTGGCTGGCTGGCCAGGGGCATCGCGTGCTGGGCGTGGAACTGGCGGAGAAGGCCGTGCAGGCGTTCTTCGCGGAGCAGGGCATGGCGCCGCAGGTCGAGCAGGCCGGCGCCTTCAGCCGCTATCGCGCCGGCGCGCTTGAGCTGTGGTGCGGCGACTTCTTCGCGCTGACCGCCGAGGATGTTGCCGACTGCGAGGGCCTGTTCGACCGGGCCGCGCTCATCGCGTTGCCGCCGGAACTGCGCCGGTGCTACGCCGAGCACCTGTCGCGCATCCTGCCGCGCGGCTGCCGCGGGCTGCTGGTCACGCTCGACTACGAGCAGGAGAAGATGGACGGACCGCCGTTCAGCGTTCCCGCGGAGGAGGTGCAGGCCCTGTTCACATCGGACTGGGAGGTCGTCGAAATCGAACGCTGCGACGTGCTGGGCAAGAACTGGCGGTTCGAACCCTATGGCCTGACGCGTACCGACGAGAACGTGTACCGGCTGGACAAGCGCGACTGATCGTATCTGCCGCGCACGAAACGGCACCCATGAAAAAAGGCGACCCGAGGGTCGCCTTTTTCGTCTCCGCTATCGATCAGCCGCGACGACGCAGCGCTTCGATGCGCTCTTCCAGCGGCGGGTGGCTCATGAACAGCGCACCGATGGAGGACTTCTTGCTCGGGTTGATGCCGAAGGCGGTCAGGCTGTCCGGCATGCCGCCCGGCACGTTCTGCTCGGCGCGCAGGCGCTGCAGCGCGGCGATCATGGCATTGGTGCCGGCCAGGCGGGCGCCCGCGTCGTCGGCACGGAATTCCCGGAAGCGCGAGAACCACATGACAATCATGGTCGCCAGAATGCCGAAGATGATCTCCGCCACGAAGGTCGCGATATAGAAGCCGATGCCGTGGCCTTCCTCGTTCTTCAGCAGCACGCGGTCGACGAAGTGGCCGACGATGCGGGCGAAGAACATCACGAAGGTGTTCACCACGCCCTGGATCAGCGCCAGGGTGACCATGTCGCCATTGGCGGCGTGGCCGATCTCGTGCGCCAGCACCGCGCGCACCTCGTCCGGGGAGAAACGCTCCAGCAGCCCCTGGCTCACCGCGACCAGGGCGTCGTTCCTGTTCCAGCCGGTGGCGAAGGCGTTCGCCTCGTAGGCCGGGAAGATGCCGACCTCCGGCATCTTGATGCCGGCTTCGCGCGACAGCTCCTCGACCGTCTGCAGCAGCCACTGTTCGTGGCGGGTGCGCGGCTGGCTGATGATTTCCGTGCGCGTGGCCATCTTCGCCATCCACTTGGAAAGGAACAGCGAAATGAAGGAGCCGGCGAAGCCGAACACCGCGCAGAAGATCAGCAGTTGCTGCAGGTCCAGCCCGGTGCGATCAGGAGTGAGGAACCCGGAGAACCCGAGCAGGCTTAGGGTGATGCTCGCGATCAACAAGATGGCCAGGTTGGTGGCCAGGAACAGCACGATGCGCATCATGGGTAAAACGGTCTCCTGAAGAGGCGGATTGCTATGCCGGCTATATAAGGGACGCCCCTGGGCTATTCAACCTGGCAACCATTTCAAGCTATGTCGCTTGACGCCAAAGGTTCGCCAATCAGGCGCCATCGGGTTGCAGCAGGATGCCGACCAGGCGGGCGAGCCGCTCGCTGTCGCCCTGACGCAGCGCCTGGCGCAGCTGCTGCGCCAGCACCGCGCGGGCGCGCAGCAGGCTGGGCGGCAGCCCTCGCCGTCGACGCATTCGGAAACGCTCCGGCTCAGTCGCAGGAAGCCCTTTCGCTCAGCACCGCCTGGTCGAGGGCCTGGTACTGGATGGTGTTCTCGTAGCGCAGGTAGCCTTCGTCGGCGAGCCACAGCAGGGCGCCGAGACAGGCCTGGTGGCGCTTGCTCGGCAGCCCGAACTCGTCGGGCTCCTCGCGTCCGATGAGATCCTCGACGTAGAGCGCGACCTTGCGCGGGAAGCTCTGGTACAGCGCCAGCAGCGCTCCGGCCACGTCGTGGTGGAAGTCGTCGATCTGCAGATCCATCACGCTTACTGGCGGTAGCCGCGCAGGAAGTTGCCGATGCGCCCGATGGCCTGCTCGAGGTCGTCGACGCGGGGCAGGGTGACCACCCGGAAATGGTCGGGCCAGGGCCAGTTGAAGGCGGTGCCCTGGACGATCAGCAGCTTTTCCGAGAGCAGCAGGTCGAGGACGAATTTCTCGTCGTTGTGGATCGGGCAGACCTTCGGGTCGATCTTCGGGAAGGCGTAGAGCGCGCCCATGGGCTTGACGCAGCTGACGCCGGGGATGTCGTTGAGCAGCTCCCAGGCGCGGTTGCGCTGCTCGAGCAGGCGGCCGGGCGGCAGCACCAGGTCGTTGATGCTCTGGTAGCCGCCGAGGGCGGTCTGGATCGCGTGCTGGCTCGGGACGTTGGCGCACAGGCGCATGTTGGCGAGGATGTCGAGGCCTTCTATATAGCTCTGCGCCCTCGCCTTCGGCCCGGAGATGGCCACCCAGCCGGAGCGGAAGCCGGCCACGCGGTAGGACTTCGACAGGCCGTTGAAGGTCAGGCAGAGCACGTCCGGCGCCAGCGCGGCGGTGCTGTGGTGCACGGCGCCGTCGTAGAGGATCTTGTCGTAGATCTCGTCGGAGAAGACCACCAGGTTGTGCTGGCGGGCCAGCTCCAACATGCCCAGCAGCACTTCTTTGGAGTAGACGGCGCCGGTCGGGTTGTTCGGGTTGATGATCACCATCGCCTTGGTGTTCGGCGTGATGCGGGCCTTGATGTCGTCCAGGTCCGGCCACCAGTTGGCCTGCTCGTCGCACAGGTAGTGCACCGGCTTGCCGCCGGCGAGGCTGACGGCGGCGGTCCACAGCGGGTAGTCGGGGGCGGGGATGAGCACTTCGTCGCCGTTGTTCAGCAGCGCCTGCATGCTCATCACGATCAGTTCGGAGACGCCGTTGCCGAGGTAGATGTCCTCGATGCCGACGCCCTCGACCTGCTTCTGCTGGTAGTACTGCATGACCGCCTTGCGGGCGCTGAACAGGCCTTTGGAGTCGCTGTAGCCCTGCGCGGTCGGCAGGTTGCGGATCACGTCCTGGAGAATTTCCTCGGGGGCTTCGAAACCGAACGGCGCCGGGTTGCCGATGTTCAGCTTGAGGATGCGGTGGCCTTCCTCTTCCAGGCGTTTGGCGTGCTTGAGCACCGGCCCGCGAATGTCGTAGCAGACGTTGGCGAGCTTGTTCGATTTGCTGACCTGCATGATCCCGATGTCCCGAAGTGAGGGGCGCCGATCCGCTGGCGGCGGAGACCGGCTGTCGCCCTTGGCAGGTCGATGGCCTGCTGCCAGACTTGGCGCCCGAGAGGCACGCATCATACGTGCGCCGCTGCGGCGCGGGAAAGGTACAGATCGGCCTTTTTCGGCCCGCTGCGCTGTATCGCTCGCGACTGCCGCCACGCTCGCCGGTTTCCATTCGCCGTCAGGGTTTTCTCATGAGCGACCCGCTGCTGGACATTGCCTGCACCACCCTCGACGGGCGTACCGTCACGCTCGGCCAATACGGCGCCCGCGCGCTGCTGGTGGTCAACACTGCCAGCCGCTGCGGCTTCACCCCGCAGTACCAGGGGCTGGAGGCACTCTGGCAGCAGTACCGCGAGCGGGGGCTGATGGTGCTCGGCTTTCCCTGCAACCAGTTCGGCCACCAGGAGCCGGAGGGCGAGGCAGCGATCGCTGCGTTCTGCGAGCGCAACTATGGGGTGAGCTTCCCGCTGTTCGCCAAGGTGGAGGTCAACGGGCCGGGCGCCCATCCGTTGTTCGCCGCGCTCAAGCAGCTCGCCCCGGGTGTGCTCGGCAGCCGCGCGATCAAGTGGAATTTCACCAAGTTCCTGCTGGATGGCGAAGGTTGCCGGGTCCGGCGCTTTTCCCCGCGCACCGAGCCCGCGGCGTTGCGTCCCGCTATCGAATCGCTGCTCGGCTGAGGCCGGCGGCCGCTACCGGCACCCGCGACGAGGCGGGTGCGCTGCTTATGGAGTACCGATGGAAGCACAGTTGAAGGCCTTTCTCGAACGCGCCGAAAGCGTTCTCGACCGTCTCGATCCCTGGCTGCCCGCAACGCGCGCGCCGATCGACTGGAGCGCGACCTTGGCCGCGCGCTGGCAGCGCGAGGGACAGGGCGGCTACCTGCAGCCACTGAAGGTCGATCTCGGCCTGTCGCTCGACGACCTGATCGGCATCGACCGGCAGCGCCAGCTGCTGGCAGCCAACACGCGCCAGTTCGTCGAGGGGCTGCCGGCCAACCACGTGCTGCTCTGGGGCGCGCGCGGCACCGGCAAGTCCTCGCTGATCCGCGCGCTGCTCGCCGCCCACGCCGGCGCCGGGGTTGCGCCTGATCGAGATCGAGCGCGACCACCTGGCCGACCTGCCGCGGGTGGTGGAGCGGCTGAGCGGCAACCGCCAGCGCTTCATCCTGTTCTGCGACGACCTCTCGTTCGAGGCCGGCGAGGGCGACTACCGGGTGCTCAAGAGCGTGCTCGACGGTTCGCTGGAGCGCGCCCCGGACAACGTGCTGCTGTACGCGACCTCGAACCGCCGCCACCTGGTGCCGGAGCGCCAGAGCGACAACGAGAACTGGCAGATGGTCGACGGCGAACTGCACCCGAACGAGGCGGTGGAGGACAAGATCGCGCTGTCCGACCGCTTCGGCCTGTGGCTGTCGTTCTATCCCTTCAGCCAGGAGCATTACCTCGACGTGGTGCGCCACTGGGTCGGCGTGCTGGCGGCGCAGGCCGGCCTGGAATGGCACTGGGACGAGGCCCTGGAAAAGGAAGCGGTGCGCTGGGCGCTGGGGCGCGGCAACCGCAATGGGCGGTGCGCCTACCAGTTCGCCCGGCAATGGGTGGGGCAACAGCTGCTCGCCTGTTAGCGGTGCGGCGGGCGCAGGTGCCGGACACCGACGTCCGCAGCTTCTCCACCATGCGCTGCTCGGCCGCAGCAGGCTCTGCACCGACTGCCGGGCCTTCATCCGCTCGAAATGCGCCGCCAGCCGCGGCCAGCGCGCCGGATCGAGCGTCTCGCCGCCGTGCTCCAGGTTGATGAGCTGGCAGGTGATTGCGAAGTCCGCCAGCGTCGCTTCCTCGCCGACGAAATAGGAGCGTTCGCCGAGCTGCCTGTCGAGGTAGTCGAAGTGCTTCGGCAGCACCTCTTCCAGCGCCTGGCGCACCGCCTCTTCGTCGCACCGTTGGCCGGCGCTCGGCTTGACGATACGGTTGCGGAACACGCCGAAGGTGGCATACGGGGCGATCTCGTAGTCGGCGTATTTTTCCAGCCAGCGCACCCGCGCGCGTTCCTCCGGGGGGTGGCCGAGCAGGGCGATGCCGTGCGGATGGCAGTCGTCGAGGTACTGGCAGATGACGCTGGAGTCGGCGAGGACGAGGTCACCGTCCTTCAGGGTGGGAATCCGGCCGAGCGGATTGAGTTCGAAATACCAGGCGGGCGGGGCGAAGGGCATGACGAATTCGAGCTGGTAGTCGAGGCCCTTTTCCAGCAAGGCCAGTCGGACCTTACGCACGAAGGGGGACAACGGAACGCCATACAGGACGAGGCTCATTCGATTCCTCCGCTGGCGCGGTCAGCCCGCGCTCATTCGTAGATGTTCTTCTTCTTCCAGATATCTTCGTCGTCGAATTCCTTCAGGCCGTCGGTCAGTGCGCTCGGTTCGTCGGCCTGGGGCGCGCCCTGTTCCAGCACGAGCGCGTTGGTGTGCGCCAGCTGCGCTTCGAGGCGCTTGAGCTGCGCCTGGAAGGGGGCCGGGTCGGGCTGCTTGCGAATGAACTGCACGGCCCGCTCGAAGGCCAGTCGTGCCTGGCGCGGCTGACCCTGTTCCAGGGCGGCCTTGCCGACGTTGCCGAACAGCTCGATGTGGAGCATGACCGACAGCCGTTGGCATTCGCGCATCCAGCGCTTGGCTTCGTTCTGGTCCATCAGCCCCTGCTTGGCGGCGTGGGTGATCTGGGCGCTCAGGTCCTCGAGCATGAAGCGGACTTCCTTGGCCCTGGCTTCGCTCATGATCGGCTGCGGTGGATTGCGCATCTCAGCGCCGTCGCCCTTGGCCAGTTCGGCCTGCAGGTCGGCGATGCGCTGGCGGAGCTTGGCGTCCTGCCGGTCGAGCGACTGCAGGCGTTCGGCCAGTTGCAGTTCCAGGCGGGTCAGTGCCTGCTTCAGCGGCGGGCTCATCATCTGGCCAGGCAGCGAGCCGGACAGGTTGGCGCAGCGGCGGATGCGGTCGTTGAGGTCGGCGCGCAGGCGAGCCTTCTCCAGCCGGTTACGTTCGACGATGTGATTGATGTAGCCGATGGCGACCAGCAGGAAAAGGCCGCCCAGGACGAGGCCTGTTATCAGTATCGGGGACACTCCGTGTACCTCTTTGCGCCAACAGGGTGTGCTCGGAGTTTAGTGAGTTGGGTAGCAGGTTGATAGCTCCGCGGAAAGGCCGAAGTCATTGATATGAAAAATTTTTGCAGAAGGGTTGACGACCTCCCAGGGCGTCCATAGAATGCGCGCCACTTCCAGCGTGAAGCCAACGGCAGAGCGAGGGGAGCCGGAAAAGCTGTTGTAAGTTCCGGGCCGCGTCCCCTTCGTCTAGTGGCCTAGGACACCGCCCTTTCACGGCGGTAACAGGGGTTCGAGTCCCCTAGGGGACGCCATATTGCGGGAATAGCTCAGTTGGTAGAGCACGACCTTGCCAAGGTCGGGGTCGCGAGTTCGAGTCTCGTTTCCCGCTCCAAATTCACGAAACGCCGCTCATTCGAGCGGCGTTTTCGTTTGTGCGCGTTTTTTAGGCGTTGGGTGGCAAGGAGCAATGTGGTGGCGGCGGTGGTGGGCTGAAGCCCACCCTACGGTTTGCCCGCGTTCACGCCAGGTAGGTCGAGGCGAGTGCCGCGCGCCGGTCGAGGCGCCCCCTACGTTGGCCGTCGCCTCACGAGGGCGCATGGGGCGCGCCGCGCGCACCTCAACAGCCGGGGGGCAGGGCGCTCAATGCCGCGATTGCTGATCCGGCATGGCCAGCAGCTGCTTCTCCCGGTTCCAGTCGAACGGCTCGTCGTTCTCCTCGGCTTCGTGACGTCGTTCTTCCAGTGCCTGGAACAGCGCGATCTCGTCGTCCGGCATGAAGTGCAGGCAGTCGCCGCCGAAGAACCACAGCAGGTCCCGCGGAACCAGATGGGCGATCTGCGGGTAGCGGTGGAACACCTGGCAGATCAGATCCTGGCCGAGGTGGCGCTCTTCCGGCACGTCGGGCAGGCGCATGAGCAGGTCGTCGAAGCGCTCGAGGAAGAGCTCGTGGCTTTCTTCGGAAACCTGCCCGGATTCGCCCATGGCGAGCAGAATGCCGCGCAGCTGGGCCAGCAGGGCGAGGTTGTGGTCAACGTAGGGATTGGCCATGAAACACCTGTATCGTTCTGGGGGCGCGATTATAGGCAACGCGCCGCGTTCGTGAAGGTCAGCGTACCCGTCCCGGGGTCGGCTCCAGTTCGTCCCTGGCGAAGTCATCGACGTCGATCACCTGGCGGCGCGCCGCGTGGGCCACGCGCAGGCGGGCGGCGTCTTCCTCGCTGATGACAGCCGCGGCCAGGGCGGCCTCGATCGGGTCCTCGTTCGGGCCGGGCGCGAACGCCCCGGCCTCAACGCGCGGCGCAGCTTGCGCTCGGCCTCGTGGCTGTCCGCTACGGTCTCGAAGGCCCGGCGCAGCGCCGCCAGTGGTTCGTCGCCACTCTCGGGACGGTAGACAGCCGAAAGTACCCGTTCGAGCGCCGGATCGCCGTCCGGTCGTCCGAGAATGGCCGCCACCTGCGTATCCAGGCGGTCGGAAGGCCCCTTGTGGCGTCGCCCGAATGGGAAGACCGCCAGGTTCAGCAGGCCGCCGAGCAGCCGGTTGGGGAAGTTGGCGAGGATGCCCACCATCGCCGTCTCGGCCTGGGCCAGGCATTCCTCCATGGCCCAGCGCAGCAGCGGGCGCTGTTCGGAGGGGTGGCCGAGATCGTGGTAATGCTTCAGCGCGGCAGAGCCCAGGTACAGGTAGCTGAAGACGTCGCCCAGGCGGGCCGACAGGCGCTCGCGGCGCTTGAGTTCGCCGCCGAGCAGCATCATCGACAGGTCGGCGAGCAGGGCGAAGGCCGCGGCGATACGGTCCAGCGCGCGGAAATAGGACTGCGCCAGCGGGTCTCCGGGCCCCCGTCCGAACAGCCCGAAGGTGAAGCCGTAGACCAGGGTGCTGGCGAGGTTGCCCACCGCGAAGCCGACGTGCTCCATGAGCAGCCGGTCGAAGCGGGCGATCGCCTGTTCGCGGTCCGGCTCCTGCACCGCCTCCATTTCCCGCAGCACGAGCGGATGGCAGCGGATCGCGCCCTGGCCGAAGATCATCAGGTTGCGCGAGAGGATGTTCGCGCCTTCGACGGTGATCGAGATCGGCACCGACAGCCAGGCGCGCGCCAGGTAGTTGTTCGGGCCGAGCATGATGCCCTTGCCGCCGTGGATGTCCATGGCGTGGGCGATGCATTCGCGACCGCGCTCGGTGAGGTGGTACTTGACCATGGCCGAGAGCACCGAAGGCCGTTCGCCGAGGTCCACCGCATGGGCGGTGAGGATGCGGGCGCTGTCCATCAGCCAGGCATTGCCGCCGATGCGGGCGAGCGAGGCCTGGATGCCCTCGAAGGCGTCGAGCGGCACGTCGAACTGTTCGCGCACGCGCGCATAGCGGCCGCTGACGTAGCTGCACAGCTTGGCCGCGCTGGTGCCGGTGGCGGGCAGGGAGATCGAGCGGCCGACCGACAGGCAGTTCATCAGCATCATCCAGCCCTTGCCGATCATCTCGCGGCCGCCGATCACCGCCTCCAGCGGCACGAACACGTCCTTGCCCCAGTTCGGGCCGTTCATGAAGGCGGCGCCGAGCGGGACGTGCCGACGGCCTATGCTCACGCCCTCGGTGTCGGTGGGGATCAGCGCCAGGCTGATGCCCAGTTCGCTCTGCTCGCCGAGCAGGTGGTCGGGGTCGTAGGTCTTGAAGGCGACCCCGAGCAGCGTGGCGATCGGGCCGAGGGTGATGTAGCGCTTCTCCCAGTTCAGCCGCAGGCCGAGCACTTCCTCGCCTTGCCAGAGTCCGCGGCAGACCACGCCGGTGTCGTTCATGGCGCCGGCGTCGGAGCCGGCGTAGGGCCCGGTCAGGGCGAAGCAGGGGATGTCGCGGCCGTCAGCCAGGCGCGGCAGGTAGTGGTCGCGCTGAGACGGCGTGCCGTAGCGCAGCAGCAGTTCGGCCGGGCCCAGCGAGTTGGGCACCATCACCGTGCTGGCCAAGTCGTTGCTGCGGGTTGCCAGCTTCATCACCACCTGGGAGTGGGCGAGGGCGGAGAAGCCCTTGCACCGTATTCCTTGGGGATGATGAGGGCGAAGAAGCCCTGTTCCTTTATATAGGCCCAGGCCTGCGGCGGCAGGTCCATGCGCTGGGCGATATCCCAGTCGCTGACCATGGCGCAGAGGGTTTCGGTAGGTCCGTCGAGAAACGCCTGTTCCTCGTCGGTCAGCCGGGCCGGCGGGTAGCCGAGCAGGCGGTTCCAGTCCGGGCGACCGCTGAACAGCTCGCCGTCCCACCAGACGGTGCCGGCCTCGATCGCGTCGCGCTCGGTGGCGGAAATCGGCGGCAGCACCTCCCTGAACCAGTCGAGCACCGGCGCGGTGATGTACTTGCGGCGCAGGTCGGTGAACAGCAACGGCACGGCGACGATCGCCCACAGCAGCCAGAGAATTAGCATCAACCAGGCGGGCGCGTCCTCCGAGGCCGACATCGCCACCAGGTAGAGCCCGACGATCACCAGCGCCGGTATCGGCGACAGGCGCCAGTGGGCGAGGCCGGTGATCCCCACCAGCAGTACGAGCAACCAGAGCCAGACCATGGCGTCCTCCCAGACTCGGTGAGCGGCAGGCCCGGCTGAAAGCCGAGCCGTTTGCTGTCTTTGTCAGTGACCGCCCCCAGGCTGCACGAGTTCGGCCGCGGCGCGGGCGGGCGAGGTTGCAATTTGTTGCAACTGCCCCTATCTAGCAGTCTCTTCCGGCACACAAGCGCGCATCCGAATGAGTTCTGCCCTGTCCATCCGGCAACTGACCAAGACCTACGGCAATGGCTTTCAGGCCCTTAAGGGCATCGACCTGGACGTCGCCGAAGGTGACTTCTTCGCCCTGCTTGGCCCTAACGGGGCCGGCAAGTCCACCACCATCGGCATCCTCTCCACGCTGGTCAACAAGACCGGGGGCACGGTGCAGGTGTTCGGGCACGACCTGGACCGCGACCCGTCCGGGCTCAAGCGCTGCCTGGGCGTGGTGCCGCAGGAATTCAACTTCAACCAGTTCGAAAAGGCCTTCGACATCCTCGTCACCCAGGCCGGCTACTACGGAATTCCGGCGCGCATCGCCAAGGCGCGCGCCGAGCAGTACCTCAAGCAGCTCGGGCTGTGGGACAAGCGCGACGTACCGTCGCGGATGTTGTCGGGCGGCATGAAGCGCCGGCTGATGATCGCCCGCGCGCTGATCCACCATCCGCGGCTGCTGATCCTCGACGAGCCCACCGCTGGCGTGGACATCGAACTGCGGCGATCCATGTGGTCCTTCCTCACCGAACTCAATAAAGAGGGGATCACCATCATCCTGACCACCCATTACCTGGAGGAAGCCGAACAGCTATGCCGCAACATCGGCATCATCGACCAGGGGCGGATCGTCAAGAACACCAGCATGCGCGAGTTGCTCAAGCAACTGCACGTGGAGACCTTCCTGCTCGACCTCAAGGAGTCGCAACTGGTCCCGCCGGAGCTCGGCGCCTACCCGGCGAAGCTGGTGGACCACCATACGCTCGAGGTGCAGGTGGAGAAGAGCCAGGGCGTCACCGAGCTGTTCCGCCTGCTCGCCGCCCAGGGCATCGAGGTGCTGAGCCTGCGCAACAAGACCAACCGGCTGGAGGAGCTGTTCGTGTCGCTGGTGGAAAACAACCTGCCCAAGGGGGCCAAATGAGCGCGGAGCTGCGTCCCAACCTGGTCGCCCTGGCCACCATCGTCCATCGCGAGATCCGCCGCTTCATGCGCATCTGGCCGCAGACCCTGCTGCCGCCGGCTATCACCATGGTGCTGTACTTCGTCATCTTCGGCCGGCTGATCGGCGCGCGCATCGGCGACATGGGCGGCTTCAGCTACATGGCCTACATCGTGCCTGGCCTGATCATGATGTCGGTGATCACCAACGCCTACGCCAACGTGGTCTCCAGCTTCTTCGGCACCAAGTTCCACCGCTCGATCGAGGAGCTGCTGGTCTCGCCGGTGTCGCCCCACGTGATCCTCAGCGGCTTCGTGCTCGGCGGCATCGCCCGTGGCCTGGCGGTGGCACTGATCGTCACGCTGCTGTCGATGTTCTTCACCGACCTGCAGATCCACCACCTCGGCGTGACCGTGCTGGTGATGTTGCTGACGGCGACCATCTTTTCGCTGGGCGGCTTCATCAATGCGGTGTTCGCGCGCAACTTCGACGACATCTCGATCGTGCCGACCTTCGTGCTGACACCACTGACCTACCTGGGCGGGGTGTTCTACTCGATCAACCTGTTGCCGCCGTTCTGGCAGAGCGTGTCGCTGGCCAACCCGATCCTGCACATGGTCAACGCTTTCCGTTACGGCATCCTCGGGGTGTCCGACATCCGCATCGGCGTGGCCATCAGCTTCATGCTGGTGGCGGTGGCGGTGCTCTACTTCGCCTGTATCCGGCTGCTGGTGAGCGGCCGCGGGATGCGGCAGTAGCGCGGGAGGCTGGGGGCTTTCCCTCATCCGGCCCTGCGGGCCACCTTCTCCCGGGGGAGAAGGGAACGCATCGCACTGCCTGTGACTTCGGTGCTCGTCCGTAGGAGCAGGCTCTGCCTGCGACCAGAGGCGGCACGGCGCTGATTCACCTGTGTGAGGCGTCACTGCTTGCTGGCTAGGGTGGGCTTCAGCCCACCAACGAGGGCCGGGGCGATGCTCCCTCATCCGGCCCTGCGGGCCACCTTCTCCCGGAGGGAGAAGGGAAAAGCATTCGCGCTGCCTGTGGCTTCGGTGCTCGTCCGTAGGAGCAGGCTCTGCCTGCGACCAGGGCGGCGTTCGGCATAAACCTGTGGGAGGCGCGCCCCCGCGGCGACTGGGCGGCCTGCACAGGTTCCCAGAAGCTCGCCCCGGGGTCGGGCTTCCCACGGCAACTGGGGGTTCGCGCATTGGGGGGCATCTCCGCCAACCGGTGGTGGCGCGCGCCGCACCTTCCTTTAAACTGCCCCGTTTTTCCACCCTGGACAGCGCTATGCACCATCCTGCCGAGTCATCCCCGCTGGGAAAATCGACTGCCTACGTCGCCACCTACAGCCCGGAGCTGCTGTTTCCGATCCGCGCGCGGGCAAATGGGCCGAGTTCGGGCTGACCGCCGAGACGCTGCCCTACCAGGGGGTGGACCTGTGGAACTGCTACGAGCTGTCCTGGCTGCTGCCGTCGGGCAGGCCGGTGGTGGCGGTGGCCGAGTTCGGCATCCCGGCCGACTCGCCGAACATCATCGAATCCAAGTCCTTCAAGCTCTATCTCAACTCGCTGAACCAGAGCGTATTCGAAGGCGTTGGGGCGGTGGAGGCGGTATTGCGCAGGGACCTGTCCGCGGTGGCCGGCCGGCCGGTGACGGTTCGCGTGCGCGGCCTCGATGAGGTCGCGGGGGAGGGGATCGGTCGTCTGCCGGGGCTGTGCGTGGATGCGCTGGACGTCGCCATCGAGCATTACGACGCGCCGCGGGCCGAACTGCTGCGCATCGCCGCGAGCGCGCCGGCCGACGTCTGCCTGCACAGCCACCTGCTCAAATCCAACTGCCCGGTCACCGGCCAGCCGGACTGGGGCAGCCTGGTGGTCGACTACCATGGCCCGGCGCTGCAGCCGGAGAGCCTGCTCGCCTATGTGGTGAGCTTCCGCCAGCATGCCGATTTCCACGAGCAGTGCGTCGAGCGCATCTTCCTCGACCTGCACCGGCTGCTGCAGCCGGAGCGGCTGACGGTGTATGCGCGCTACGTGCGGCGCGGTGGCCTGGACATCAATCCGTATCGCAGCACCGAGGCGCTGACGCCGGCCAACCTGCGGCTGGTCCGGCAGTGACACGCGAACCGGTCGGGTGACCTAGATGCCCATGCTGGCCAGGCTCTGCATGATGTTGCGCAAGGTCATGGCCATGCCGGGATGGCTGACCTCGAAGCGCTCGACCGCCAGGTTGACCCCGTCGACCAGCGAGTCGTCCGGCTCGGTGCCGTCGCGCTCCAGCCGGGCCTCGATGTCCCGGGCAATGGCCAGCAGGGACGCGCGCTCTTCGTCGGTCAGCGGCGTGCCTTCGCTCAGTTGGTTGCGTAGCTGTTCGAGCTGGGTCTGGAGTTCGGGTGCGGGCATGATCCTACCTCTCATCGTCAGGATGATGGACAGCTTCGGGCCACCGAAGGTCCCCCAAGGTTAAACCAGCGGCAGGCGCCGTGCCGGCCGGGCTGTATCCGAACGTTGCCGGCCAGGCACGGATTTCGCCACCCGGGCCGGGCTGCGCTGCATTAGAATTGCCGCTCTTCCGGCGCCTGCCGGGATGACTGGACACACTCTGCGCCTCGCTGGCAGGCGCCACACATAACGAACAAGGGAGTCTGCGATGCGAGTGATCGGAGCTGAGGACAAGGGTTGGCTGAAGGCGGGGCTGCTGGCGGTGCTGGCGATGCTGGGCCCGGTCCCGCTGCAGGCCGCCGAGGACGATCCCTGGGAGGGCTTCAACCGGGCGTCTTCCGTTTCAACGACACGGTCGACACCTACACCCTCAAGCCGCTGGCACAGGGGTATCAGAAGGTCACGCCGACCTTCATCGAGGACGGCATCGGCAACGTATTCAACAACCTGGGCGACGTGGTCGTGATGACCAACGACCTGCTGCAGGGCAAGATGCGCGACGCCGGCATCGACGCCAGCCGCATCCTCTTCAACACCACCTTCGGGCTGCTCGGCTTCTTCGACGTGGCCACCCACATGGGGCTCTACCGCAACGACGAGGACTTCGGCCAGACCCTCGGGGCCTGGGGGCTGGGCAGCGGGCCCTACGTGGTGCTGCCGCTGCTGGGGCCGAGCAGCGTGCGCGACGCCTTCGGCCGCGTACCGGACGCCTACCTTCAGCCGTACCCCTACATGGACGACGTGTCGGCGCGCAACCTGATGCGTGGCGTGGATGTGGTCGATACCCGCGCCGAACTGCTCTCGGCGGAAAAGATGATCAGCGGCGATCGCTATGTCTTCGTGCGCAACGCCTACCTGCAGAACCGCGAATTCCGCGTCAAGGATGGCGAGGTCGAGGACGACTTCTGACCGCGCTGCCCGGGCCGCGCGGCCCGGGCGCATGTTTCAGCGCATTTCCAGGATCGCCAGGCCGAGACGTTGCCGGCCCTGGTCCAGTGCGCTGACGCGAACCACCTCGGCGTCGGCGTCGAGGCCTCTGAGGGACGAGTGCGTGGACGGGATCTGGACCCGGACCCGGTCGCCCATGCGCAGGCTCGAGGTCGCTTCGACCTGCATGCCGGTGCTGGACAGGTCCAGGCAGACGCCCTCGATGCGCTGCTCGTCCAGCAGGAGGATCACGCCGGCGTCCATCCGCATGCGAATGAAATCCCGCTTCTCGTCGTAGTCGCGATCGCGCTGGCTCATGCTCACTCCTGACTTCCCGGTGTCGATTCGGGGCGTTATAGCGTTCGCCAATTCCGGCTGTAAAGGTTTCTGCAGTGATCTGGCGCACGCTTGAAACGCCGAACGTATGGGAGTACCGTCTGCGCCGTGAACGAACTCGCCGCGCCCCAGGGTGCATGCGGGCTTTTCAATCGTCCTGGCGCACTGCCCGGTAGGTACATGCACAACCCAAGCGCCACGCTGCTGATCATTGACGATGACGATGAGGTTCGTGCCAGTCTGGCCGCCTATCTCGATGACAGTGGCTTCCGCGTACTTCAGGCGGCAAGCGGTCCCGAAGGTCTCGAGCTGTTCGATCGCGAGCACCCCGACCTGGTGATCTGCGACCTGCGCATGCCGCAGATGGACGGGCTCGAGCTGATCCGTCTGGTCAGCGAGCGGCAGGCCGACCTGCCGGTCATCGTGGTGTCCGGCGCCGGCGTGATGAACGACGCGGTCGAGGCGCTGCGGCTGGGTGCGGCGGACTACCTGATCAAGCCACTGGAAGACCTGGCGATGCTCGAGCATTCGGTGCGCCGCGCGCTGGACCGGTCGCGGCTGCGGCTGGAGAACCGCCGCTACCGCGAGCAGCTCGAGGAAGCCAACCGCGACCTGCAGGCGAGCCTCAACCTGCTGCAGGAAGACCAGAACGCCGGCCGCCAGGTGCAGATGAACATGCTGCCGGCGGCGGCCTGGGTGACCGACGATTTCCATTTCGCGCACCAGATCATCCCGTCGCTGTACCTGTCCGGCGATTTCGTCGACTACTTCAGGGTCGACGAGCGACGCATTGTCTTCTACCTCGCTGACGTCTCGGGGCATGGCGCCTCGTCCGCCTTCGTCACCGTCCTGCTGAAGTTCATGACCACGCGCCTGCTCTACGAGTCGCGCCGGCATGGCGTGCTGCGTGAGTTCAAGCCGTCCGAGGTGCTGGGCCACATCAACCGCGGGCTGCTCAACTGCCGGCTGGGCAAGCACGTGACCATGCTCGGCGGCGTGATCGACCAGGAGCACAACCGGCTGCACTACTGCATCGGCGGGCACCTGCCGCTGCCGGTGCTTTACCGTGACGGCAAGGCCGAATACCTGCAGGGGCGGGGCCTGCCCGTGGGGCTGTTCCAGGAAGCGGAATACCAGGACTACGAGCTGGAGCTGCCCGAGTCCTTCAGCCTGACGCTTCTTTCCGATGGCGTTCTGGACCTTTTGCCCGGCGCCACACTCAAAGACAAGGAGGCTGCGTTGCCGGGTCTGGTCGAGCAGGCTGCAGGCTCGCTGGATGGGCTGCGGCAGGTTCTGGGATTGGCCGAGCTGGCGGAGATGCCGGATGATATCGCCTTGCTGGTGTTGAGCAGGAACCTTGCATGAGTACTGGAAAAATCCAGTTCGCCGAGCTGGACGGCACCTTCGTCCTCAAATTCGTCGGCGAAATCCGCCTGACACTCTGCTCGGCCCTGGATGCGACCATCGAGCAAATCTTCTCGGCGCTCAATTTCTCTTCGATCGTCATCGATCTGACCGAGTCGCGCAGCTCGATAGCACCACGCTGGGCCTGCTGGCCAAGCTCTCGATTCTGTCCAGGCAGAAGGTCGGCCTGCTGCCGACGGTGGTCACAACGCACCCGGACATCACCCGGCTGCTGTCGTCGATGGGCTTCGACCAGGTGTTCAATATCGTCGACCAGCCGTTGCCCTGTCCGGAATGCCTCTCGGACCTGCCATCGCAGGACCAGTCCGAGGAAGTGGTCAAGGCCAAGGTGCTCGAGGCGCACCGAATCCTCATGAGCCTCAACGAATCCAATCGCGAAGCCTTCCACGACCTGGTTTCCGCGCTCGAACGCACCTGATCCCGGCGCTTTCCTTTCCTGTTCGATTCCTAGCAGCCCTGGCCCGCGCCTGTGCGCCGGCCAGGGCGTGCGTGTGCGTCAGCCGCGAGCGCGCAGCAGGGCTTCGAGCTTTTCCTGGTCGCGGGCGAACTGGCGGATGCCTTCGGCCAGCTTCTCGGTGGCCATGGCGTCCTCGTTGTGCGCCCAGCGGAAGGCGCTCTCGTCGAGCCGGATACGGGCTTCGGAACCGCGCCCTGCGCGAGCCGGCGCTCCAGCGCGCCCTGTTCGGTCTCCAGCTGGCCGAGCAGTTCGGGCTGATGGTCAGCCGGTCGCAGCCGGCGAGCGCCTCAATCTGGCCGACGTTGCGGAAGCTCGCGCCCATCACCACGGTCTCGTAGCCGTGCGCCTTGTAGTAGTCGTAGATGCGCGTGACCGACTGCACGCCCGGGTCTTCCGCGCCGGTGTAGTCGCGGCCTTCGCTCTTCTTGTACCAGTCGTAGATGCGCCCGACGAAGGGCGAGATGAGGAACACGCCGGCATCGGCGCAGGCCACCGCCTGGGCGAAGGAGAACAGCAGGGTGAGGTTGGTCTGGATGCCGGCCTTCTCCAGCTGCTCGGCCGCGCGGATGCCTTCCCAGGTGGAGGCGATCTTGATCAGCACGCGGTCGCGCCCGATACCCGCCTGCTCGTAGAGCCCGATCAGACGCTCGGCGCGCTCCAGCGTGGCCTGGGTGTCGAACGACAGGCGGGCGTCCACCTCGGTGGAGACGCGGCCGGGGATGAGCTTGAGCACCTCGCGGCCCACGGCGACGGCGAAACGGTCGCAGGTCATGCCCATGTCGCCCTTGCCGCCGGCCAGCGCGGCGTCCAGGTGCTCGTCATAGCGGGGCAGGGGCGGCGGCCTTGAGCAGCAGCGAGGGGTTGGTGGTGGCGTCCACCGGCTTGAGGCGGGCGATGGCGTCCAGATCGCCGCTGTCGGCGACGACGGTGGTGAACTGCTTGAGTTGTTCCAGCTTGGAAGTCATGGGAGCGCTCTATCCTCTGAGTTGGCATGACCGGGTCGTCGGTGCGTCAGGTCGGTACATCGGTGTGCCGGCGACACGGCTTGGATCGAATAACGCCTCGCGCGTTCCGAGGGTGCGACGGATCGCGTCAGCGGCCCTCCAGCAGCCCGACGGCCTGGTCGAACAGCCCCAGCGGGTCGGGTGTCTTGTGGATGTCCACCGACAGCAGCTGGCGGAAACGCCGCGCACCGGGAAAGCCCTGCGCCAGGCCGAGCACGTGGCGCGTGACATGATGCATCGAACCGCCTTCGGCCAGATGACGTTCGATGTACGGACGCATGCGCGCGAGGGCTTCGGCACGGCCGATCGGTGGCCGCGTGCTGCCGAACAGGCGCTGGTCCACCTCGGCGAGCAGGTAGGGATTGTGGTACGCCTCGCGGCCGAGCATCACGCCGTCGAACTGCTGCAGATGCGCCAGGCATTCGTCGAGCGTCTTGATGCCGCCGTTGAGCACGATTTCCAGCTGCGGGAAATCACGCTTGAGCGCCGCGACCACGTCGTAGCGCAGGGGTGGGATCTCGCGATTCTCCTTCGGCGACAGGCCCTCGAGAATGGCGATGCGGGCGTGCACGGTGAAGCTGCGGCAGCCGGCCTCGGCGACCTGGCCGACGAAGTCGCATAGTTCGGCATAGCCGTCGCGGCCGTTGATGCCGATCCGGTGCTTGACCGTCACCTCGATCGCCACGCGTCGCGCATCGCCTTCACGCAATCGGCCACCAGCGCGGAATGGCCCATCAGGCAGGCGCCGATCAGGTTGTTCTGTACCCGGTCGCTGGGGCAGCCGACGTTCAGGTTCACCTCGTCGTAGCCGGCCTGCTCGGCCAGCCGGGCACAGGCGGCGAGGTCGGCTGGCACGCTGCCGCCCAACTGCAGGGCGAGCGGATGCTCGGCTTCGTCGTGGCGCAGGAAGCGCGCGGCATCGCCGTGCAGCAGTGCGCCGGTGGTGACCATCTCGGTGTAGAGCAGGGCGTGGCTGGACAGCTGGCGCAGGAAGAAGCGGCAGTGGCGGTCGGTCCAATCCATCATCGGCGCCACGGAAAAGCGTCGGGACGGCGCGAGGCGTGCGGTTACAGGGGGTGCGGTGATTTCTGACATCGTTGCCGTCTGGTGTTACGCCGTACAGGCGCCGGGAAGCGCGGGGCGATCGACGCGCGGTGGCCGTACGAATGGAGTACGCGGTCTGCCGGCGCAAGGGAGCGCCAGTCTATCAAGAAACCGATCGACGGCGGCTGCGCAGGCGCGGCACGCGACGGAGCGTCGATGCCGGCGGGGCAGCGGCCTGCGGCTACTGCTGGATCACGGCGGTGTAGTTGCCCGCGCCGTTCTGGGTGATGCTCGCCACGGCGCCGGCGGTGGGCAGTTGCTGGATCAGCAGCGCCTCGTTGCCCGAACCGATCTGCGACACCGTGGCGGTCTGCTGGAAGCCGGTCTGGGTGGCGGTGAGGAGGTTGTTCGCTCCGTCCTGCTGGATGTTCAGGTAGGCATTCTCGCCGAGTTGCTCGACCACTACCCGGTTGTAGTCGCCGATCGAGGAACCGGTCAGCGCGCCCTCCGCCGAACCCTGGTCGGCGACCAGTTCGTTGCCGGTGCCGTCCTGGGTGTAGTCGATCCAGGCGCCGAGGGCATGTTCGTAGATCAGCGCGTCGTTGGCGGTGCCCCGCTGGCTCAGGCGCACGCTGTTGCCCATGGGGCTGCCCACCTGGTCGACGTCGGCGACGTTGGCCTGGCCGCTCTGGGTGATTTCCGCCGAGCTCAAGGCGTCGCCCGACTGGACGAGCCGCAGGTCGTTGGCAATGCCGCTCTGTTGCACGCGGGCGGTGGCATGGCCCCACTGCACGACGAGGCCGCGGTTGTCGTAGCCGGCCTGCGAGCTCTGGACGGTGTTGTTGTCTGAGGTCTGCGAAACGATTAGCCCATGCCTGGCGCCATGTTGATACACCGTCGCCCAGGACCCCTCGCCGTCGTATTGCTGCAGCCCGGCGCGGTGGCCGTTACCTTCCTGGCTGACGATGGCCGTGTGGCCGTAGCCGTCGCTGTCCTGGTAGAGGGTCGCGACATTGAACGCGCCGAGTTGCGAGACGACGGAGGTACTGTTCATCCCTTCCTGGTAGACGAATGTCCAGTTATCGACGCTCGTCTGCTGCGTGGTGGCGGTGAGGTTGGCGCTACTTGCGTCACGTCCGATTGGTTGCGTGATCCGGACTGGGTCTGGGTCGCCTGATTGCCGGTGCCCCAGATCTGTAGTGCCGATGCTTCGTTGTCGGTGCCTTCCTGAACCTGCACGGCAGTGTTCTGGGCGTAGGCATGATGCAGGGCAAGCAGGGAAATCGACGCGGCGAGGAGGCTGTGCTTGAACATGGCGTGGACGCCCGCAGATATTATGGGGAGCCTCCAGTCTCATCCGCGTTCCGCCAATCCGCCATCGACCGATGGATGCAATTTAACGGGGCCCAGGCCGCTGCGGTGATTAACCCCGGGCGTCGGCCGTGTGCCGGTCTTGTTCGCGCTCAAGACCGGCACACGGGTTGCGCCGGGCTTTTCCCTTTTCCCGCCGGGAGAAGGCCGGATGAAGGCCGGATAAGGGCGGCTTTCAGACAGGATTGACAGGTGCTCGGCGATTACCGTGCGGTCTGTCGTCCCGGCATGGCTCGTCGTGGGCTTCAGCCCAGGCAGAGGTCGTCCCCTTGGTGGGCTAAAGCCCACGAACCGATGGTCTGCGCGCACGGCATTCCACAAGCGGTGCCAGGCTTTTCCCTTTCCCGACGAGGGGCTGGCCTGCAGGGCCGGATAAGGGGAGGGCCTGGCGTGAGCCGATATTGCCGTGCGAGCCATGTTCGCGAGCAATCTCGCTCCTACGGGGGCACGGGTTCGCTCAAGCGCGGGAAACGCCGCGCTCTTATATGAGTGGCGTTTCTCCCGGGGGAACGGTACTGGCGCGCTCAGCGCGCCAGCCTGGAGGCCATTACGCCTTTCTGGCCCTGTTCTTCGGGGACCTCCTGCAACTTGGCACCACCAACGAACACGCCCATCTTGATGGCCTGGCGGACATAGTGGTTCCTGCCGGCCTCGGCGTTCAGGTCGAGGGTGTTGTCGCCGAATTCGGATTCGGTCGCGAGCACATGTGGGCCGGGTGTGACGAGCCGGTAGAAGTAGGTCTTGCTGGCCGTTTCGCCAAGCACCTCGTCATCGAGCTTGACCGTCTTCTTCAGCGAGGCGCCAAGGGATGAGTCGCGGAAGATGTACAGCCCGGCCTGGTCCTGCGGCGGCGCCGGGAAGGCCTTGTAGGCCTGGTCCTTGTCGCTGGATTCCATCGGTACGGATGCGCAACCGGGCAGCAGGACGAAACTGAGGAGCGCGGCGCGCAGCATTGCTTTCTTGAACATGACTGACTCTTTCCTGAGTGATGGGTCATGGCGACATCATTGCGCCGTCACGCGCACCTTATCCGCAGCCATCGGGAAAGCAAGCCGGCATCTCGAAAATCATGGCGCCGTCACAGACGGCGCGCGGGGGCGGTCACCGTGCGGCCGCATCCGTGCGGCCGGGGCCCGCCATCAGCCGGCCTGGAACACCTCGGCCAGGTGCTGCTGGTAGCGAGCGATGTCGCGCTCGATGTTCGGCTGCTTCATCACGTCGGTGCAGAGGAAGGTCGGCAGCCCGCTCATGGCGAGGAACTGGTGCGCCTTGTGGAAGGGCAAGTAGACCGCGTCCACGCCTTTGGCTTCGAAGAAGTCGGTGGGGTCGTCGAAGGCCTGCTGCGGCGCGTTCCAGGTCAGCGACAGCATGTAGCGCTTGCCGTGCAGCAGGCCGCCGCTGCCGTACTTCTGCGAGGCGTCCGAACGGGTGCGGCCGTCGTTGGCGTAGAGGCTGCCGTGGCCGGCGGTGAAGACCTCGTCGATATACTTCTTGACGGTCCAGGGCGCGCCCATCCACCAGCCGGGCATCTGGTAGATCACCGCGTCGGCCCAGAGGAACTTCTCGACTTCCTCGGCGATGTCGTAGCCGGCATCGATCTCGGTGGTCTTGACGTCGAAGCCCGCGCGGTCGAGGAAAGCCACCGCGGTTTCGTGCAGGGTCGCGTTGTAGCGGCCGTTGGAGTGGGCGAATTGCTTGCCGCCGTTGAGGAGCAGGATTTTCTTCATGGGATACCTCGGGTCGATCGAGGGCGGCAGCTTACCGAGGTCGTGCGGGCGAAACAGCCCTTCGCTCGTCAAATGATCTTTGACTCAAAGGCAGGAATGGAAGCGATTGTGTTGCGATAGTGTAAAGGCAAATTCATCGCCGGAGTCCACCATGTACGCCTTCATCCTTCAAGCCCACACCCGCCCCGAGCAGGCCGAAGCGTTCGAGCGGCTGCTGCGTCCCTACGTCGAACCGAGCCGCGCCGAGCACGGCTGCATCCAGTACCACATGCTGCGTGACAAGGACGATCCGACCCTGTTCATCTTCTTCGAGGTCTGGCAATCGAAGGAGCACCTGGCCGTGCACAGCGCATTGCCGCACATGCGCGCCTTCCACGAACGGCGAATGGACTACCTGCGCCGCGACTTCGAGATTCGCGAGGTGGAGATGCTGGGCGCCTAGCCGCGGTTATTGCTCGCCGGGGGCGGTATCGGCACCTGTCGCCGCGAGGGCGCGCCTCCCACGGACTGAATACGAGGCTGGCGGGTTTCTGTGGGAGGCCCGCCCTCGGGGCGAGCTTTTCGCGTGCAGGCGGCAGAAGCGTGACGCCACATTGCCATCAGCGGCCGCCCTCGCTACAGTGCGCCCGCTTCGCGCCAGCGAAGCCTCATGTCCGACCCGTTCGGGCCGCCAAGGATGGCGATGGCTCCGGTCATACCGGGGCCAAGGGCCGTCCCTCATTTGATCGATGGATGACTATGAAAGCCAAAGGCCTGCCAACCCTCGTTGCCGCTCTCGTTCTGGCGAGCGGCTGCACCGCAACCACCACCCTTCGTTCCACCGAGCCCGACCTCGCGGTGAAGATCAACCAGGACGCGCCCCTGATGCTCAGCGCTCCGGTGAACAAGACCTACAAGGCCACCAGCTTCGGCCAGTACCGCTTCGAGGCGACCCAACCGGGCATGGAGCCGATGTACGGCATCGTTCCGCTGAAGTTCAACGGCGGCTACCTGGCGGCGGACATCCTGTTCTTCGCGCCGGCGCTGTTCTACAACCTGCGCGAAGTGTTCCCGTACTACGAGTTCGACGTGGCGCAGGGCGTTGTCCGCTACAAGAAGAACGAGCAGGATCCCTGGCTCAGCTACAAGCCCACGGCCGCCGAGGCCGAGCGGGCACGGGCGTATTTCGCCGGCCAGCGGTGAGCCTGGAGAAACCCGCCTCGTGCGGGTTTTTCTTTGCCTGCCTGCATCGACGGTCGCCGCGAGGGCGCGCCTCCCACAGTGGGCCCGACCTCGGGCGAGAGGTAGGGTGGATGACGGCGCCAGCCTCATCCACGCGTCGGGTTCGCTCGCCGTCCGGGCCCGGGCTCGTCGTTTCGAACGTCTGGCATGGCGAAACGCGGTGGAAAAGGCTTCGCGGTTTTCCACCCTCCCGGTCTGGTGCCCCAATGGGATTGGCTGCCGGGCCTCAACCCCGCTCGGCCACGAGCCGCTGCTCGCGCAACTCCGCCAGCGCATGCCGCGCCACCTGCACCGCCGCGCTGATGGCCAACAGGGCCATGAAGCTCGCCACGACAAGGTCGGGCCAGCCGGAGCCGGTGCCGAACACCCCCAGTGCCGCCAACATCACCGCAAGGTTGCCGAGCGCATCGTTGCGGCTGCACAGCCAGACGCTGCGCATGTTGCTGTCGCCCTCACGGTAGGCAAACAGCAGGGTGGCCACCGCCAGGTTGGCGAGCAGCGCCACCAACCCGACCACGCCCATGGTCGCCGCGTGCGGCGGGCTGCCGTAGAGAAAGTGGACGACTGCCATCGTCAGGATGAACAGGCCAAAGGCGCCCATCGTCAGGGCCTTGGCCAGTGACGCCCGCGCCCGCATCGCCACGCCCAGGCCGAGCACCCAGAGGCTCACGCCGTAGTTGGCGGCATCGCCGAAGAATCCAGCGAGTCCGACAGCAGCGACACCGAGCCGGCCCGCACGCCGGCACCGATCTCCAGCGCGAACATCGCCAGGTTGATCGCCAGCGCCACCCAGAGGATGCGCCGATAGCGCACGCTCGTCGCCGGACTGGCGCAGCCTTGACCGCAGCAATTTCCCGCCATCTGTTGACTCCCCATCGAAGGATGCGGCTACGCTAAACCCTGTAGCGACTACAGGGTCAAGCGATGACATTGACGATCGGAAAGCTGAGCAAGACCACCGGCGTGAACGTCGAAACCATCCGTTATTACGAGCGCATCGGTCTACTGACGCCCGCTGTGCGCACCGAGTCCGGCTACCGCACCTTCGGCGAACGCGAGGCGGAGCGACTGCGCTTCGTCAAGCGCGGGCGCGAACTCGGCTTCTCCCTCGAAGAGATCCGCACGCTGGTGGAACTGGCCGACCAGCCCGGCCAGCCCTGCGCGGAGGTCGACCGCCTGGCCGAGGGCCACTTGGCCGAAGTCCGCCAGCGCATCGCCGATCTGCGACGGCTGGAAGCCGAGCTGGAGCGGTTGGTCGGCTGCACCGAATCGTCGGTCAGGGAATGCCGGATCGTCGAAGCGCTGAGTGGTGGGCGCTGAGTCCGACTCCTTTAACCAATGGGCGTTGCCGCGTAGGTGTCTGGTCACGTGCGATCTGCGGGCCTACGTTGTATCGTGCCGAGCCCCATTCCGCCAAGCCCTTCAGGCTGAATCATGCGAACCGACAGCGTCTTTCCCGAATGCTGCATGTACTGTTGCACATGGCCCGCGACGAGCGGCCGGTGACCTCCGAGCAGATCGCCGAAATGCTCGGCACCAACCCGGTGGTGGTCCGGCGCACCATGGCCGGGCTGCGAAAGGCGGGCTACGTTCGCGCGGAGAAGGGCTACAACGGCGGCTGGATGATTTCCTGCGATCTCGCCGAGGTGACGCTGCTGGATATCTTCCATGCCGTGGGCGGACCCAGGATCTTCGCCATCGGCCTGGACCGGGAAAACCCGGATTGTCTGGTCGAGCGGGTGGTCAACGAAGCCGTCGCCGATGCGCTGCAGCAGGCCGAGGCATCGTTGCTGCGGCGCCTCGGTTCGGTTTCCCTGGCCGACCTCTCGGCCGAGTTCAACGCCTTGTACGGCACCCGTTGCCGGAACGCAGCCACCCACAAGCCGACCTGAATCCACGCAACAGACCCGCCCGACCAGCGAACAGCTCAGCGCTTTCCTCCCGTTCGCCATTTAGTGTAACTTCAAAAGATACCTAAACGAGCGAGAGGGCTTCTCATGCATTACGATGTGATCATCCTCGGCGGTAGTTATGCCGGCTTGTCGGCGGGGTTGCAGCTCGCTCGGGCGCGCCGGCGGGTGCTGGTCATCGATGCGGGCGAGCGCCGCAACCGCTTCGCATCCGCATCCCATGGCTTCCTGACGCAGGATGGAGCTCCGCCGGACGAGATCGCCGCCGAGGCGCGTGCGCAACTGATGGACTACGCAACGGTCGACTGGCTGCAGGCGAAGGCCGAAGAGATCCAGCGGCACGAGGAAGGCTTTTCGGTCCGTCTCCAGCACGGTGGCTCTCGCAGCGCGCGGGTGCTCGTCCTGGCGACCGGAGTGGTGGACGAGCTACCCGATGTGCCGGGGCTGGCCGAGCGATGGGGCAGGCACGTGTTCCATTGCCCTTACTGCCATGGCTATGAACTGAACCAGGGGCGCATCGGCGTGCTGGCGACCTCGCCGCTATCCATGCACCAGGCTCTGATGTTGCCGGACTGGGGGGACACGACCTTCTTCCTCAACGGCTGTTTCGAGCCCGACGAGCAGCAACTGGCACAGTTGCAGGCGCGCAACGTCCTGCTCGAGCGAGGCGCAATTGCGCGCCTCGCCGGTGCCGGAATCGAGGTCGTGATGCAGGACGATCGGGCGCTGCCGCTGGATGGTCTGTTCCTTGCTCCACGCATGCGCATCTCCATGCTGGCTTCGCAGATCGGCTGCGGGCTGGAAGAGGGGCCGTTCGGAAGCTTTATCAAGACCGATGCGACCAAGGCGACTTCGGTGCCTGGCGTCTTCGCCTGTGGTGATACCGCGCGGGCCGCCGGGTCGGTCGCCCTGGCCGTCGGAGACGGCGCGATGGCAGGGGCCGCCGCGCACCGAGCATTGATGTTCGGGCTCTGAACGGACTGGGAACGGCATAGGCGGAGCCCGGGCAGGGCAGGTTTCGGCCATGGCCCAACGTCCTGCGATTCGCGCATCATGGTGCTTTAAGCGCTTCGAGGAGCCCGTCATGCGTGTCGTCCCGCCTTTGCTGTCCGCTGTCGCCTTCTGCCTCGCATTCACCGGCATCGCTCCGGCCACGGCGGCCGAGCCCGATCGGCTGGTCGAGGCAATCAATGCCTATCGCGGCGAGGTGCAACGCTGCGGTGGCGAGGCTTCCGAGGTGCTGGCACCGCTGGCCGCGGATGCGCGCCTGCGGCTGTCGGTGGAAGGCGTCGGCGATCTGCAGCAGGCGCTGGCGGCCAGCGGCTACCCGATGGTCACCGTGCAGGCGATCAGCTTTCCGGACCGCGCGACGCAACGGCGGCCATGGCGGCGTTGCAGGAAAGCTTCTGCAAGGTGCTGCTCGATCCGCAGTTCGTCGATATCGGCGTCAATCAGCAGGGGCGCGACTGGCGCATCGTG
>LZQQ01000017.1_pt1 | contig 28266 bp, 29 predicted proteins | sample 768581 | NCBI WGS metagenome assembly LZQQ01 (sample SAMN05207185, study PRJNA324510) | oil field metagenome | isolation source: sample BH-FW-20 from oil reservoir | place: India: Bombay High | collected 2015-11-25 | reverse complement strand
CGACGATCAGCAGGGTCGGCGCCTGCACGTCGTGCTCCGCGACCAGGGTGGCAGGTCCGCCAGCGTCCCGGTGAACACCCGCTGGTTGCGCGTGGTGCCCTGCTGCACCAGCGCCGCCGGCGTGGTCGCCGCGCGGCCATGGGCGACCAGCTCGCGGCAGATCACCGGCAGGCCGACCAGGCCCATGTAGAACACCAGCGTCTGCCCTTGGGCCACCAGATCGACCCAGGGCAGGTCGCAGGAACCGTCCTTCAGGTGGCCGGTGACGAAGCGCACCGACTGAGCATGATCGCGATGCGTCAGCGGGATGCCGGCATAGGCTGCGCAGCCGCTGGCGGCGGTGATCCCGGGCACCACCTGGAACGGGATGCCGTGCGCGGCCAGTTCTTCGATCTCCTCGCCGCCGCGGCCGAAGATGAAGGGATCGCCACCCTTGAGGCGCAGCACCCGCTTGCCCTGTTTCGCCAGATCGACCAGTTGGCGGTTGATCTGGTCCTGCGGCAGCGCATGCTCGGCGCGCTTCTTGCCGACGTAGAGGCGGTCGGCGTCGCGCCGGCACAGCTCGAGAATCGGCGGCGCGACCAGCCGGTCGTACAGCACTACGTCGGCCTGCTGCATCAGCCGCAGCGCGCGGAAGGTAAGCAGGTCCGGATCGCCCGGGCCGGCACCCACCAGGTAGACCTCGCCGAGCGGCTCGGGTCGTGCGCCGGCCAGCTTCTCCTCGAGCAGGCGCTCGGCCTCCTCCCGCTGCCCGGCGAACACCCGCTCGGCGATCGGCCCCTGGAACACCTCCTCCCAGAAAACCCGGCGCTGCTGCACGCTGGCGAAGGCGTCCTTGACCCGCTGGCGGAAGCTTCGAGCCAGCCCCGCCAGTTCGCCATAGGCAGCCGGCAGCCAGCTTTCCAGGCGGGCCCGCACCAGCCGCGCCAGGACCGGCGCATCGCCGCCGCTGGACACCGCCACCACCAGCGGCGAGCGATCGACGATGGCCGGGAAGATCACGCTGCACAGCGCCGGCGCATCCACCACGTTGACCGGAATGGTCCGCTGGCGGGCATCGTGCGACACCGCCGCGTTGACACTTTCCTCGTCGGTGGCGGCGATGGCCAGGACGGCCTCGTCGAGGTCGGCGGGCTCATAGGCGCCCTCCCGGCACTGCCCCTGCGCCTGCTCGACCAGGGCGCGCAGCTCGGGGTCGATGACCGGCGCGACCACCCGCGGGCGGCGCCGCCTGGCACAGCAGGCGGGCCTTGCGCAGGGCCACGTCGCCGCCGCCGACAATGAGGACCGAACGACCCCGCAGGTCGTGGAACAAGGGCAAGTAGTCCATAAGCGACCCCGCGAAATGATGCCCGCCTCGGCGGCGGGCTCGGTCGGCGACGGCTGTCAGCCGATGGTTTCGATGCCGCCCATGTAGGGCTGCAGCACGCTCGGAACACGGATGCTGCCGTCGGCCTGCTGGTAGTTCTCCAGCACCGCGACCAGCGTCCGCCCGACCGCCAGGCCGGAGCCGTTGAGCGTGTGCACCAGCTCCGGCTTGCCGGTCTCCGGGTTGCGGTAGCGCGCCTGCATGCGGCGCGCCTGGAAATCGCCGCAGTTGGAGCAGGAAGAAATCTCGCGGTACTTGTCCTGGCTCGGCACCCAGACTTCCAGGTCGTAGGTCTTGGTGGCGCCGAAGCCCATGTCGCCGGTGCACAGCGCCAGCACCCGGTACGGCAGCTCCAGCAGCTGCAGCACGCGCTCGGCGTTGGCGGTCAGGCTTTCCAGGGCTTCGAAGGAGCTCGAGGGCTCGACGATCTGCACCATCTCCACCTTGTCGAACTGATGCTGGCGGATCATGCCGCGGGTATCGCGCCCCGAGGCGCCCGCCTCGCTGCGGAAGCACGGCGTATGGGCGACGAACTTCAGCGGCAGCTGCCTGGCCTCGAGAATCTCGCCGGCGACGATGTTGGTCAGCGACACCTCGGCGGTCGGAATCAGGTAGAGGTCGGCCTCCTTCTCGCGGGCGATCTTGAACAGGTCCTCCTCGAACTTCGGCAGCTGGCCGGTGCCCTGCAGGCCGGTGCCTGCACCAGGTACGGGGTGTAGGCTTCCTCGTAGCCGTGCTCGCGGGTGTGCAGGTCGAGCATGAACTGCGCCAGCGCGCGGTGCAGCCGGGCGATGGGTCCGCGCATCAATGCGAAGCGCGCGCCGGAGAGCTTGGCCGCCGTCTCGAAGTCCAACCAGCCGTTGCGCTCGCCGAGCGCCACGTGGTCGCGCACCTCGAAATCGAAGCGGCGCGGCTCGCCCCAGCGGCGGATCTCGACGTTGCCGTCCTCGTCGGCGCGACCGGAACCGACTCGTGCGGCAGGTTCGGCAGGCTAAGCATCAGGGCATCGAGTTCGCCCTGGATCGCGTCGAGCTCGCGCTTGCCTTCCTCCAGTTCACTGCCCATGCGATCGACGTCGGCCAGCAGCGGCGCGATGTCCTCGCCGCGCTGCTTGGCCTGCCCGATCGACTTGGAACGCGCGTTTCGCTCGGCCTGCAGCTGCTCGGTGCGGGTCTGCACGACTTGCGCTGGCTTTCCAGCGCCTCGATGCGCGCCACATCCAGTTGATAGCCACGGGTGGCCAGGCGAGCGGCCACTTCCTGCAGCTGCGTGCGTACCAGTTTCGAATCGAGCATGTGTTCTCTCTAGGCCGAAGCGGAATGATCGGGGCCGGTGTGCGCCGGCCGCATGGTCGGTAGTCAAAGTCGTGCGAAGGATAAACCGGCCCAGGCGGCGAATAAACCGCCGGCCAGGCTGACGAACAGGTAGCCCAGCGCGGTGCCGACCTGCCCGTTCTCCAGCAGGCGCAGGACTTCCAGGCTGAACGAGGAAAAGGTGGTCAGGCCGCCGAGAAACCCGCCATCAGCCCCAGCCGCAATTCGACCGGCAGCTCCGTGCGCGTCAGGAACAGGCCGGACAGATAGCCGATGAGCAGGCAGCCGACGATGTTGACGGCGAGCGTGGCGAGGAAGAACTGCCGGGGCCAGTGCGCCACCACCCAGGCCGAGGTCAGGTAGCGCAACACCGACCCGGTCGCCCCGCCGAGCGCCACCGCGGCGATCACCTTGATCATGTCCGCCTCCTCTGGCGCGGGCTCTGCCGGTCGAGCGCCTGCAGGTGGCGCAGCTTGTCGCCGATCTTCAGCTCCAGCCCACGCGGCACCGGCTGGTAGTACTGGCGGGGCTCCAGTTCCTCGGGAAAATAGTCCTCGCCGGCGGCATAGGCATCCGGCTCGTCGTGCGCGTAGCGGTACTCCTCGCCATAGCCGAGGTTCTTCATCAGCTTGGTCGGGGCGTTGCGCAGATGCAGCGGGACTTCCAGCGAGCCATGTTCGGCCGCGTCGCGCTTGGCGGCCTTGAACGCCGTGTAGACCGCGTTGCTCTTCGGCGCGCAGGCCAGGTAGACGATCGCCTGGGCGACGGCCAGCTCGCCTTCCGGGCTGCCGAGCCGTTCCTGCACGTCCCAGGCCGAGAGGCAGAGGTCCAGCGCCCGAGGGTCGGCATTGCCGATGTCCTCGCTGGCCATGCGCACGACCCGGCGGGCGATGTACAGCGGGTCGCAGCCGCCATCGAGCATGCGCGCATACCAGTAGAGCGCGCCGTCCGGGCTCGAGCCGCGGACCGACTTGTGCAGCGCCGAGATCTGGTCGTAGAAGGCCTCGCCGCCCTTGTCGAAGCGCCGGCGGCTGTCGCCCAGCAGGTTCTGCAGCGATTCGGCGGTGATGGTCCCGCCCGGCTCGGCCAGGTCGGAGGCGTTTTCCAGCAGGTTCAGCAGGCGGCGCCCGTCACCGTCGGCGGCGGCGAGCAGCGTCCGGCAGCCGTCCTCCGAGACGCTCAGGTGCAGACCGCCCAGGCCCCTGGGATCGGTGAGCGCGCGCTCGACCAGCCGGCGCAGCGCCGCCTCGTCCAGGGCCTTGAGCACGTAGACCCGGGCGCGCGACAGCAGCGCGTTGTTCAGCTCGAAGGACGGGTTCTCGGTGGTCGCGCCGACGAAGATCAGCGTGCCGTCCTCGACGAAGGGCAGGAAGGCATCCTGCTGCGACTTGTTGAAACGGTGCACCTCATCGACGAACAGCAGCGTGCGGCGCCCGTACTGGGCCGCCTGCTGGCGGGCGATCTCGACGGCCTGGCGGATCTCCTTGACCCCGGCGAGCACCGCCGAGACCGTTTCGAAGTGCGCATCCGAGACCTTCGCGAGCAGGCGCGCCAGGGTGGTCTTGCCGACCCCGGGCGGGCCCCAGAAGATCATCGAGTGCAGCGCGCCCTGCTCCAGCGCCTCGCGCAGCGGTTTGCCGCGGGCGAGCAGGTGCTCCTGGCCGACGTACTCGTCCAGGCTGGAAGGCCTGAGCCTGGCGGCCAGCGGCTGGGAGACGGGGTTCTGGTTGAACAGGTCCATGGATGCCTCGGAACGGTTTCGGGCGCGCGCCCGGTATGACGGGCACGCGTACCAAGGCCGACGGCGTTATTCGGCGATGACGTCCGCGCCTTCCGGAATCTCGAAGGTGAAGAGTCCCGCGGCCAGAGGCTCGTTCATCTTCACGCTGTTGAACAGGATGTTGGTGCGCTGGCCGACGCTGTCGATCAGTTGCATGTCGTTGATGACGCCGTTGCGAAACGACAGGCGCAGGCTGTCGAACAGGGTGTCGTTGCCCTTGGGCTGCAGGGTGAAATCGACGACCCCGCTGGACTCCTTGTGGCTGATCGCGAAGTTCTCGCTGATCTGCGACACGTCGCCCGACAGCAGCAGCGCCGGCGTATGGGTCAGGCGCTGGTCCAGGGTCTGGATGGTGACCTGTTCGAGGTCCGGATCGTAGAGCCAGACCTTCTTGCCGTCGGACACCAGCAGCTGCTCCATCGGCTCGTCGGTATGCCAGCGGAACTGGCCCGGACGCTTGAGTGCGATCTCGCCGGCCGTTTCCTGCAGCTGGGTCCCGCTGGCGTCCAGCGACAGCTGGGAAAGCGGGCGGTCAGCGTGTCGGCCTGCTGCAGCAGCTGCGTCAGGCGCGCGGCGGACGCGTCCTGCGCCTGGACGGGAAGCCACGCCAGCGCCAGGAAGCAGGCGGACAGGAATCGGATCAATCGCATCGAAGGCCTCGCAGGTCAGTCGCGAATGGGTGCCGGCGCGATGACCTCGCGCGAGCCGTTGGTGTTCATGGGCGTCACCACGCCGGCCATTTCCATGGCCTCGATCATGCGTGCAGCCCGGTTGTAGCCGATCTTCAACTTGCGCTGGACCGCGGAGATCGAGGCGCGCCGGCTTTCGGTCACGAAGCGGACCGCCTCGTCGTAGAGCGCGTCTTCCTCGCTGCCCTCGCCGCCCCCTTCACCGCCACCGAGGTCATAGCTGCCGCCGCCTTCTTCGGCGCCGGCGAGGATGTCCTCGATGTAGTCGGGCGCGCCCCGGGCCTTCCAGGCCTCGACCACGCGATGCACCTCCTCGTCGGAGACGAAGGCGCCATGCACACGGATCGGCAGGCCGGTACCCGGCGGCAGGTAGAGCATGTCGCCGTGGCCGAGCAGTTGTTCGGCGCCGCCCTGGTCGAGAATGGTGCGCGAATCGATCTTGCTGGACACCTGGAACGCCATGCGGGTCGGGATGTTGGCCTTGATCAGGCCGGTGATGACGTCCACCGAAGGCCGCTGGGTCGCCAGGATGAGGTGGATGCCGGCCGCCCGCGCCTTCTGCGCGATGCGCGCGATCAGTTCTTCCACCTTCTTGCCGACGATCATCATCATGTCGGCGAATTCGTCGACGATCACCACGATGGTGGGCAGCGGCTTGAGCAGCGGCGCCTCGTCTTCCATGCTCTCACGGCGGTAGAGCGGGTCCGCCAGCGGCGTGCCGGCCTCTTCGGCGTCCTTCACCTTGCGGTTGAAGCCGGCCAGGTTGCGCACGCCCATCGCTGCCATCAGCTTGTAGCGCCGCTCCATCTCGGCGACGCTCCAGCGCAGCGCGTTGGCCGCCTCCTTCATGTCGGTGACCACCGGGCAGAGCAGGTGCGGGATACCTTCGTAGATCGACAGCTCGAGCATCTTCGGGTCGATCATGATCAGCCGCGCCTCGTCCGGCGTCGACTTGAACAGGATCGACAGGATCATCGCGTTCACACCCACCGACTTGCCGGAACCGGTGGTACCGGCCACCAGCAGGTGCGGCATCTTCGCCAGGTCGGCAATGATCGGCTTGCCGCCGATGTCGTGCCCCAGCGCCAGGGTGACCGGCGACTTGGCATTGTCGTACTCGGCCGAGGACAGCACCTCGGAGAAGCGGACCATCTGCCGGTCCTCGTTGGGGATCTCGATGCGACGGTGGTCTTGCCCGGGATGACCTCCACCACCCGCACGCTGATCACGGCGAGCGAACGCGCCAGGTCCTTGGCCAGGTTGGAGATGCGGCTGACCTTGACGCCCGGCGCCGGCTGGATCTCGAAGCGGGTGATCACCGGGCCCGGGTGCACGGACTCGACCGTCACCTCGACGCCGAATTCCTTGAGCTTGATTTCCAGCAGACGCGACATCGCCTCGAGCGACTCCGGCGAAAACTGCTTCTGCTTCTTCTCCGCCACGTCGAGCAGCGAAATGGGCGGCAGGCCTTCGGCCAGGTTGTCGACGAACAGCGTGGCCTGCTTTTCCTTCAGCACCCGCTTGCTCGGCTCGGCGGCCTTGGGCGGCGGCGGCGGCGCGATGACCGGGGCCGGGCGCTTCTCGCGCTCGGTCATGTGCCTGGCCAGCGCGTCCTCGCGTTCGATCAGCCGCTCCTTGACCTTGGCCCGCTCACGGCGGTCGGAGACCACCGGCGCGACCACGGTATCCACCCGCTCGTCCACCTCGCGCAACTGAGCCACCAGCTGCTTGCGCTCGCTGCGCGCCGCCCACCAGCGCCCGGAAGCGCTCTGTACCAGCTCCACAAGGTCGAGCGTGATCTTGCCGGTCAGGTCCATCACGCGAAACCAGGACAGGTCGGCGAACACGGTCAGGCCGAACAGGAAGAGCGCGAGGAACAGCAGCGTGCTGCCCTGCACGTTGAGCGACAGCACCGCCAGCTGCCCCAGGCTCTCGCCCAGCGCCCCACCGGCCGATGCGGGCATGTGGCCCCCGGCCTCGAAATGGATGTAGGCCAGCGCCGAGCCGGAAAGGATGAGGAACACCAGGCCGATCAGGCGCCAGGAGAACAGCCAGCCGTTCCACTCCCAGGGCTGGTGCCGGGCGCGGAACACCTGCCAGGTCCGGATGCCCAGCAGCAGCGGAAACACGTAGGCGAAGTAGCCGAGCGCCATGAACAGCACGTCGGCGAACCAGGCGCCGGCCCGCCCCGCGGCGTTGTGCACCTGCTCGACGTTGCTGGTGTGCGTCCAGCCGGGGTCGGTCGGATCGTAGGTCAGCAGCGCCATCCACAGGTAGGCACAGAGCGCGCCGAGGGCGATCAGGGCGCCCTCCTTCAGGCGGTAGGCCAGTTGCTGGCGCCAGGCGGAAGACGGTGCGGTAGAGGACGTATTCTTCAAAACGGGTGGTTCCTGCGCCACATGGGCGTCTTTCGAGCAGAGCTTCAAACCGGGCATTGTACGGGTTTGGCTCCGCGTTGCCATGCCGGTTCCGAGCCGCTTGGGCTTTTGCCGGAGCTTCGGTGTAGCATAACCGGCAAATAATTCAGCGCGCCTCGACGGACGCACGCTTCTCCAGTGGCAACAACGGCTTATGAGGGCTTTTTATGAGCGAAGTCAAGCATTCACGTCTGATCATTCTCGCTCGGCCGGCCGGATACACCGCTGCGGTCTATGCCGCGCGCGCCAATCTCAAACCCGTGGTGATCACCGGCATCCAGCCCGGCGGCCAGCTGACCACCACCACCGAAGTGGACAACTGGCCCGGCGACCCCGAAGGCCTGACCGGCCCGGTGCTGATGGAGCGCATGCAGCAGCACGCCGAGCGCTTCGACACCCGGATCATCCATGACCACATCCACACCGCCGAGCTGCAGCAGCGCCCGTTCACGCTGCGCGGCGACAGCGGCGTCTACACCTGCGACGCGCTGATCATCGCCACTGGCGCCAGCGCCCAGTACCTCGGCCTGCCGTCCGAAGATGCCTTCGCCGGCCGCGGCGTCTCGGCATGCGCCACCTGCGACGGCTTCTTCTACCGCAACCAGGTGGTCGCGGTCGTCGGCGGCGGCAACACCGCGGTGGAGGAAGCACTGTACCTGTCCAACATCGCCCGCGAAGTGCACCTGATCCATCGCCGCGACAAGCTCCGCGCCGAGAAGATCCTGCAGGACAAGCTGTTCGACAAGGCCGCCAACGGCAACGTCCGGCTGCACTGGAACAACACCCTGGAAGAAGTCCTCGGCGATGCCTCCGGCGTCACCGGCGTACGCCTGAAGAGCACCCTCACCGGCGAGGAACAGCAGCTGGCGCTGGCCGGCGTGTTCATCGCCATCGGCCACAAGCCCAACACCGACCTGTTCGTCGGCCAACTCGACATGCGCGACGGCTACATCAGGGTACGCGGCGGCAGCGAGGGCGATGCCACCAGCACCAACATTCCCGGCGTTTTCGCGCCGGCGACGTCGCCGACCACGTGTACCGCCAGGCGATCACCTCGGCGGCGCCGGCTGCATGGCGGCCCTCGACGCAGAGAAATTCCTCGACAACTGACTCCCCTCCCCTGCCCCGCCACGGGTTCGCACATGCTCACCTGGCTGAATCGAGACGATCTGCGCTTTCCGCCGCTCGAGGCCGCGCTGCGCGAACCCAACGGCCTGCTGGCGGCCGGCGGCGACCTCAGCCCCGAGCGGCCTGGTCGCGGCCTATCGGCACGGCTGCTTTCCCTGGTACCAGGACGGGCAGCCGCTGCTCTGGTGGTCGCCCGATCCGCGAACCGTGCTCTACCCGGCCGAGCTGCACGTCTCGCGCAGCCTGCGCAAGCGCATCCGCCAGAAAGTCTTCGAGGTGACGTTCGACCGCGCGTTCGAGCGCGTCATCGCCGCCTGCTCGGCACCGCGGCGCTACGCCGACGGCACCTGGATCACCGACGCCATGCAGCAGGCCTACATCGAGCTGCATCGCCGCGGCGTGGCGCATTCCGTGGAGGTCTGGCACGACGAGCAACTGGTCGGCGGGCTCTACGGGCTGGCCATGGGCCGACTATTCTTCGGGGAGTCCATGTTCAGTACGGAAGCCGACGCTTCCAAAGTAGGATTCGTAACCTTGGTGGAACGTCTGCGCGACTGGGGATTCGAATTAATTGACTGCCAGATGCCGACACGGCACCTGGCCAGCTTCGGCGCGCGGCCGATCGCCCGAAAAGTGTTCGCAGAGGCACTGGCACGCTACCTGGACGAACCCAGCACTGCCGACTGGAGCCGCTAGTCGAGGCTAATGAGCTGGCCTACACTGAGTTCGTGATTCCCGAGAGTTGACCATGACTTCACTGGCTCGCCTCAAGTTCTATGCCACGCAACCCCACGCTTGCAGTTACCTGCCGGACGAGCAAGCGACGACGCTGTTCCTGGACCCCAGCCAGCCGATGGACGTCCAGGTGTATGCGGAGCTTTCGGAGATCGGCTTTCGGCGCAGCGGCGACCACCTCTACCGCCCCCACTGCCAGCGCTGCACCGCCTGCATACCCGCGCGGATTCCGGCCACCGGCCTGCAGCTGAGCCGCCAGCAGAAACGCATCCTCAAGCGCAATGCGGATCTGAAGGTTCGCGAAGTCCGGCCGATGTTCACCGACGAGTACTATTCGCTGTACGTCAACTACATCGAAAAGCGCCACGCCGACGGCGACATGTACCCGCCGAGCCGTGATCAATTCAATACCTTTCTCGTACGAGATCTGCCCTTCTCCCGCTTCTACGAGTTCCGCCTCGAAGGACGCCTGCTGGCCGTCGCGGTCACCGACGTGCTGCCCAACGGCCTTTCCGCCGTCTACACCTTCTTCGATCCCGACGAGGAGCGACGCAGCCTCGGCCGCTACGCGATCCTGTGGCAGGTCGGCGAAGCCGCCCGGCGCGGCCTGAAGGCCGTCTACCTCGCTACTGGATCAAGAACTGCCGCAAGATGAACTACAAGACCGAGTACCGCCCCATCGAACTGCTGGTCAACCAGCGCTGGGTCACGCTGAGCTAACCCTTGGCGCAGCAGCGGCTTTTCGGGCACAATACCTGCCGCTTTTGCCAGCGCAAAGGGCTGGCTGTTCCTAGATACTGAGGGTTCTACTGCATGTCGAAAGAAGACAGCTTCGAAATGGAAGGTACTGTCGTCGACACCCTGCCCAACACCATGTTCCGAGTGGAGTTGGAAAACGGGCACGTCGTTACTGCGCATATCTCCGGAAAGATGCGCAAGAATTACATCCGGATTCTCACTGGTGACAAGGTCCGCGTCGAGCTGACCCCGTACGACCTGAGCAAGGGTCGGATCACCTACCGCGCCCGCTGATACGCGGCTCGCGTGCATGAAAAAGCCCGGCTTGCCGGGCTTTTTGCTGTCTGAGTGAAACAGAGGCCCGGCCAGCGCCAGGCCTCTGCGTCTCAGGCCATCTCGGCAGTCGTCTCGAAGTCGAACGAGAGTTCGCCGCCCTGCAGGTCGATGTGCACCACGCCACCGCTCTCCGCCAGCTCACCGAACAGGATCTCCTCGGCCAGGGGCCGTTTGATCTTGTCCTGGATGAGCCGGGCCATCGGCCGAGCGCCCATCTGCACGTCATAGCCGTGCTCGGCGAGCCAGTCGCGCGCCGCATCCGAGACCTCGAGCGTGACGTGCTTGTCCTCGAGCTGCGCCTGAAGTTCGATGAGGAACTTGTCGACGATGCTCTTGATGACCTCGTGGCTGAGCCGGCCGAACTGGATGATGGTATCCAGCCGATTGCGGAACTCCGGCGTGAAGCTCTTCTTGATGACCTCCATCGCATCGGACGCGTGGTCCTGATGGGTGAAGCCGATCGAAGCACGCGCGGCCGTTTCCGCGCCGGCGTTGGTGGTCATGATGATGATCACGTTGCGGAAGTCCGCCTTGCGCCCGTTGTTGTCGGTCAGGGTGCCGTGGTCCATCACCTGCAGCAGCAGGTTGAACACTTCCGGATGCGCCTTCTCGATCTCGTCGAGCAGCAGCACGCAGTGCGGCTGCTTGGTGATCGCCTCGGTCAGCAACCCGCCCTGATCGAACCCGACGTAGCCCGGAGGGGCGCCGATCAGGCGCGAAACGGTGTGGCGCTCCATGTATTCCGACATGTCGAAACGGATCAGCTCGATTCCCAGCGCCTTGGCCAACTGACGCGCAACCTCCGTCTTGCCCACCCCGGTGGGACCGGCGAAGAGGAAGGAGCCGACCGGCTTGTCGGGCGCCTTGAGCCCCGCACGCGACAGCTTGATGGCGGTCGAAAGCGATTCGATGGCATCGTTCTGGCCGAACACCGTCAGCTTCAGGTCGCGCTCGAGGTTGCGCAGCAGCTCCTTGTCGGAGGTACTGACGTGCTTCGGCGGAATCCGCGCGATCTTGGCGACGATGTCCTCGACCTGCTGCACCTCGATGCGCGGCACCCGCTTCTCTTCCGGCTGCAGGCGCTGGAAGGCGCCGGCCTCGTCGATGACGTCGATGGCCTTGTCCGGCATGTGGCGGTCATTGATGTAGCGTGAGGCGAGCTCGGCGGCGGCGCGCAGGGCTTCGTCGCTGTATTCGATGCGGTGGTGCTGCTCGAAGCGCGCCTTGAGGCCCTTGAGGATGCCCACGGTATCCTCGACCGACGGCTCGGAGACGTCGACCTTCTGGAAGCGACGCGCCAGCGCCCGGTCCTTCTCGAAGATGCCGCGGAATTCCTGGAAGGTGGTCGAGCCGATACAGCGAATCTCGCCCGAGGAAAGCAGCGGCTTGAGCAGGTTCGACGCATCCATCACTCCGCCGGATGCCGCACCGGCACCGATGATCGTGTGGATCTCGTCGACGAACAGGATCGCCTGCGGGCGCTTGCGCAGCTCGTTCAGCAATGCCTTGAAGCGCTTTTCGAAATCGCCGCGGTACTTGGTCCCGGCCAGCAGCGCGCCGAGGTCCAGCGAGTAGACCACGCTGTCGGCGAGCAGGTCCGGGACCTGGTTGTCGACGATGCGCTTGGCCAGGCCTTCGGCGATGGCGGTCTTGCCGACCCCGGCCTCGCCCACCAGCAGCGGGTTGTTCTTGCGCCGCCGCGCCAGGATCTGCGCCACGCGCTCGACTTCGTTTTCCCGCCCGACCAGCGGATCGATACGACCCTGCCGGGCGAGTTCGTTCAGGTTGCTGGCATAGGCATCGAGCGGATGATTGGCCGAAACCGACTCGCCGGCCTCCTCGTCCTGCAGCTCGGATTCCGCCTCGGGACTCGAGGGGTTGCCCTGGACCTTGGAGATGCCGTGGGCGATGTAGTTGACGACATCGATTCGCGCGACGTTCTGCTGTTTGAGCAGGAACACCGCCTGGCTCTCCTGCTCGCTGAAGATGGCGACCAGCACGTTGGCGCCCGTCACCTCGCGCTTGCCGGAACTCTGCACATGGAACACGGCGCGCTGCAGCACGCGCTGGAAGCCCAGCGTGGGCTGCGTTTCCCGATCTTCGTCGTGCTGGGGAATCAGCGGGGTCGTGGAGTCTATGAACTCCTGAAGGTCGTGCCGCAGTTTGTCGAGGCTTGCGCCGCAGGCGCGCAGGACGGTGGCGGCCGCCTCGTTGTCGAGCAAGGCCAACAGGAGGTGTTCAACCGTCATGAATTCATGGCGCTTGGTACGTGCCTCTTTGAAAGCCAGATTCAGAGTGACTTCGAGCTCACGGTTCAACATAGCTTCACCTCTTACCCAAGCAATCGGGTTTAACCGTCCTTCTCAATCTCGCATAACAGAGGATGCTGGCACTCCCTTGCATACTGGTTGACTTGCATCGCCTTGGTTTCGGCAACATCCCGCGTGAACACGCCGCAAACCGCCTGGCCCTCGGTATGGACGGTCAGCATGATCCTCGTCGCCGTTTCCCGATTGTGGTTGAAAATGCCCTCCAGCACCTCCACGACGAAATCCATAGGCGTGTAGTCGTCATTAAACATGACAACTTTGTACATCGGAGGTGCCTTGAGCTCTGGCTTCGCTTCCTGAACGACCAGGCCGGAATCGCCGTCTTCGTCCGTGCCGGGCCGGTTCTGATTGAATGTTAGTCGAATCTGAGCAAATGCACGCATGCTGGTATATCGGTCTGTTCAGGCCCCTTGGGGCGATGATGTTTGACTGGTTTCGCAGCCGCCTGACGAGTTGCCTTGACTATGAGCAAAACGGTGATACAAACCAGTAAGTGCCAATGGCACGCGGGGTTGCGCATCATGAGGCCCGGTTCGGCACCCGAGGTTCGCAATCGAAGTGGATGTTACTCCAGTGATGGAGTCCTTTGCAGAGGGATAACAGCATGCTAAGCGGTAAGGTCAAGTGGTTCAACAACGCCAAAGGCTACGGGTTCATCGTAGCAGACGGCGGCGATGAGGACCTGTTCGCCCACTACTCGGCCATCCAGATGGAAGGCTACAGGACACTGAAAGCTGGGCAGGCGGTCATGTTCGAAATCCTGCAGGGTCCCAAGGGCCTGCATGCCACCAATATCCGGCCACAGGTGACGGCCGAGGCTCCCGCAGCAGCAGCCACTCCCGCGATGACCGCGGTCGATGCCTGAGCCAAGCCTGCGCGACCGCACCGCAGCCAGAGGGCAATGAAAAGGCCGATCGGACGATCGGCCTTTTTTCTCCGTGCCGTTTCGCTCACATGTGCGAAACGATGGCGTCGCCGAATCCCGAGCAGGACACCAGCGTGGCGTCGTCCATCAGGCGCTCGAAGTCGTAGGTCACGGTCTTCGCCGAGATCGCTCCCCCACACCCTTGATGATCAGGTCGCCGCCTCGATCCAGCCATGTGGCGGAGCATCATCTCCGCGGACAGGATCACCGACCCCGGGTTGACCTTGTCCTGGCCGGCATACTTGGGCGCCGTGCCGTGCGTCGCCTCGAACATGGCCACGCTGTCCGACAGGTTGGCGCCGGGCGCGATGCCGATGCCGCCGACCTCCGCCGCCAGCGCATCGGAAAGGTAGTCGCCGTTCAGGTTCAGGGTGGCGATGACGTCGTACTCGGCCGGACGCAGCAGGATCTGCTGCAACATCGCGTCGGCGATGACGTCCTTGACCACGACGTTCCTGCCGCTCTTCGGATTCCTGAACTGCATCCAGGGGCCGCCATCGAGCAGCTCGGCGCCGAACTCGTCGCGCGCGATCTCGTAGCCCCATTCCTTGAAGGCGCCCTCGGTGAACTTCATGATGTTGCCCTTGTGCACCAGGGTCACGGAGCTGCGGTCGTTGTCCACGGCATACTGCAGCGCCTTGCGCACCAGTCGCTTGGTACCTTCTTCAGAGACGGGCTTGATGCCGATGCCGCACATGTCGGTGAAACGGATCTTCTTGACGCCCATTTCCTCGGTGAGGAACCTGATGACCTTCTGCGCCTCGGCGGAGCCGGCCTTCCACTCGACGCCGGCATAGATGTCTTCCGAGTTCTCGCGGAAGATCACCATGTCCACGTCGCCCGGCTTCTTCACCGGGCTCGGCACGCCGGTGAACCAGCGCACCGGACGCTGGCAGACGTACAGGTCCAGTTCCTGGCGCAGCGCGACGTTCAGCGAGCGGATGCCGCCGCCGACCGGGGTGGTCAGCGGGCCCTTGATCGACACCACGTAATCGCGTACCGCCTCGAGGGTTTCCTTCGGCAGCCAGGTGTCCTGATCGTAGACCTGGGTCGCCTTCTCGCCGGCGTAGACCTCCATCCAGGCGATCTTGCGCTCGCCGCCGTAGGCCTTCTGCACGGCGGCATCGACGACCTTGATCATCACCGGGCTGATATCCGCGCCGATGCCATCGCCCTCGATGAAGGGAATGATCGGGTTGTTCGGCACGTTCAACGAACTGTCGGCATTGACGGTGATCTTCTCACCGCCGGCAGGTACCTGAATCTTCTGGTATCCCATGCTGGACTCCGTCTGGTGGTTAAACAGCGAACGTCTCACCCGAGAGTAGCGCAGTTGTTCCGGGCGAGGCATCTCTTCATTGGTCTATGCAACGTCCTTTATTCGCAGCTCCGAGCCGATGGTATACTCCGGCGCGTGACTATCAGGTCATAAGGGACGCGATGTCTGAACGAGACCTCTGACCCTTGAACCCGCCGATTTGTTACCGCAGCTCGACGGCTCGAATGCTCAACACTTTACTGGTGCATCCAACATCCCGCGGCGAATTCTCGACCCTTCGGCCCAACGATACGTAGTAGAGCCTCAGCGCCTACCCGCGCGCGTCGAGATTCTGTGCACGCACAGCTAAGAAGTGAGTCACTGTCAATGCCCATCCCTTCCAAGATCATCTACACGTTCACGGACGAAGCTCCCGCCCTCGCCACCTACTCGCTCCTCCCCATCGTGGAAGCGTTCGCAGCCGCTGCCGACATCGCAGTCGAAACCCGTGACATCTCCCTGGCCGGGCGCATCCTGGCGGCCTTCGCCGACCAGCTGGATGCCGACAAGCGCGTCGACGACGACCTGGCCAAGCTGGCGGTCCTGGCGACCCAGCCGGAAGCCAACATCATCAAGCTGCCGAACATCAGCGCTTCCGTCCCCCAGCTCAAGGGCGCCATCGCCGAGCTGCAGGCACTGGGCTACAACATTCCCGACTTCCCCGATGAGCCGCAGACGGACGCCGAGAAGGACGCCCGCGCCCGCTATGCCAAGGTGCTCGGCAGCGCGGTCAACCCGGTCCTGCGTGAAGGCAACTCCGACCGCCGCGCCCCGGCCGCAGTGAAGGCCTACGCACGCAAGCACCCGCATTCGATGGGCAAGTGGAGCAAGGCTTCGCGCTCGCACGCCGACTACATGCGCGGCGGCGACTTCTTCTCCAGCGAGCAGTCCGTCACCCTGGCCAAGGCCGGTGACGTGCGCATCGAGTTCGTCGGCAAGGACGGCAAGGTCGAGGTCAAGAAGCAGCTTTCCCTGCAGGCGGGCGAAGTGCTCGACAGCATGTTCATGAGCTGCGGCAAGCTGCGCCAGTTCTTCGAGGCCACCCTGCAGGACTGCAAGGAGACCGGCGTGATGTGGTCCCTGCACGTCAAGGCCACGATGATGAAGGTGTCGCACCCGATCGTGTTCGGCCACGCCGTGACCGTGTACTACAAGGACCTGTTCGAGAAGTGGGGCAAGCTGTTCGACGAGATCGGCGTGAACCCGAACAACGGCCTGAGCAGCGTCTACGACAAGATCAAGTCGCTTCCGGCCTCGCAGCAGGAAGAAATCCTCGATGACATCCACGCCTGCTACGCCGGCCGCCCGGAAATGGCGATGGTGGACTCCGCCAAGGGCATCACCAACCTGCACATCCCCAGCGACGTGATCGTCGACGCCTCGATGCCGGCGATGATCCGCAGCTCCGGGCAGATGTGGGGCAAGGACGGCAAGCTCAAGGACACCAAGGCCGTCATGCCGGAGAGTACCTACGCCCGCATCTACCAGGAGATGATCAACTTCTGCAAGACCAACGGCGCCTTCGACCCGACCACCATGGGCAGCGTGCCGAACGTCGGCCTGATGGCGCAGAAGGCCGAGGAATACGGCTCGCACGACAAGACCTTCGAGATGACCGCCGACGGCACCATGCGCGTCGTGCTCGCCGAGGACGGCACCGTGCTGATGCAGCACGAAGTGCAAGCCGGCGACATCTGGCGTGCCTGCCAGACCAAGGACGCGCCGATCCGCGACTGGGTCAAGCTCGCCGTCACCCGCGCGCGCCAGTCCAATACCCCGGCGATCTTCTGGCTCGACCCCGAGCGCGCCCATGACCGCGAACTGCAGAAGAAGGTGGAAGCCTACCTGCAGGAGCACGACCTCAGCGGCCTGGACATCCGCGTCATGGGCTACAACGAAGCGATCCGCGTGAGCATGGAGCGCCTGATCCGCGGCCTGGACACCATCTCGGTGACCGGCAACGTCCTGCGCGACTACCTGACCGACCTGTTCCCGATCATGGAGCTGGGCACCTCGGCCAAGATGCTCTCCATCGTCCCGCTGATGGCCGGCGGCGGCATGTACGAGACCGGCGCCGGCGGCTCGGCGCCCAAACACGTTCAGCAGCTGGTCGAGGAAAACCACCTGCGCTGGGATTCGCTCGGCGAGTTCCTGGCCTTGGCGGTGTCGCTCGAAGAGACCGGCATCAAGACCGGCAACCCCAAGGCCAAGCTGCTCGGCAAGGCGCTGGACGCCGCGACCGGCAAGCTGCTGGACAACAACAAGTCCCCGTCGCGCAAGGTCGCGAGATCGACAACCGTGGCAGCCACTTCTACCTGGCCCTGTACTGGGCACAGGAACTGGCCGCGCAGACCGAAGACCTGGAGCTGCAGGCGCACTTCGCACCGCTGGCCAAGACCCTCGCCGAGAAGGAGGAAGCCATCGTGGCCGAACTCAATTCGGTGCAGGGCAAGCCGGTGGACATCGGTGGCTACTACCGCTCCAACCCGGAGCTGACCAGCAAGGTCATGCGACCGAGCGCGACCTTCAACGCCGCGCTCGCCGCACTGGCCTGAGGCCGGGCAAGGGCGTGTAACGCCAACCAGGAACCCCGGCCTCGTGCCGGGGTTCTTGCATTCGGGCTCCCGCACCGCGCGCCCGGAGCCCGCATCCACACTGCAAGAGGAAAGCGATATGGAGTGGCAGCCGCACATCACCGTGGCGACCATCGTCGAGGACCAGGGGCGCTTCCTGCTCGTCGAGGAATACGACCAGGACGAACTCGTGCTCAACCAGCCGGCCGGGCACCTGGAGGCCAACGAAACGCTGCTCGAAGCGGCGATCCGGGAAACCCTCGAGGAAACCGGCTGGGACGTCGAGCTGACCGGCGTGGTCGGCATCTATCTGTACACCGCTCCGCGAAACGGCGTGACCTACCAGCGCGTGTGTTTTTCGGCCAGGCCGATCGGGCACGATCCGCAACGCCCGCTCGACACCGGGATCCTGCGCGCGGTCTGGCTCGACCGCGACACCCTGGCCGCCGACCCGTCGCGCTGGCGCAGCGAACTGGTGGTGCGCTGCATCGACGACTACCTGGCAGGCTCCCGCCACGCCCTCGACCTGGTGAAGGTCTGAAAGGTACTTAGCCTCCGCGGGACCGGCCTGTTAGAATTCCGCCCTTTTGCAGACACTCTCGAAACCCCATGTCCGACATAGACCGTACTCAACCGGCAACGCAGCGCGTCATCGTAGGCATGTCCGGTGGCGTGGACTCCTCCGTCTCGGCCCTGCTCCTGCTCGAGCAGGGCTACCAGGTCGAAGGCCTGTTCATGAAGAACTGGGAAGAGGACGATGGCACGGAATACTGCACCGCCATGGAGGACCTGGCCGACGCCCAGGCCGTCTGCGACCGCCTGGGCGTCCGCCTGCATACCGCCAACTTCGCGGCGGAATACTGGGACAACGTGTTCGAGCACTTCCTCGCCGAATACAAGGCCGGGCGTACGCCGAACCCCGACATCCTGTGCAACCGGGAAATCAAGTTCAAGGCCTTCCTCGACTATGCCTGATGCTCGGCGCCGACCTCATCGCCACCGGCCATTACGTGCGTCGACGCGACCTGGACGGCCGCAGCGAACTGCTCAAGGGGCTGGATCCGAACAAGGACCAGAGCTACTTCCTGCACGCCGTCGGCGGCGAGCAGATCGGCAAGACGCTTTTCCCGGTGGGTGAACTGGAAAAGCCGCAGGTACGCAGGATCGCCGAGGAACACGGGCTCGCCACCGCGCGCAAGAAGGACTCGACCGGCATCTGCTTCATCGGCGAGCGGCGGTTCCGCGATTTCCTCAAGCAATACCTGCCGGCGCAGCCCGGCGACATCGAGACCACCGAAGGCGAGACCATCGGCCGCCACCACGGCCTGATGTACCACACCATCGGCCAACGCCAGGGACTGGGGATCGGCGGGCTCAAGGACGCCGAGGACGCGCCCTGGTACGTGGTCGCCAAGGATCTGCGGCGCAACGTGCTCGTCGTCGGCCAGGGCAACGATCATCCCTGGCTGTTCGCCAGCGCGCTGACCGCGTCCGAGATCTACTGGGTCAACCCCGTCGAGCTGCAGGCGCCCCGGCGCCTCACCGCGAAGGTCCGGTACCGCCAGCAGGACCAAAGCTGCACGCTGGAACGCACGGCGTCGGGCTACCGGGTGGTCTTCGACGAGCCCCAGCGCGCCGTGACACCCGGCCAGTCGGTGGTTTTCTACGACGGCGAGGTCTGCCTGGGGGGCGGCGTCATCGAGCAGGCGGAAACCTGTTTCAGCGAGGCGCTGGCATGAGCGACGTCCGTCAGCAACTGGTCGCGCTGGGCGCGGTCTTCGAGTCGGCCGTCCTGGTCGACCGGATCGCCCGCACCGGCCAGGCCCCCACCGCCGCGGTGGCCTGCATGCTCGGCAGCCTGCTAGTGCGCAACCCGGCTCCACGCTCGAAATCTATGGCGGCGACGACCTGAACCTGCGCGATGGCTACAAGGCGCTTGCCGGCGCGCTGGAGCGCAATGCCGCCGAGCTGCAGCGCGAACCGCTGCGCTACTCGCTGGCCCTGCTCGGCCTCGAGCGCCAGTTGGCCAAGCGCGACGACATGCTCCAGCTCATCGGCACGCGGATGGATCAGATCCAGGGGCAGGTCGAGCATTTCGGCATCGCGCACGAGAATGTCATCGCCGCCTTCGGCGGGCTCTACGAGGACACCCTGAGCACCTTCCGCCAGCGGATCCAGGTGCACGGGGACATGCGTCACCTGCAGCAGCGCGACAACGCGGCCAGGATCCGCGCGCTGCTGCTGTCCGGCATCCGTTCCGCACGCCTGTGGCGCCAGCTCGGCGGGCATCGCTGGCAGCTGATCCTCAGCCGCCGGAAACTGCTGGACCATCTCTACCCGATGATGCGCCAAGGCGGCTGAGCGGGGGCGCTCATCGCCACCAGCCGCAATGCGGGCCGCTTTCGGGTATCATAGCGGCCCTTTTTTCGAACCCGACAGCCCGAGAACGCCCATGCAGCTCTCTTCGCTCACTGCGGTTTCCCCCGTAGACGGCCGCTACGCTAGCAAGACCAGCGCCCTGCGCCCCATTTTCAGCGAGTTCGGCCTCATCCGCTTCCGTGTGATGGTCGAGGTCCGCTGGCTACAGCGCCTCGCGGCCCATGAAGGCATTCCCGAAGTGCAGCCCTTCTCGCCGAAGCCGACGCGCTGCTGAACCAGTTGGCCGAAGCCTTCGAGCTGCCCCACGCCGAGCGGGTGAAAGAGTTCGAGCGGACCACCAACCACGACGTCAAGGCGGTGGAATACCTGCTCAAGGAACAGGCCAGGCGCCTGCCCGAGCTGGCGGCGGTGAACGAGTTCATCCACTTCGCCTGCACCAGCGAAGACATCAACAACCTGTCCCACGCGCTGATGCTGCGCGAGGGCCGCGACGGCGTGCTGCTGCCGCTGATGCGCCAGCTGGCCGGGGCGATCCGCGAATTGGCGACCGTTTCGCCGACGTGCCGATGCTGTCCCGCACCCACGGCCAGCCCGCCTCGCCCACCACGCTGGGCAAGGAAATGGCCAACGTGGTCTACCGCCTCGAGCGGCAAATCGCGCAAGTCGCGGCCGTGCCGCTGCTGGGCAAGATCAACGGTGCCGTGGGCAACTACAACGCCCACCTGTCCGCCTACCCGGAGGTCGACTGGGAAGCCAACGCCCGCGCCTTCATCGAGGATGACCTGGGCCTGCAGTGGAACCCCTACACCACCCAGATCGAGCCGCACGACTACATCGCCGAGCTGTTCGATGCCATCGCCCGCTTCAACACCATCCTCGTCGACTTCGACCGGGACGTCTGGGGCTACATCTCCCTGGGCTACTTCAAGCAGAAGACGATCGCCGGCGAGATCGGCTCATCGACCATGCCGCACAAGGTCAACCCGATCGACTTCGAGAATTCCGAAGGCAACCTCGGCATCGCCAACGCACTCTTCCAGCACCTGGCGAGCAAGCTGCCGGTGTCCCGCTGGCAACGCGACCTGACCGACTCCACCGTACTGCGCAACCTGGGCGTCGGGTTCGCGCACAGCGTGATCGCCTACGAGGCAACACTCAAGGGAATCAGCAAGTTGGAACTCAATGCTCAACGAATTGCTGAAGAGCTGGATAACTGCTGGGAAGTGCTCGCCGAGCCCATCCAGACGGTCATGCGCCGCTATGGCGTGGAAAACCCCTACGAGAAGCTCAAGGAGCTGACGCGCGGCAAGGGCATCACCCCGCAGGCGCTGCAGGACTTCATCGCCGGGCTCGATATCCCGGCCGAAGCCAAGGCCGAGCTCGCCAAGCTGACGCCCGCCGGCTACATCGGCAACGCGGTCGCCCAAGCCAAGCGCATCTGAGCTGACGCGGTACAGAGCACGCCCGGCGCTGCCGGGCGTTTTTATTTATGACTTCAAGGTGTTAGCGATGACTTCGGATACTCCGCTCGAAGTGTTGGGGGGCATCAGCGCCCGCGTGTTCCTGCGTGACTACTGGCAGAAGAAGCCCTTGCTGATCCGCCAGGCGCTGCCCGGCTTCCAGAGCCCGGTCACAGCCGACGAACTGGCCGGCCTGTCGCTGGAGGAAGAGGTCGAGTCCCGGCTGGTGCTGGAGCATGGTGATCGCCCGTGGGAGCTACGACGCGGACCCTTCACCGAAGAGACCTATGGCCAATTGCCGGAGCGCGACTGGACGCTGCTGGTCCAGGCCGTCGACCAGCTGATCCCGGAAGTGGCGGACCTGGCCCGGCATTTCCGCTTCCTCCCGAGCTGGCGCATCGACGACGTGATGATCAGCTTTGCCGCTCCCGGAGGCGGCGTCGGTCCGCATTTCGACAACTACGACGTGTTCCTGCTGCAGGCCGAGGGCCGCCGGCGCTGGAAGATCGGCCAGCTATGCGACAGCGAAAGCACGCTGCTCGAGCATGGCGACCTGAAGATCCTCGCCGACTTCCGCCAGGCCGATGAATGGGTGCTGGAGCCTGGCGACATGCTCTATCTGCCGCCGCGGGTCGCCCACTACGGCATCGCCGAGGACGCCTGCATGACCTACTCGGTGGGCTTCCGCGCGCCCAGCGCCGCCGAGGTCCTGACTCATTTCACCGACTTCCTCGCGCAGTTCCTGCCGGACGAGGAACGCTACGGCGACGCCGACCTGGAACCGGCAGAGGATCCCCACCAGATCCAGGCCGACGCGCTGCGACGCCTCAAGGGGCTGCTGGACGAACACATGGGCGACGAGCGCCTGCTGCTTACCTGGTTCGGCCAGTTCATGACCGAGCCCCGCTACCCGGAGCGGGTGGCAGGCGGCGAGATCGAGGAAGGCGACCTCTTCGAGGCACTGGGCGACGGCGCGTGCTGGTTCGCAATCCCAGCACGCGCCTGGCCTGGAGCGAGGTGGACATCGGCCTGCTGCTGTTCGCCAGCGGCCAGAGCACCCTACTGCCGGTCCACCTGCGCGAGTTGCTGAAGCTGGTCTGTGCCGCCGACGCGTTACATCAGGACAACTTGCAGGCTTGGCTGGCCGACGAGGACGGGCGTACCCTCCTTGTCCAACTGGTCAAACAGGGAAGTCTGGAGTTTGCCGATGAGTGAGATCGAGGTCCGGATCGCCGACTGGCATCGCGACAACGCCGAGTTGCGGCGCATACGCGAGACGGTGTTCATCGTCGAGCAGGCGGTGCCGCCGGAACTCGAATGGGACGCGGAGGACGAGCACGCGATCCACTTCCTGGCGCTGGAGAGCGGCTATCCGGTCGGCACCGCGCGACTGCTGCTCGACGGCCACATCGGGCGCGTCTCGGTGCTCCGCGACTGGCGCGGCCTTCATGTCGCGAGGCGCTGATGCATGCGGCAATCGCCGAGGCCGAGCGTCGCGGTCTTTCCGAGCAGAAGCTGACCGCACAGGTACATGCCCTGCCGTTCTACGAACGCCTGGGCTTTTCGGAAACCAGCGAGGAATTCCTGGAGGCGGGCATTCCCCACGTCGACATGGTCCGCCGGAGCCGATGATGAGCGACGAGCCATTCGGAATGGACGACGCGTCCGAAACGGATCCGCTCGCCCCCATCGCCTTCGAATCGCCCGGACGGTTCGCCATCCACAACCCGGAGCCGAGCCACCCGGAGCGGGCAGCACTTGAGCAAGCACCCTTCAGGCTCGGCGAGAGCGCCTCGGCGCACCCGCCCGCCTCCGCTGCGGAGCTGCGCCCGCACGCCCTGGCGCTGGTTCGCCAGGCACGCCGCTCAATCTGCATCTCCAGCGCGGACATGGAGCCCTGGCTGTACGACGAGGCAGCCATGCAGCAGGCCTGCACCGCCTTTCTCCTGCAGCACGGCGACTGCCGCCTGCGCCTGCTGGTCCGCGACCCGGCGCTGGCCATACGCCGCGGGCACAGACTCCTGAGCCTGGCGCGTCGCCTGACCAGCCGCATGGAGATCCGCCGGGCTCACCCCGATCACCCGGGAGGCAAGGATGCCTTCCTCCTCGCAGACAGGAGCGGGCTGCTCTGGCGCCCGGACCCGCGCGAATTCCAGGGCCGTGCCTGCTATCACGAGCCCGGGCGTGTCAGACAGTTCCAGGCGCGCTTCGACGAGGCCTGGAACCTCGCCATCCACGATCCCGACCTTCGGAGCCTGCTGCTGTGATGACCCTACGTGCGCTCTGCGCAGCCCTTGCATTGACGATAGGCGGTCTCTGCCATGCCGCCACCGAGATCATCCCCGTCAACTACCGCATGGCCGACGAGGTGCTGCCGCTGGCGCAATCGGTCGTGGGCGACCGGGGCCGGGTTGCGGCCTACGGCAATCAGCTGGTCATCAACGCACCCGAACCGGTGATCGAGGAGCTTCGAAGCGTACTCGGGCAGCTCGACAGCCACCCAGGCGCCTGCTCATCAGCGTCGATACGCAGCGTCACGGATCGTCGCAGCAGCGGGGCTATCAGGTCGACGGGCGCATCGGCTCGGGGTCGGTCGAGATCGGCACGGGCAATCCCGGCCGTGATCGGAACGGCGCGCGAATCATTCGCCACGACACCCAGAGCCGTGACGGCGGCGTCCAGCAGGTCCAGGCGACGGAAGGCTATCCGGCACTCATCCAGGCCGGCCAGAGCGTGCCCCTGAACCAGTGGTCCACCGATGCTACGGGCAGGTTTACCAGGATACGCAGTACCGGGACCTGATGCGCGGCTTCTATGCCACCGCCAACGTGGTGGGAGACCAGGTGCAGGTCACCATCAGCGCCAAGAACGACCGCCTGAGCCCCGATCACTCGCGCGAGCTGCAGCTGCAGAACACGGACACCCGCGTCAGTGGCCGCGTCGGCGAATGGATCACTCTCGGGGGGATCGATGAGAGCGCCTCCTCCAGCGACCACGGGATCGCTCGCCGGTACTCCACCGACTCGGCCCAGGACTATTCGCTGCGCCTCAAGGTCGAGGTGCTGGACTGACGCGAACCATGTAGCGGAAAAATGTAGTAGCTACAAAATTCCACTACAAAATCGTTGACGAGCATTTTTACCGGGAGCATGATGACCTCGCTCCCGCTAACCAGGGCCTGAAACGGGGCCCCGGAGTGCGCTCCAGCCAACCAGCCGAGCCGCTCCGTGCCTGTACTGCCCACAAGGTGGACTGACGAGGTTGCGACTGGAACGAGTCGTCCTGAGGGACGGGGAAGCACCTAGCGCATCAACTCGTCGACTTCACCAGCGCAAGACGCCAGGCATCCACGAGCCCTCATGCGTCCACCGCTCGGCAAGGTCACAGGTGATCGTTCTGCCACCCTCCTCTCTGGTCAGTCCTCGCTCCGTCGCCAATCGACATCTACCGCGTTGCAGCACAAACAGCGCTAGCAAGTAGGTTCAAGTGGGAAAGACGGTGCTCACCAACAAAACTTTGAAGGGATTGACCATGTCCGCTTACCAAGATGACGTCAAGGCCGTTGCTGCATTGAAAGAAACCGCCGGCAACAGCTGGAGCGCAATCAACCCCGAGTACGTCGCTCGCATGCGTGCTCAGAACCGCTTCAAGACAGGTCTGGACATCGCCAAGTACACGGCTGCCATCATGCGCAAGGACATGGCCGAGTACGATGCCGACAGCTCGCTCTACACCCAGTCGCTGGGCTGCTGGCATGGCTTCATCGGCCAGCAGAAGCTGATTTCGATCAAGAAGCACCTCAAGACCACCAACAAGCGCTATCTCTACCTGTCGGGCTGGATGGTGGCCGCCCTGCGCTCCGAGTTCGGCCCGCTGCCGGACCAGTCGATGCACGAGAAGACCGCGGTGGCGGCACTCATCGAGGAGCTCTATACCTTCCTGCGCCAGGCCGACGCCCGCGAACTCGATCTGCTGTTCAGCGCGCTGGACACCGCGCGGGCCGCCGACGACCAGGCGAAGGCCGCCGAGATCCAGTCGCAGATCGACAACTTCGAAACCCATGTCGTGCCGATCATCGCCGACATCGACGCCGGCTTCGGCAACCCTGAAGCCACCTACCTGCTGGCCAAGAAGATGATCGAGGCGGGCGCTGCTGCATCCAGATCGAAAACCAGGTTTCCGATGAGAAGCAGTGCGGTCACCAGGATGGCAAGGTCACGGTTCCCCACGCCGATTTCCTCGCCAAGATCAACGCGGTGCGCTACGCCTTCCTCGAACTCGGCGTCGACGACGGCGTGATCGTCGCCCGTACCGACTCCCTGGGCGCCGGCCTGACCAAGCAGATCGCGGTGACGAACGAGCCGGGCGACCTGGGCGACCAGTACAACGCCTTCCTCGACTGCGAAGAGATTTCCGAGGCGGACCTGGCCAACGGCGACCTGGTGATCAAGCGCGAAGGCAAGCTGCTGCGTCCGAAGCGCCTGCCGTCGAACCTGTTCCAGTTCCGCAAGGGAACCGGCGAGGATCGTTGCGTGCTGGACTGCATCACTTCGCTGCAGAACGGTGCCGACCTGCTCTGGATCGAGACCGAAAAGCCGCACATCGGCCAGATCAAGGGCATGGTCGATCGCATCCGCCAGGTGGTTCCCAACGCCAAGCTGGTCTACAACAACAGCCCGTCGTTCAACTGGACGCTGAATTTCCGCCAGCAGGTCTACGACGCCATGGTCGCCGAAGGCAAAGACGTGTCGGCTTACGACCGTGCCAGGCTGATGAGCGCCGAGTACGACGACTCGGACCTGGCCAAGCTGGCCGACGAGAGAATCCGCACCTTCCAGCGCGACGCCTCGGCGCAGGCCGGCATCTTCCATCACCTGATCACCCTGCCGACCTACCACACTGCCGCGCTGTCCACGGACAACCTGGCCAAGGGTTACTTCGCCGAAGACGGCATGCTGGCCTACGTCAAAGGGGTACAGCGCCAGGAAATCCGTCAGGGCATCGCCTGCGTGAAGCACCAGAACATGGCCGGCTCGGACATCGGCGACAACCACAAGGAGTACTTCGCCGGCGAAGCTGCGCTGAAGGCAAGTGGCAAGGACAACACCATGAATCAGTTCCACTGATCCACTGATTGTCCTCGAAGGCCCCGGAGCGATCCGGGGCCTTTTTTTCCGGGCTTCGTTCATGACATCAACGGGGCGGCATGTTGGCCGTGTCGTCGTGCTCGGGCGTGGTGAACAGTCCCCAGGCCGAAATGAACAGCGCGGCTATCAGCGGCCCGATCACGAACCCGTTCAAGCCGAACAGGGCCAGCCCTCCCAGCGTCGAGATCAGCACCACGTAATCGGGCATCTTGGTGTCCTTGCCCACCAGGATGGGCCTCAGCACGTTGTCCGCGAGCCCTATGACGAGGACGCCGTACAGGGTCAGGATGAACGCATGGACGAGGTCGCCCATCATGAAGTAGTAGACGGCGACGGGCGCCCAGATCAGCCGGCGCCCACCGCGGGTAACAGCGCGAGGAATCCCATCAGGACGCCCCACAGCAAGGCGCTGGGAATGCCCAGCAGGACGAAGATGAAGCCGCCCAAGACGCCCTCGGTCGCGGCGATTACCACGTTCCCCTTGACGGTCGCGCGCACGACCCGGGTGAATTTGCTGAACAGTCGACGCTTCTGGCTATCGTGCAACGGAACCGCTTTCTTCAGCATGCTGACCAGTTCCCGGCCGTCACGCAGCAGAAAGAACAGCAGATAGAGCATGACGAAGAAATTCACCAGGAACTGGAAGGTCCCCTGTCCGAAGCTGAAAGCCTTGGTGGCGATGAACTGACTGCCTGCCAGTGCGCTGCCTGCCAGTCTGGAGCGCAAGCTCTCTATGTCCTGCAGGCCGAAGCGATCGAGTTGCGCGCGCAGGGGATCGGGCAACCAAGCCATCGCCTGCGCCAGGTAACCGGCAATATCCAGCTCGCCGCTCTCGATTCGCCGGTAGACCGCCGCCCCCTCCTGCACGAGCAATCCGGTGATCACGCTGACAGGAAGAATGGCTACCACGACGATGACGACCAGGGTGATCAGCGAGGCGATATTGCGTCTGCCATGGAGCTTCGCCAGCAGCCAGCGCTGCAGCGGCCAGAAGATGATGGCAAGAATGACGCCCCAGAAGACGGCCCCGTAAAAGGGGAAGAGTATCCAGGCGAAAGCAGGGATACCACGATCAGGAGACCGGCAAATACCTTTCGCTCGCGCGATGGCTGACTCATAGAAGACCTTGGCTGCAGGCTTTTCCGTTAGTCAACAGGCTATGGAATCAGTGCCTGGCTGGAGCATGGCTCGCGACCAGCAGCCGTATGTCCCTGTGCCATGCGCAGGTCCGCCGGGAGGTCGTACGCCCCTCGCGCAGTAGGTCCGGGCTCAGCACTTGGCGATGTCGCCATACGGTCGTCCGCTGCAGACCGGAGGGTGTCTGGCTGGCAGCTGCGTCATCGGCCTGAAACCATCTTCGGGACGATACACAGCCGCGTCCCGCCTGGATACCGGCCTGCGCCGGCATGACGGCTCTGGCGCAGCGTCCAGACTCCTTACCCCCATCCCGTCGCCCCGGCCTGCGCCGGGGCCCAGTGGGGGCCACGCCGCCGCCCGGCCGCACGCCTGAGTGTCGGCCCGCTCCAGGATGCCGGGCGCAGCCATCCACTTTCCGCCGCGCAAAAGCAAACGCCCCGGCCGTTTCGGGCCAGGGCGTTTGGGATAGGAGCTTGACGATGACCTACTCTC
>LZQQ01000016.1_pt1 | contig 29146 bp, 34 predicted proteins | sample 768581 | NCBI WGS metagenome assembly LZQQ01 (sample SAMN05207185, study PRJNA324510) | oil field metagenome | isolation source: sample BH-FW-20 from oil reservoir | place: India: Bombay High | collected 2015-11-25 | reverse complement strand
GGATCAGCGGGCTGCCCACGGACATGCGCGACATCGCCAGGGTCAGCGGCCTGGACGCATCCTGCCGATCGTATAGTCCTGGGTGCGACAGGGTGCTCAGCGATCCGCTGGTGATCGACTGTTCGGCCGTGGAAAAATCCAGCAGCGTCGGCCTGTCCCTGCTGCTGGCCTTCGTTCGCGACGCTCGGGCGCTCGGGCGCGAGGCGCGGATCAGCGGGCTGCCCACGGACATGCGCGACATCGCCAGGGTCAGCGGCCTGGACGCATCCTGCCGATCGTATAGTCCTGGGTGCGACAGGGTGCTCATCGGCCGGCGAGGCCGCGGGGTTCGCAGCTCCGCGGCTTTTTTGTATGATGGCCGGCCCGTGCGCACAGGCGCCGAACGAGGTTGAACATGCAGGCCGCAGAAGTGAAAAGCCTCCTGGAGCAGAAGCTGCCGGGAGCCCAGGTGGAAGTGGAAGGCGAGGGCTGCAACTTCCAGCTGAACGTCATCAGCGACGAACTGGCCGGGCTGAGTCCGGTCAAGCGCCAGCAGCAGATCTATGCTCACCTCAACCCGTGGATCGCCGACGGCAGCATCCATGCGGTGACCATGAAATTCTTCAGTCGCAGCGAGTGGGCCGGGCGCGCATAAGGCGTCGCCCCTCGATACGACCCGGCGCCCGGCGATGCGAGGCATCGTCGGGCCCTCCTTCTCTATGAGAGCTTGCAGCCTGCGGGCTACGGGAATCCGATGGACAAACTGATCATCACCGGCGGCATTCGTCTCGATGGCGAAATCCGCATCTCCGGCGCGAAGAACTCCGCGCTGCCCATCCTCGCCGCGACGCTGCTCGCCGACACCCCGGTGACCGTCTGCAACCTGCCGCACCTGCACGACATCACCACCATGATCGAGCTGTTCGGGCGCATGGGCGTGCAGCCGGTGATCGACGAGAAGCTCTCCGTCGAAGTGGACGCCAGCACCATCCGCACGCTGGTCGCGCCCTACGAGCTGGTCAAGACCATGCGCGCGTCGATCCTCGTGCTCGGCCCGATGGTCGCCCGCTTCGGCGAGGCGGAAGTCGCGCTGCCAGGCGGCTGCGCCATCGGCTCGCGGCCGGTGGACCTGCACATCCGCGGCCTCGAGGCCATGGGCGCACAGATCGAGGTGGAGGGCGGCTACATCAAGGCCCGGGCGCCGGCCGGCGGCCTGCGCGGGGCGCACTTCTTCTTCGATACGGTGAGCGTCACCGGCACCGAGAACATCATGATGGCCGCGGCCCTGGCCAACGGCCGCAGCGTGCTGGAAAACGCCGCGCGCGAGCCGGAAGTGGTGGACCTGGCCAACTTCCTCAACGCCATGGGCGCGAACATCTCCGGCGCCGGCACCGCGACCATCACCATCGACGGCGTCAAGCGCCTCGGCGGCGGCCGCTACAGCGTGATGCCGGACCGCATCGAGACCGGCACCTACCTGGTCGCCGCGGCGGCCACCGGCGGCCGCGTCAAGCTCAAGGACACCGATCCGACCATCCTCGAGGCCGTGCTGCACAAGCTCGAGGAAGCGGGCGCCAGCCTGAGCACCGGCAGCAACTGGATCGAGCTGGACATGAAGGGCAACCGGCCGCGCGCGGTGAACGTACGCACCGCGCCCTATCCGGCGTTCCCCACCGACATGCAGGCGCAGTTCATCTCGCTCAACGCCATCGCCGAAGGCACCGGCACGGTGATCGAGACGGTGTTCGAGAACCGCTTCATGCACGTCTACGAGATGAACCGCATGGGCGCGCAGATCCTCGTCGAGGGCAACACCGCCATCGTCACCGGCGTGCCGCACCTCAAGGGCGCGCCGGTCATGGCCACCGACCTGCGCGCCTCGGCCAGCCTGGTCATCGCCGGCCTTGTGGCCGAGGGCGACACGCTGATCGACCGCATCTACCACATCGACCGCGGCTACGAGTGCATCGAGGAAAAGCTGCAGCTGCTGGGCGCGAAGATTCGCCGGGTTCCGGGCTGATCCGATCCCGTGTCGGCCGGCCCGCATGCGCGGCGCCGGCCGAATGCTTCGCCCGCTGCCGGGCGCCGAACCGAAGGACATCCCATGCTCACCATCGCCCTGTCGAAGGGTCGCATTCTCGACGACACGCTGCCGCTGCTCGCCGCGGCCGGCATCGAGCCGACCGAAGATCCGGACAAGAGCCGCAAGCTCATCATCCCCACCACCCAGGACGACGTGCGCCTGCTGATCGTGCGCGCCACCGACGTGCCCACCTACGTCGAACAGGGCGCGGCGGACCTCGGCGTCGCCGGCAAGGACGTGCTGATGGAGTTCGGCGGGCAGGGGCTGTACGAGCCGCTGGACCTGAAGATCGCCAAGTGCAAGCTGATGACCGCCGGCAAGGTCGGGGTCCCGGAGCCGCGCCGGCGCCTGCGGGTGGCGACCAAGTTCGTCAACGTCGCCAAGCGCTACTACGCCGAGCAGGGCCGCCAGGTCGACATCATCAAGCTGTACGGCTCGATGGAGCTGGCGCCGCTGGTGGGGCTGGCCGACAAGATCATCGACGTGGTCGATACCGGCAACACCCTGCGCGCCAACGGTCTGGAGCCGCAGGAACTGATCGCCACCATCAGCTCCCGGCTGATCGTCAACAAGGCTTCGATGAAAATGCAGCACGCGCGCATCCAGGCCCTGATCGACACCCTGCGCGAGGCCGTCGAGCGCAGGCAGGCCTGAGAACGCCAACGCGCGGCTATGTCTCCGATAGCCAATATTTCTCCGCTGCCGGTGCGGCAGCCTTGGTAATCTAGCGGGCGCCGCTCACCATCGCCGGCAGGGCGACGGTGCCCGGCCCAGGCCGCCCGCCGCCAGGCGGCGCACATCCAGACAGGTTTTCGCGACAGTTCACGAGGCTCCACCATGACCGCTCCCATCGCCATCCGCCGACTCAACGCTGCCGATCCGGATTTCGCGCGTCATCTGGACCATCTGCTGAGCTGGGAAAGCGTCTCCGACGAGGCGGTCAACGGCCGGGTGCTGGAAATCATCCAGGCGGTGCGCGAGCGCGGCGACGCGGCGCTGGTGGAGTACACCCGGCGCTTCGACGGCCTCGAGGTGGCCTCGATGGCCGACCTGATCCTGCCGCGTGCCCGTCTCGAGCAGGCGCTCGAGCGCATTTCGCCGCAGCAGCGCCAGGCCCTGGAAGTGGCCGCCGAACGCGTGCGCCGCTACCACGAGCGGCAGAAGCAGGACTCCTGGCGCTACACCGAGGCCGACGGCACGGTGCTTGGCCAGCAGGTCACGCCGCTCGACCGCGCCGGGCTCTACGTACCGGGCGGCAAGGCGTCCTATCCCTCCTCGGTGCTGATGAATGCCGTGCCGGCCAAGGTCGCCGGCGTCCGCGAGGTGGTCATGGTGGTGCCGACGCCGCGTGGCGAGATCAACGAGCTGGTGCTGGCCGCGGCCGCCCTGGCCGGTGTCGACCGGGTGTTCACCATCGGCGGCGCGCAGGCGGTGGCGGCGCTGCCTACGGCACCGAGAGCGTGCCGCCGGTGGACAAGATCGTCGGGCCCGGCAACATCTACGTCGCCACCGCCAAGCGCCACGTGTTCGGCAAGGTCGGCATCGACATGATCGCCGGGCCCTCGGAGATCCTGGTGGTCTGCGACGGCCGGACCGATCCGGACTGGATCGCCATGGACCTGTTTTCCCAGGCCGAGCATGACGAAGATGCCCAGGCGATTCTGGTCAGCCCGGACGCCGCCTTCCTCGACCGCGTCGCTGAAAGCATCGCGCGCCTGTTGCCGACACTGGAACGCGAAGGCATCGCGCGCACCTCGATGGAAGGCCGCGGCGCGCTGATCCAGGTCGCGACATGGACCAGGCGATCGAGGTAGCCAACCGCATCGCGCCGGAGCACCTGGAGCTCTCGGTTGCGGAGCCTGAACAGTGGCTGCCGAGCATTCGCCATGCCGGCGCCATCTTCATGGGGCGCTACACCGCCGAGGCGCTGGGCGACTATTGCGCGGGGCCGAACCACGTGCTGCCGACCTCCGGCACGGCGCGCTTTTCCTCGCCGCTCGGGGTGTACGACTTCCAGAAGCGCTCGTCGATCATCCACTGCTCGGCCGAGGGTGCGTCCGAGCTTGGCAAGGTCGCTTCGGTGCTGGCGCGGGGCGAGTCGCTCACGGCGCACGCACGCAGCGCCGAATACCGGATTAAAAGCTGAGAAGCCGATAAAGGCGCTGGAGGCTGGATGGCTGGACGAAAAGGCAACTGCATGCGCTCTTCGTCCAACCGTCCAACCGTCCAACCGTCCAGCCTCAAGCCTCCAGCGATAGACTGACGCCCCGTCTCGAAACTGCACGCGTGCCAGACCGGCCCGCCTAATGAGAATTGCGAGAACCCATGAGCAAATTCTGGAGCCCCTTCGTCAGCGCCTTGGTGCCCTACGTGCCGGGCGAGCAGCCGAAACTGAGCCGGCTGGTCAAGCTCAACACCAACGAGAACCCCTACGGCCCCTCGCCGCGGGCGGTCGCCGCGATGCAGGCCGAGCTGGGCGACGCCCTGCGCCTGTATCCGGACCCCAGCGGCGAACGCCTGAAGCAGGCGGTGGCCGACTATTACGGCATCCGCTCCGAGCAGGTATTCGTCGGCAACGGCTCCGACGAGGTGCTGGCGCACGCCTTCCATGGTCTGTTCCAGCATGGCCGGCCGCTGCTGTTCCCGGACGTCACCTACAGCTTCTACCCGGTCTACTGCGGGCTGTACGACATCGAGTACCGGGAGGTGCCGCTGGACGAGCAGTTCCGCATCCGCCCCGAAGACTACAGCCAGCCCAACGGCGGCATCGTCTTTCCCAACCCGAACGCGCCCACCGGCCGCCTGCTGCGGCTGGAGGCGATCGAGTCGATCCTCCAGGCCAATCCCGACTCGGTGGTGCTGGTCGACGAGGCCTACATCGACTTCGGCGGGCAGAGTGCCGTAGCCTGATCGACCGCTACCCAAACCTGCTGGTGGCCCAGACGCTGTCGAATCCCGCTCGCTCGCTGGATTGCGGGTCGGCCTGGCGGTCGGTCACCCGGATCTGATCGAGGCGCTGGAGCGGATCAAGAACAGCTTCAACTCCTATCCGCTCGACCGTGTGGCGCTGGCCGGCGCGGCCGCCGCCTTCGAGGACCGGGCCTACTTCGAGGAAACCTGCGCGCGGGTCGTGGCCAGCCGTGAGGCGATGGTGGCCGATCTGCAGGCGCTGGGCTTCGAGGTGCTGCCGTCGGCGGCCAACTTCGTCTTCGCCCGCCATCCCGGACACGATGCCGCCGGCCTGGCCTCGGGCCTGCGCGAGCAGGGCGTGATCGTGCGGCATTTCAAGCAGGCCCGTGTCGCCCAGTTCCTGCGCATCACGGTCGGCACGCCCGAGCAGAACCAGGCCCTGAAGGACGCGCTGGGCCAGTTGATCGAGCGCTAGGCGCTAGGGCGCAGCACAAGGCCTGGCAGGGCCTGTGTGCGGTCTTGACAGCGATCTTGGTGGTTCCAATGGTGGTCGAGACCCCGCGAGGAGCCTCGCCCCCGAGGTCGGACCTCCCACGCAAGCAAGTGGTGTTGACTGGACCCTGTGGGAGGCGCGCCCTCGCGGCGACGCATCGAGGGCGCGGTCCATTCGCGGTCGAGGCCGCTCCTAGGAGAGCTTCGCCCGAGGTCGGGCCTCCCACAGAAGCGAATGTTGCTCACGGATCCCGAGGGAAGAGCGCCCTTCAGCGCTCCTTTTTCTGTTCCTGCGTCCGCTCCTGCTGCGTCGGCAGCGGCGGGCGCATGCCGACTTCGGCGCTCAGGGTCATGGCCTTGCCGTTGCGCAGGATTTCGATATCGATGCTGTCGCCCGGGCGCGTCTGGGCGACCTGGTTCATCGAGGTGCGGCCGTCGCTCGCCGGGGCGCCGGCGATGCTCAGGATGACGTCACCGGGCTGCAGGCCGGCCTTTTCCGCCGGGCCGTCGCGGTAGACACCTGCCACGACGATGCCGGGGCGGCCTTCCAGGCCGAAGGATTCGGCGAGTTCGCGGGTCAGCGATTGCACCTCTACGCCCAGCCAGCCACGGATGACCTGGCCGTGCTCGATGATCGACTGCATGACGTCGCGGGCCAGCTTGATCGGAATGGCGAAGCCGATGCCCTGCGAGCCGCCGGATTCGGAAATGATCGCGGTGTTGATGCCGATCAGGTTGCCGTTGGCGTCTACCAGCGCGCCGCCCGAGTTGCCGCGGTTGATGGCTGCGTCGGTCTGGATGAAATCCTCGTAGGTGTTCAGCCCCAGCTGGTTGCGGCCGGTGGCGCTGATGATGCCCATGGTCACCGTCTGGCCGACGCCGAAGGGGTTGCCGATGGCCAGGGTCACGTCGCCGATGCGCACGCTGTCCGAGCGTCCGACGGTGATCGCCGGCAGGTTGTCCAGGTCGATCTTGAGCACCGCCAGGTCGGTCTCAGGGTCGCTGCCGATCACGCGCGCCAGCGTTTCCCGCCCATCCTTGAGCGCCACCACGATCTGGTCGGCGTTGGCGGTGACGTGGTTGTTGGTCAGCAGATAGCCTTCCGGGCTCATGATCACTGCCGAGCCCAGGCTCGACTCCATGCGCCGCTGGCGGGGCAGGTTGTCGCCGAAGAAACGGCGGAACAACGGATCGTTTAGCATCGGCACTTCGGCCTTGGCCACCATCTTGGTGGTGTACAGGTTGGCCACCGCCGGTGCCGCCGCGCTCACCGCGGCGGCGTAGGAGTGCGGGCCCTGCTGTGGCAGCAGGGCGGCCGGCGCTTCGCGAATATGGTAGTTGTGCGCGGGCAGGCCGACCCATTGCGGGTAGCGCTGGATGATCAGCAGTGCCACCAGCACGCCAACCAGCAGCGGCCAGCCGAAATAACGCAGGGCGTTGACCATCGAGGAATTTCCGTCCGAGTTGCGAGTGCGGGGAGCGCCCCTTTAAGGTGGCGGCATTATACGGGCCTGGATCGAGAAAGCAGGCCCCTGGAACCGCAGGAGAAAAGAGCATGGCCATCGCACTGACGACCCTGGTCGAGGAGGCCGACCGCTACCTCGACGCCACCCGCTTCCAGGACTACTGCCCCAACGGCCTGCAAGTCGAAGGCCGGCCCCAGGTGCGACGCATCGTCAGCGGCGTCACCGCCAGCCAGGCGCTGGTGGACGCGGCGATCGAGGCCGAGGCCGACGTGCTGCTGGTCCATCACGGCTATTTCTGGAAGAACGAGGATCCGCGCGTGATCGGCATGAAGCAGCGCCGGCTCAAGGCTCTGCTGGCGAGCGAAGTCAGCTGCTCGCCTATCATCTGCCGCTGGATGTGCACCCGGAGGTCGGCAACAACGTGCAACTGGCGCACCTGCTCGACCTCACCATCGAGGGGCCGCTCGAGCTCGACAATCCGCGCTCGGTCGGCTGGTGGGTTCGCTGGCGACGCCGATGCGGCCGGTGGATTTCATGCACCTGCTGCACGAAACCCTGGGACGCGAGCCGCTGATGGTGGCAGGCGAGGAGCCCATCCGGCGCATCGCCTGGTGCACCGGGCGGCCCAGGGCTACATCGACAAGGCGCTGGCGGCTGGCGTGGACGCTACCTGACCGGCGAGGTGTCCGAGCTACCGTGCACTTCGCCCGCGAGAACAACCTGACCTTCTTCGCCGCCGGGCACCATGCCACCGAGCGCTACGGCGTCCAGGCGCTGGGCGACTACCTGGCGCGTCGCTTCGCCATCGAACACCTGTTCATCGATTGCCCGAATCCGGTCTAAGGCCGGAAGCTGCCTGCATATCGCTATAATTTTTAGGTCTAAGCAGTTGCCTGATTAGAAGCGGGTCGCGTGATAGAGTGCGCCCATTTCCGGCGGCCGCCAGGCCGCCCTCTGCAAACGTGAGTAGCCATGGTCGAGAAACTGACGCACCTCAAAGAGCTGGAAGCCGAGAGCATCCACATCATTCGCGAAGTGGCCGCCGAGTTCGACAACCCGGTGATGCTCTATTCGATCGGCAAGGACTCGGCCGTGATGCTTCACCTGGCGCGCAAGGCTTTCTTCCCGGGCAAGCTGCCGTTCCCGGTGATGCACGTGGACACGCGCTGGAAATTCCGCGAGATGTACGCGTTCCGCGAGCGGATGGTCAAGGAGATGGGGCTGGAGCTGATCACCCATATCAACCCCGAGGGTGTGGCGCAGGACATCAACCCCTTCACCCACGGCAGCGCCAAGCACACCGACGTGATGAAGACCGAGGGCCTCAAGCAGGCGCTCGACAAGTACGGCTTCGACGCGGCCTTCGGCGGCGCCCGGCGCGACGAGGAAAAGTCCCGCGCCAAGGAGCGCGTCTATTCCTTCCGTGACAGCAAGCACCGCTGGGACCCGAAGAACCAGCGCCCCGAGCTGTGGAACGTCTACAACGGCAAGGTGAAGAAGGGCGAATCCATCCGCGTGTTCCCGCTGTCCAACTGGACCGAGCTGGACATCTGGCAATACATCTATCTGGAGCAGATCCCGATCGTGCCGCTCTATTTCGCCGCCGAGCGCGAGGTGATCGAGAAGAACGGCACGCTCATCATGATCGACGACGAGCGCATCCTCGAGCACCTCTCGGACGAGGAGAAGGCGCGAATCACCAGGAAGATGGTCCGCTTCCGCACCCTCGGCTGCTACCCGCTGACCGGCGCCGTCGAATCCACCGCCGCGACGCTGCCCGACATCATCCAGGAAATGCTCCTGACCCGGACCTCCGAACGCCAGGGCCGCGTCATCGACCACGACCAGGCCGGCTCGATGGAGGAGAAGAAGCGGCAGGGGTATTTCTAAACCGGCTACAGGCGGCAGGCTTCAGGCTGCAGGCCGGAGGCGGTGTCGCTGCATAGTAAGGGATAAAGGCTGATCGAAATGGATTTTGAGCGGCTTGAAGTGTGGCAGCGAGCCAGAGTCCTGACCGTGAGTGTCTATCGGGAGCTGAGTGGCTGCCGCGACTTTGGTTTCAAGGACCAGATAACGCGCTCTGCGCTGTCCATACCCAGCAATATCGCTGAGGGCATGGAGCGAGGGAGCGAAAGAGAAAAATGTCGGTTCCTCTGGATCGCCAAGGGGTCATGCGCTGAATTGCGCACCCAGATCCTGATCGGAGCCGAATATCGGTTACGTCGACCAGCGGCTGGCGGATTCCTGGCTGGATGAGTCGACACGCATTTCCCGAATGCTGACTGGCCTCATAAGCCGGATCGCTGAATGAAGAATTGAGCGCTGTTAGCCTGCCGCCTGCAGCTTGCAGCCTGGAGCCAAGCATGTCCCACCAATCCGAGCTGATTTCCTCCGACATCCTCGCCTACCTCGCCCAGCACGAGCGCAAGGAACTCCTGCGCTTCCTCACCTGCGGCAACGTCGACGACGGCAAGAGCACCCTGATCGGGCGCCTGCTGCACGATTCCAAGATGATCTACGAGGACCATCTCGAGGCGATCACCCGCGACTCGAAGAAGGTCGGCACCACGGGCGAGGAGGTCGATCTGGCGCTGCTGGTGGATGGCCTGCAGGCCGAGCGCGAGCAGGGCATCACCATCGATGTCGCCTACCGCTATTTCTCCACGGCCAGGCGCAAGTTCATCATCGCCGACACTCCCGGGCACGAGCAGTACACCCGCAACATGGCCACTGGGGCCTCGACCTGCGACCTGGCGATCATCCTCATCGACGCCCGCCATGGCGTGCAGACCCAGACCCGCCGGCACAGCTACATCGCCTCCCTGCTGGGCATCCGCCATATCGTGGTGGCGGTGAACAAGATGGACCTGATGGATTTCGACCAGGCGGTGTTCGAGCGGATCAAGGCCGATTACCTGGCCTTCGCCGAGCGAATCGGCATGACGCCCACCACCCTGGAGTTCGTGCCGATGTCGGCGCTCAAGGGCGACAACGTGGTCAACCGCAGCGAGCGCGCGCCCTGGTACCAGGCAAGCCGCTGATGGAGATCCTCGAAACCGTCGAGATCGCCGGCGACCGCAACTTCGACGACATGCGCTTTCCCGTGCAGTACGTCAACCGGCCCAACCTGAACTTCCGCGGTTTCGCCGGCACCCTGGCTAGCGGCGTGGTACACAAGGGCGACGAGGTCGTCGCGCTGCCGTCCGGCAAGAGCAGCCGGGTCAAGTCCATCGTCACCTTCGACGGCGAGCTGGAGCAGGCCGGTCCGGGGCAGGCCATCACCCTGACGCTGGAAGACGAGATCGACGTCTCACGCGGCGACATGCTGGTCCACGCCGACAACCGCCCGCGCATCAACGACGGCTTCGAGGCCATGCTGGTATGGATGGCCGAGGAGCCGATGCTCCCGGGCAAGAAATACGACATCAAGCGCGCCACCAGCTACGTTCCGGGCTCGATCCCGAGCATCGTCCACAAGGTCGACGTCAACACCCTGGAGCAGGGCGCGGCGAGTGAACTGAAGCTGAACGAGATCGCGCGGGTCAAGGTCAGCCTGGACGCGCCGATTGCGCTGGACGGCTACGCCCAGAACCGCACCACCGGCGCGTTCATCGTGATCGACCGGCTGACCAACGGCACCGTCGGTGCCGGCATGATCATCTCCGAGCCGCTCGCCGACCAGAACCCCGATGGACACCATGGCCGGCAAGCCCACGTCAGCGCCGAAGAGCGCGCCGCGCGTTTCGGACAGCGCCCGGCGACGGTACTGTTCACCGGCCTTTCCGGTGCCGGCAAGAGCACCCTGGCCTATGCCGTCGAGCGCAAGCTGTTCGACGCCGGCCGCGCGGTGTTCGTGCTCGATGGCCAGAACCTGCGCCACGACCTCAACAAGGGCCTGCCGCAGACCCGTGAAGGCCGCGCGGAAAACTGGCGGCGTGCTGCCCAGGTGGCCAGGCAGTTCAACGAGGCGGGCATGATCGCCCTGGCCGCCTTCGTCGCACCGGCCGCCGCCGGGCGCGAGCAGGCCAAGGCCGAACTCGGCGCCGACCGCCTCATCACCGTCCACCTCCAGGCTTCCGAACAGACCTGCCGCACCCGCGACCCGCAGGGCCTGTACGCGGCAGGTGGCAACAACATTCCGGGCGTCTCCTTCCCATACGACGCGCCTGTCGATGCGGACCTGGTGATCGATACGGAAACGGTGTCGGTGGAAGAGAGCGTGAAGCAGGTGATCGAGCTGTTGCGGGGGCGTGGGGTCGTCTGAGGCATAGCCAAATACGTCGTATCTGTCCCCTCTCCCTCCGGGAGAGGGCTAGGGTGAGGGAACTGTCACCCCCGCACGGCTCGCGCAGGCAACCTCAGACCAGAATCGCCAGGCTGGTATATCTGGCGACCATCGAGTCCGCAGTCAGCAAGTGCATGGGTTCGGTTATGGTTGTTGCAACCAGAATGCGATCGAAAGGATCCCGATGATGAGATTCGACTTCGCGGATGGCCATGACATGCTCCACGGCAACCGGTAACTCGATGAACCCGCTTTCTCGGCAGCAGCAGCGAATCTCGTCCAAGTCGGCGTCGATTTTGCCGAGGCTGATCTTGATTGCCAGCTCCCAGAAAGAGGCGGCGCTGATATAGGCCTCGCTGGCGTCCTCGATCAGGCGCCTGGCCTTGCGTGAAAGCTTCTGATCATCGGCGAGCGCCCACAACAAGACATGCGTATCGAGCAATATCCTCATAGAGGAGCTTGCTCGAAGCTATCGACCACCTCATCGGGCAACGGCGCGTCGAAATCGTCGGGAACTACCAGCTTGCCCTCATCCGCCCGATGCGCTTGCCCGAAGGCCCCACGGGAACCAGTCGGGTGAGCGCGCGGCCGTGCGTTGGCAATGAGGATGACCTGCTCGGCTGCGGCTTCATCCACCATCTTTGAAAGGCTATTCTTGGCTTTGCCAAGGGAATCGTAATGCTTGCCTCTAAAGTCTTGGCCGACTCTGTCCAAATATGTTCCAGAGGCAATGCAAAACGCATGAGAGGCGTTTCCATCGGTAAGAGCATAGGCCGAATGCTCCCGCCAGAAACGCGCATGGGCAATAGTCGGCGGGTTGCGCAAATACAAAGCCCTGTTGGGCGCGGGCGAGGTTTTGTGTGTGGTCCAGTTATACTGGCTAAAAATTCCAGAGAGCAAATGCGAGCGCATGGGAGTTTGCCTTGGTTGGGCAGCCAAATATTTGGCAGATTCCCCAGACGGGTTGAATATAAGGCAAGCACCGCGCCGACGGTTGATAAGCAGAAAAATAAAAAACCCCGCCAAATGCGGGGTTTCTTGTTTTCAACAAGGCGTCATGCAACGCTCCGTAACTGTTTTACGGGCGGCAGGCAGACGGCAGATACTTGACTTCCAAGCCATCGCATTCCCAGTTGGAAATTTGATTGCCAGCGGCATTGAGGACCGGCTCCAGCGTCATTGTTTCGCCGTTATGTACACCGCTGGTGAACGGAACGCTAAGAACGCCGGCTGCGATTGTCACTCCAGTGAAGTATTTCCCTTCCAGTTCGCCAATCGCATCATCGAGTGCCTGCGAATCGCCTGCATCGGGCAGGGCGCCTTCTTCAGAAAGGTAAACGCCGATATCTGCCCGCAGGCCTGCGGTTGCGCTGAGTGCTTCGGACGCTTGTGCGCGGCCGGTGTAGTCCTGATAGGCCGGCAGCGCAATTGCCGCCAGAATACCGATAATTGCCACAACAATCATCAGTTCAATCAGGGTAAAACCTTTTTGCATCTGAGCTTTCATGTGTCTCTCCTTGAAAGTGTTCAGGCAGTTAGCCTGCTCTCCCTGTAGCAGTCAGTGTGCCAAGTTTTCCATGTCCCGGAAAATCGGGCCTCCAGGGCTTATGTGAACTGTGCACCCTGCCTTCATTCGCGCCCTTCTGACAAATTTCGTCACCTGTGATAACGAGGTTTGGCACTGCCTGTCATGTGCGTTATAAGGCGGGGCATTAATTCAGGAGAATTCGATGACGGATCATATTCCCCTTTCGGGTCTGGCCAAGCAGATGGTGCTGGCCGGCCTGCTGGACGATAAGACCGCGCAGCAGGCGCAGCAGCAGGCTGCTCGTAACAAGCTGTCGCTCATCACCTATGTCGTGCAGAACAAGCTGGCCCAGGGGCGGGCGGTCGCGGAGCTGGCCGCCGAGCAGTTCGGTATCGCCTTCATGGACCTCTCAGTGATGGACAAGGAGGGGCTGCCGCGGGATGTCATCAGCGAAAAGCTCGTCCGTCAGCATCGCCTGCTTCCGCTGTGGCGGCGCGGCAACAAGCTCTTTATAGGTGTATCCGATCCGGCCAATCACCAGGCTGTGACGGATGTCCAGTTCAGCACCGGTCTTACCACCGAGCCGATTCTGGTTGAAGACGACAAGCTCGGCGAGGCGATCGACAAGTTTTTCGATAGCGGTACCACCGGCCTCGAGACGCTGGGCGACGTGGATCTCGACGGACTGGACGTCGAGACGGTGTCTGACGACAGAGCCGACGATCAGGCGGGGGCGGAAGCGGACGATGCGCCCGTTGTGCGCTTCGTCAACAAAATGCTATTGGACGCGATACGTGGCGGCTCGTCCGACCTCCACTTCGAGCCCTACGAGCGCGCCTACCGGGTGCGCTTTCGTACCGACGGAATCCTGCACGAGGCTGCGCGGCCACCGATTCAGCTGGCTCCCAGGATCTCGGCGCGTCTTAAAGTAATGGCAGGTCTCGATATTTCCGAACGCCGCAAGCCGCAGGACGGGCGTATCAAGATGCGGGTGTCGAAGACCAAATCGATCGACTTTCGGGTCAATACGTTGCCCACGCTCTGGGGCGAGAAGATCGTGATGCGGATTCTCGATTCTTCCAGTGCACAGATGGGCATCGATGCGCTCGGCTACGAGGAGAGCCAGAAAGAACTCTATCTGGGCGCATTGAGCCAGCCGCAGGGCATGATCCTGGTAACCGGCCCCACCGGCTCCGGCAAGACCGTCTCGCTCTACACCGGTCTGAACATTCTCAACACCGTCGACGTGAACATCTCGACCGCCGAGGACCCGGTGGAAATCAACCTCGAGGGGATCAACCAGGTCAACGTCAACCCGCGGCAGGGCATGGACTTCGCCCAGGCGCTGCGGGCCTTCCTGCGGCAGGACCCGGACGTGATCATGGTCGGCGAGATCCGGGACCTGGAAACGGCCGAGATCGCCATCAAGGCCGCGCAGACCGGCCACATGGTGATGTCGACGTTGCACACCAACAGCGCAGCGGAAACCCTCACGCGCCTGCGCAATATGGGTGTGCCAGCCTTCAACATCGCTACCTCGGTGAACCTGATCATCGCCCAGCGATTGGCGCGCAAGCTTTGCAATACCTGCAAGAAAGAGGTCGAGGTACCGCGCGAAACGCTCATCCGGGAAGGCTTCCCCGAGAGCGCCATCGGCACCTTCAAGATCTACGGCCCGGTCGGCTGCGACAATTGCAAGGGTGGCTACAAGGGGCGTGTCGGTATTTATGAAGTGGTTAAAAACACGCCGGCGTTGCAGCGCATTATCATGGAAGACGGTAACTCCATCGATATTGCCGCACAGATGCGCAAGGATGGCTTCAACGACCTCCGTACTTCGGCGCTGCTGAAAGCCATGCAGGGGGTCACGAGCCTGGAAGAAGTCAACCGCGTGACCAAGGATTAACCATGGCGCAGAAAGCGATCAGAAACAGCGTCTTTACCTGGGAAGGTACCGACCGGCGTGGCTCCAAGATCAAGGGCGAGCTCAGCGGTGCCAGCCCGGCGCTGGTCAAGGCGCAGCTGCGCAAGCAGGGCATCAACCCGCTCAAGGTGCGCAAGAAGGGCATGTCCCTCCTCAGTGCGGGCAAGAAGATCAAGCCCATGGACATCGCCCTGTTCACCCGCCAGATGGCGACCATGATGAAGGCCGGCGTTCCCCTCCTGCAATCGTTCGACATCATTGGCGAGGGCTTCGACAACCCGAACATGCGAAAGCTGGTGGACGATCTCAAGCAGGAAGTGGCGGCCGGTAACAGCTTCGCCACCTCATTGCGCAAGAAGCCGCAGTATTTCGACGACCTGTATTGCAACCTGGTCGATTCCGGCGAGCAGTCCGGTGCGCTCGAGACGCTGCTCGACCGGGTCGCGACCTACAAGGAAAAGACCGAGGCGCTGAAGGCCAAGATCAAGAAGGCCATGAACTATCCGATCGCCGTGATTCTTGTGGCGGTTATTGTTTCGGCCATCCTGCTCATCAAGGTGGTGCCGCAATTTCAGTCCGTATTCGCCAACTTCGGTGCAGAACTACCAGCCTTTACACTGATGGTCATCGGCCTGTCAGAAATGCTCCAGGAGTGGTGGTGGATCGTGCTGTTTGGTCTTATCGGCGCCGGTTTCTTTTTCAAGCAGCTGCACCAGAAATCCGAAAAATTCAGAAACTCCTTTGATCGCGCCTTGCTTAAGCTGCCGATCATTGGGGACATTCTTTATAAATCTGCCGTCGCACGATTCGCGCGTACTCTCTCGACGACCTTCGCTGCGGGTGTGCCCTTGGTGGATGCGCTAGATTCTGTTGCTGGTGCAACCGGCAACGTCGTGTTTCGCAATGCCACCCACAAGATCAAGGCCGACGTATCCAGCGGCACCCAGCTCAATTTCTCCATGCGTACCACCAATACCTTCCCGACCATGGCCGTGCAGATGACAGCCATCGGTGAGGAATCGGGGTCGCTCGACGAGATGCTCGGCAAGGTGGCTACTTTTTACGAGGATGAGGTCGACAACATGGTCGACGGGCTGACGAGCCTCATGGAGCCGATGATCATGGCAGTGCTCGGCGTGCTCGTCGGTGGTCTGATCATCGCCATGTACCTTCCTATCTTCCAGTTGGGTTCCGTTGTCTGATGCCCCTTGTCGATTACATGGCCAGCCATCCGCTGGCCTTTGTTTTTTCTGCGCTTCTGGTCGGTCTTCTGGTCGGCAGCTTTCTCAACGTGCTGGTCTATCGGCTGCCGATCATGATGCGCCGCGACTGGCGGGCACAGGCCAGGGAGATTCTCGAGCTGCCGGCCGAGCCGCAGGGCCCGACCTTCAACCTCGTGCTGCCCAACTCCCGTTGCCCGCACTGCGCGCATGAGATCAAACCCTGGGAAAACATCCCGCTGATCAGCTGCTGGTGCTCAGGGGGCGCTGCTCGGCCTGTCGCGCGCCCATCAGTCGGCGCTATCCGCTGGTCGAGCTTAGCTGTGGGCTGTTCTCGGCCTTCGTCGCCTGGCACTACGGCTTCGGTTGGCCGGCGGGGGCGATGCTGCTGCTGACCTGGGGGCTGCTGGCGATGAGCCTGATCGATGCCGATCACCAGCTGCTGCCGGACGTGCTGGTGCTGCCGCTGTTGTGGCTGGGGCTCGTCCTCAATCACTACGGCCTGTTCGTCACGCTCGAGGATGCGCTCTGGGGAGCGATCGCCGGTTACCTCAGCCTGTGGTCGGTCTACTGGCTGTTCAAGCTGCTTACCGGCAAGGAGGGCATGGGGTATGGCGACTTCAAGCTGCTGGCCATGATCGGCGCCTGGGGTGGCTGGCAGGCGCTGCCGCTGACCATTCTCCTGTCCTCGCTGGTGGGCGCGGTGCTCGGCACCATCATGCTGCGCGTGCGGCGTGCGCACAGCGGCACGCCGATTCCGTTCGGCCCCTATCTCGCGCTGGCCGGCTGGATCGCCCTGCTCTGGGGTGACGAGATCACCGCGAGCTACCTTCAATTCGCGGGCTTCAACTGAACGGCCTCCGTTGCGTAGGGTGGAAAACGGCGAAGCCTTTTCCACCAGAAAGGGCGGCGGGTATATCGGTGGAAAATCGCTGCGCGACTTTTTAACCTACGTCAGTCTTCAGCTCATTACCGAACCGTCGTCCCGGCGAAGACCGGGGCCCAGGTGGCTTGCACTTGGGTGTGGGCTTGTGGAGCGCTGAGTTCATCCTCGACTGGCTACTGGCCTTCTGGGTACCGGCCTTCGCCGGTACGACGGACTGGTGGGTGGCTGTGAGCGGGTGTGGGGCGTGGCTGGGGTGGGTGGTGCTTGCAGGGCGGTGAAAAAGGCAGGCCTGCGGCCTGCATCGCCGCGAGGGCGCGCCTCCCACAAAAGCAGCGGGTGCGCGCCTAACCTGGTGGGAGGCGCGCCCCCGGACGAGCTTTTTCGCGGAGAGAGGGGAAAAGCGTCGCCCGGTGCCCTTGCATCCGAGGCTGCCAGCCGGTACTACTGCCGGCCTGTTCCCGACGGGCTGGCGATCATGACCCCATGGATTCTCGGACTTACCGGCGGCATCGGTAGCGGCAAGAGCGCTGCGGCCGAGCATTTCACCCGTCTGGGCGTGCACCTGGTCGATGCCGATCAGGCCGCCCGCTGGGTCGTCGAGCCCGGGCGCCCGGCGCTGGAACAGATTGCCCGGCATTTCGGCGAGACGGTGATCCGGCCGGACGGGACCCTGGATCGCGCTGCCTTGCGCGAGCGGGTATTCGAGGATCCGGCGCAGCGCAAATGGCTGGAGGCCTTGCTGCACCCGCTGATCAGAAAGGAAATCAGCGACTACCTGGCTCGGGCTGAGTCTCCGTACGCGGTACTGGTTTCGCCGCTGCTGATCGAGTCGGGGCAGTATCGTATGACGCAGCGCGTACTGGTGGTGGACGTTCCGGAGCACCTGCAGCTGCAGCGCACGATGGCCAGGGACGGCGTCAGCGAGGCGCAGGTCCAGGCCATTCTCAAAGCCCAGGCCGGCCGTGACGAGCGCCTACGGCACGCCGACGACGTGCTGGTCAACGACCGTGATCCCGCCTGGCTGCAGGCGGAAGTCGAACGCCTGCACCGTTTCTATCTCACCTTGCGTGGAGGTCAGCCATGAACTCGTCCATACACGTCGAGTGTCCTACCTGCGGAGCGCCGGTCGAGTGGAGTTCGAAGAGCCCGCACCGTCCGTTCTGTTCCGACCGCTGCAAGCTGATCGACCTGGGTGCCTGGGCGTCCGGTGAGCATGCGATTCCGGGTGACGAGCTGGAAGACGACCTGCTGTCCGGCGACCTGCCGCCTCGCGAGCACTGAGTCGCAAGTCTCGCACCGCTGGCCGTGTGAGTGAGCGTGGCAGGCCCGCTCACGGAGCCCTCACCCGGGCCGGCGGGCGAGGGTGGTTGGTTGGGTGTTGACCCGCGGCAACGTGTCGGCCCGGTTCGCGGCCAAGGCCGCTCCTACGAAAGTGGTGCCGCACATGGCCGTGGGAGCGCTCTTGCCAGCGAACGATGCCTGCCAGGTCGCAGGCAGAGCCTGTTCCTACAGGCGTTGCCGGAGCGAGGGCAGCGCCGTCGCATTCCCTTCTCCCTCCGGGAGAAGGTGGCCCGCAGGCCGGATGAGGGAGGCTTTGCACAAGCGACTCACCCGGGCCCTCCCCGGAGGGATGGGGGTTGTTCGGTGTTGATCCGCGGCCGCGGTTCGCGACCAAGGTCGCTCCTACGAAAGCGGGTGCCGTGCATGGCCCGTGGGAAGCGGTCTTGACCGCGATCTTTGGCTGGTGGTTTCCGGTCGCAGGCAGAAGCCTGCTCCTACAGGCGTTGCCGGAGCCGAGGGCAGCGCCGTCGCATTCCCTTCTCCCTCCGGGAGAAGGTGGCCCGCAGGGCCGGATGAGGGAGGCCTTGCACAAGGGCCTCACCCGGGCCCTCCCCGGAGGGGCAGGGGGTGGTCCGGTGTTGGTCCGCCCCTTTATCGCCGCGAGGTCGTGCCTCCCACAGGCTGATGTGCCGGAGGCTTGTCGTGGGAGGCCCGCCCTCGGGGCGATGCACTTGTTCATCTCGCCATACGGCTCAACGCTGTCCAGCCTCCAGCCTCCAGCCTCCAGCCTCCAGCCTCCAGCCTCCAGCCTCCAGCCTCCAGCCTCCAGCCTCAGCTGCCCCCATCCTTCCACGGCGCCTGCAGGTAGCGGCTACGGTTGAAAGTTTCCAGCCAGTCCGGATAGAACACCACCAGTGCGGTGACTGCTGTCCCGTTGATGAACGCCTCGGGGAACATGACCAGCCACAGGTAGCCCCAGAACTGTTCCAGCCAGGGCGGCATGGGGTAGAGACCGTCCGCCAGCAGGACCCCCAGCGAAGCCAGGACGCAGAGCAGGGCCGCGAGCGCTGCGGGAAAGAAGCCGGCGCAGAATATATAGACGAACAGGTTCTTCGGCTGCGTTCGCTCGACCAGCAGCGCACAGGCCTCGGTGACCGCGATGGGGATGAGGACCAGCAGCACGCCATTGGGGCCGATGGCGGTGAAGTCCTGAAAGCCGATCACGGATAGTCCGAGCTGCGCCAGGAAGGCGGCGATCATTGCCAGGGGCCAGTCGAGCAGCAGGGTGACGGCGGTCAGGCCGATGAAATGGAAGGAAAGGCCGGATTCGAAATCCCGGCGCACCAGCCACAGCAGGAACACCGCCAGCCCTGCACCGAACAGCAGGTGCTGTCGCCGCGTGTCGCTGAACAGCTCTACCCAGGGGGCGCGCCAGACTGCCCAGCCCAGCGCCGCCAGGTAGATCAGCCAGCCGAGCAGGGTGGTGGTGGTCGAGAACAGTTCGGCATCGATCATGAATGCTATCCGCGGGCGGCCTGGCGAAGGAGCGCCACGGTCTGAGTTTTGGACTCCCGGCCGTAGGCCGGGTTTCCATTACGGGGCGGGGTTGGGCTGGGCGGTGTGGATGGCATCGATCGCCGTGATCAGCTCGTCCGAGAGCGTGAGGCTGGGGCTGGCCAGGTTGCTTTCCAATTGCGCGAGCGAGGTGGCGCCGATGATGTTGCTGGTCACGAATGGCTGACCGGTAACGAATGCCAGCGCCATCTGCGCCGGGTCCAGGCCGTGCTCGCGAGCGAGGGCCACGTAGCGCGAGCAGGCCGCCTGCGCCTGCGGGTTGTTGTAGCGGGCGAAGCGGCTGAACAGCGTCAGGCGTGCCTGCGGCGGACGGGCGCCACCTTCGTACTTGCCGGACAGCATGCCGAACGCCAGCGGAGAGTAGGCGAGCAGGCCGCAGTCTTCGCGCATGGCGATTTCCGCCAGGCCGATCTCGAAGGTGCGGTTGAGCAGGTTGTAGGGGTTCTGGATGCTCACCGCGCGTGGCCAGCCGCGGGCCTCCGCCAGCTTGAGGAAGGTCATGGTGCCCCAGGGCGTCTCGTTGGACAGTCCGATGTGTCGGATCTTGCCCTCGCGCACGAGTTCGTCGAGCGCCTCGAGCGTATCCTCGAGCGGCGTGAAGTCCTGCTCGGCATGGCGGTAGCCGAGTCGCCCGAAGAAATTGGTGCTGCGCTCCGGCCAGTGCAGCTGATAGAGATCAAGGTAGTCGGTCTGCAGCCGGCGCAGGCTGCCCTCGAGCGCTTCACGCAGTTGCGCGCGGTTGTGCCGGGGCTGCCCGCCGCGGATGTAGTCGATGCCGTTGCCCGGCCCGGCGATCTTGCTCGCCAGTATCCAGTCGGCACGGTCGCCGTGTCGTTTGAAGTAGTTGCCGATGATGCGCTCGGTGGCGGTATAGGTTTCCACCCGCGGCGGTACCGGATACATCTCGGCTGTGTCGATGAAGTTCACGCCCGCGGCCTTGGCGCGGTCGATCTGGGCGAAGGCCTCGGCCTCGGTGTTCTGCTCGCCCCAGGTCATGGTGCCCAGGCACAGGGCGCTGACCTGCAGGTCGGTGCGGCCGAGTCGGCGTCGTTCCATGCGCTGCTCCGAAGGTAGATGGAAGGACGACCACCATAGCGGCGGCCCGTCGCTTCATTCAATGGGCAGGGCACGGCACGGTTGCATTTTCACCGCAGCCGGCATAATCCCGCGACTTTCGACGGGGACGCCTAGCCCTGTCGGACCAAGGTAGGGGATGCCTAGCCTACCGAACCCCGCCGTAGCGGACGCGCTGACCCGAGCCCCCGACAGTGTCTGTTTCCGGCCGCCCTGGCCTTGCCAGGACAAGCACCATTCAGTAAGATTCGCCGTCTTGTATTCAGGGCGGCCCCTGAGGCTATAACGAATGAAGACTTTTACTGCTAAACCGGAAACCGTTAAGCGCGACTGGTACGTCGTCGACGCTGCCGGCCAGACCCTGGGTCGTCTGGCCACCGAGATCGCCAGCCGTCTGCGCGGCAAGCACAAGCCGGAATACACTCCGCACGTCGACACCGGCGACTACATCGTGGTGATCAACGCCGAGCAGGTCCGTGTGACCGGCGCCAAGGCTTCCGACAAGATGTACTACTCCCACTCCGGCTTCCCGGGCGGCATCAAGTCGATCAATTTCGAGAAGCTGATCGCTCGTGCCCCTGAGCGCGTCATCGAGACCGCGGTCAAGGGCATGCTGCCGAAGAATCCGCTGGGTCGCGACATGTATCGCAAGCTGAAGGTGTACAAGGGTTCGACCCATCCGCATACCGCTCAGCAGCCCCAAGAACTGAAGATTTAACGGAATAGTTCATTATGTCGGCGACTCAAAATTACGGCACTGGCCGTCGCAAGACTGCAACCGCACGCGTATTCCTGCGTCCGGGCACTGGCAAGATCTCCATCAACAACCGCAATCTCGACCAGTTCTTCGGTCGTGAAACCGCGCGCATGGTCGTGCGTCAGCCGCTCGAGCTGACCGAGACCACCGAGAAGTTCGACGTGTACGTGACCGTCCTCGGCGGCGGCGTCAGCGGTCAGGCCGGTGCGATCCGCCACGGCATCACCCGTGCGCTGATCGAATACGACGAAACCTTCCGCAGCCCGCTGCGTCGCGCCGGTTACGTGACCCGCGATGCCCGCGAAGTCGAGCGTAAGAAGGTCGGCCTGCGCAAGGCGCGCAAGCGTCCGCAGTACTCCAAGCGCTGATTCCGCGCTTCGCGAAAAGCGCCCAGTTTCCTTTGTGGAGCTGGGCGTTTTTTTTGCCTCCGATTTTGCCGCTGCGACAGCGTGTCGCGCGCTGGACGCCGCGGATTTGCGGGCTTGCAGCCAGTTTGTGACAGGCCATTACCTTGTCAGCAGAGGGGCTTTTCTTTACCATTTGGCGAATTTTTTCGCGGCCTTTTTAGGTTGTACTTGCCTGCCTTGCAGGCCATAAGAAGCTGATGGGAGACGACTGAATGAGCAATGACGGCGTGAATGCTGGCCGGCGTCGCTTCCTGGTAGCCGCTACTTCGGTAGTGGGTGCTGCAGGAGCGGTGGGTGCCGCGGTCCCGTTCGTGGGGTCATGGTTCCCTAGTGCCAAGGCCAAGGCGGCCGGCGCACCGGTGAAGGTGAATATCAGCAAGATCGAGCCGGGCCAGCAGATGGTCGCCGAGTGGCGTGGTCAGCCGGTGTTCATCGTGCGTCGTACCGAGGAAATCCTGGCCAATCTGAAGAAGATCGAGCCGAGCATGTCCGATCCGGCTTCCGAGGCTTCGGTCCAGCCGGAATACGTCGATCCGCACGTTCGCTCGATCAAGCCGGAGATCGTCATCCTCGTCGGGCTGTGCACCCATCTCGGCTGCTCGCCGTCGTTCCGTCCGGAAGTGGCGCCGGCCGACCTCGGTCCGGACTGGGTGGGCGGCTACTTCTGCCCCTGCCACGGCTCCCGCTACGACCTGGCCGGCCGCGTGTACAAGGCGCAGCCTGCACCCTTGAACCTGCCGGTGCCGCCGCATGCCTACGAGTCGGACAATGTGGTCATCATCGGTGTGGACCAGGAGAACGCTTGATGAGTAAGTTCATGGAATGGGTGGATGCCCGCTTCCCCGCCACCAAGATGTGGGAAGACCACCTCAGCAAGTACTACGCACCCAAGAACTTCAACGTTCTGTACTTCTTCGGCTCGCTGGCCCTCCTGGTGCTGGTCAACCAGATCCTCACCGGCGTCTGGCTGACGATGAGCTTCGAACCCTCGGCCGAAGGCGCCTTCGCCTCGGTCGAATACATCATGCGAGACGTCGAGTACGGGTGGATCATCCGCTACCTGCACTCTACCGGCGCCTCCGCGTTCTTCATCGTGGTCTACCTGCACATGTTCCGCGGCCTGCTCTACGGCTCCTACCAGAAGCCGCGCGAGCTGGTTTGGATCTTCGGCATGATGATCTACCTCGCGCTCATGGCCGAGGCCTTCATGGGCTACCTGCTGCCGTGGGGGCAGATGTCCTACTGGGGCGCGCAGGTGATCATCTCGCTGTTCGGTGCGATTCCGGTGATCGGCGAAGACCTGACCACCTGGATCCGCGGTGACTACCTGATCTCCGGCATCACCCTGAACCGCTTCTTCGCGCTGCACGTCATCGCGCTGCCGATCGTGATCCTGGGCCTGGTGGTGCTGCACATCCTGGCGCTTCACGAAGTGGGTTCGAACAACCCGCTGGGCGTGGACATCAAGAAGGCCAAGGACGAAGCCGGCAAGCCGCTGGACGGCATCCCCTTCCACCCGTACTACACGGTGAAGGACATCGTCGGCGTGGTGGTCTTCCTGTTCGTGTTCTGTGCGGTGGTGTTCTTCTTCCCGGAGATGGGCGGCTACTTCCTCGAGAAGCCGAACTTCGAGACGGCCAACCCGTTCAAGACGCCCGAGCACATCGCGCCGGTGTGGTACTTCACCCCCTTCTACGCGATCCTTCGTGCGGTGCCGGACAAGCTCATGGGCGTCATCGCCATGGGCGCGGCGATCGCCATCCTGTTCGTGCTGCCCTGGCTGGATCGCAGCCCGGTTAAGTCGATGCGCTACAAGGGCTGGATGAGCAAGATCGCGCTGGTGCTGTTCTGCGTGTCCTTCGTCATCCTCGGCGTGCTCGGCGTACTGGCACCGACGCCCGGTCGGACCCTGCTGTCGCAGGTCTGCACGATCATCTATTTCGCCTACTTCATTCTGATGCCGTTCTATACCAGGCTCGAGAAGACAAAAGCAGTTCCGGAGAGGGTGGACGGCTGATGAAAAAGCAATTCGCTGCATTGATACTCGCTGTGCTGCCGGCTCTTGGTTTTGCCGCCGGTGGCCATGACGTCCATCTCGACAAGGTGGAAATCGATCTGACCGACAAGGCTGCGATGCAGGACGGTCTGCGCACCTTCGCCAACTACTGCATGGGCTGCCACAGCGCGCAGTTCCAGCGGTACGAGCGCGTGGCCAACGACCTCGGCATCCCCGAGGAGATCATGCTCGACAACGTGGTCTTCACTGGCGCCAAGATCGGCGACCACATGCAGATCGGCATGAAGCCCGACGACGCCAAGGCCTGGTTCGGCGCCGCGCCGCCGGACCTGACCCTGGTCGCCCGGGTGCGCGGCAACGACTGGCTGTATTCGTACCTGCGTGCGTTCTACGAAGACCCGACGCGCCCCTGGGGCGTCAACAACCGGGTGTTCCCGAACGTCGGCATGCCGCACGTGCTGGCGCCGCTGCAGGGTCGCCAGGTCGTCGGCTGCAAGCAGGTGCAGGTGGTCGAGGACGGACGCAAGCAGTTCGACCCGCTGACCGGCACGCCGATCACGCACGAAGCCTGTGACCAGCTGACCGTGCTGCCGAACACCGGCGAGCTGTCCGAGGCGGAATACGACGAGAAGGTGAAGAACCTGGTGACCTTCCTGGCGTACTCGGCCAACCCGGTCAAGCTGGAGAGCCAGCGGATCGGTACCTACGTGCTGCTGTTCCTCGCGTTCTTCTTCGTGTTCGCCTACCTGCTCAAGCGCGAGTACTGGAAAGACGTCCACTGACAGCGCTGCGTAGCCAGCCCTCAAGACACGCGCCCGAAAGGGCGCGTGTCGTTTCTGCACCCGGCAGGCGCCGTCGTCCTGCCGACCGACCGATTCGACGTCCGGGGCTGGTTGCCTGTCGGTCGGTCCCGACCAAGAGGATTGCCCATGCTGTACCGAACCGGTTGGCCTGCTATTCGGATCCTGCCGATCACTACTGCCACCGCATCCGTTTCATCCTGGCGGAGAAGGGGTGGTCGCCGAGATCATCGACGTCGACCCCCGGCGCGTTCCGCCTGAGCTCGCCGACGCCAACCCCTATGCGACCGTACCGACCCTGGTCGATCGCGACCTGGCGCTCTACGAGTCGACCGTGGTGATGGAGTACCTGGAGGAGCGTTATCCACATCCGGCGTTGCTGCCGGCGTACCCCCTGGCGCGTGCGAACACGCGCTTGCTGGTGCACCGTATCCAGCGCGACTGGTGCAGCCTGGTCGATCGCATTCTCGATCCGAAGGTCGGCGACGCAGTACGTGCGAATGCCCGCAAGGAGCTTCGCGAAAGCCTCAGCGGCGTCTCCCCGTTGTTCGTCGACAAGCCGTTCTTTTTGAGTGACGAGCTGAGTCTGGTGGACTGCTGCCTGTTGCCTATCCTGTGGCGATTGCCCAAGCTGGAAATCGAATTGCCGCGCGCCGCCAGGCCGCTGCTCGATTACATGGAGCGTAACTTCGCTCGCGAGGCCTTCCAGGCCAGTCTTTCCGCCGTTGAGCGCGCCATGCGCAAAGAGAGGCAGCCCGTATGAAACCGAGTCGTCCCTATCTGCTCAGAGCCCTGTACGAGTGGATCGTCGACAACGAATGCACCCCGCATCTGCTGGTCAACGCCGAATATCCCGAGGTCAAGGTGCCGTCCGGCTTCGCCAGCGACGGGCAGATCGTGCTCAACGTGTCGCCCAGCGCGGTGCGTCATCTGCACCTGGACAACGAGGCGGTGAGCTTCGAGGGGCGTTTCGGTGGCGTTTCCCACTCGCTGTACATCCCGACCGGAGCGTGATGGCCATCTATGCTCGGGAGAACGGGCAGGGCATGGTCTTCGAAATCGATCCGATGCCGCCGGAAGGTGGGCCCGGGGAAGGGCCTGGCGGCGACGACGCGCCCAAGCCTGCCGGACGGCCGAGCCTCAAGGTCGTCAAGTAGGGACTGGAGTTGGGGGTGGTGGCGCGGCGGCCCTCATCCGGCCCTGCGGGCCACCTTCTCCGAGGAGAAGGGAAAAGCCGCTGCTGCCGGTGGCCTCGGTGCGGAAGGCCGCCCGTTCCCGACGGGCTTGCGGCATTCACCACATCCCTGTGGGAGGCGCGCCCTCGCGGCGATGCAGGCCGAAGGCCTGCTCAAAGCGCTCAAGGCATCGCCCCGAGGGCGGGCCTCCCACGAAGTAAAGGGTGCCCACCGAGCCTGTGGAAGGCCGCTCCCGTTCCCGACGGGCTTGGCGGCATTCACCATATCCCTGTGGGAGGCGCGCCCTCGCGGCGATGCAGGCCGCTGTCCTGCTCAAAGCGCTCAAGGCATCGCCCCGAGGGCGGGCCTCCCACGAAGTAAAGGGTGCCCACCGAGCCTGTGGAAGGCCCTGCGCCGCGGCGGGTTCATATCGAGTCGTCAGGCGGTCACGCCCCTGTCACTCAGTCGAGGTACTCGAACAGCTTGACGATGCGCTGCACGCCCGAGACGCTCTGGGCGATGCTCGTCGCCAGCTCGCCTTCCTTGCGCGTCACCAGGCCCATCAGATAGACGATGCCGTTTTCGGTGATCACCTTGATGCGGCTGCCCGGCACGTTGCTGTCGGCGAGCATCTGCGTCTTGATCTTGGTGGTCAGCCAGGTGTCGTTGCTGCGCGCCAGGGCCGAGGAGGGTGGCAGTACCTGCAGCTCGTTGTGCACGCGCTTGACGCGCTGGATGGCGCTGGCCTCCTGCGCCGCCAGGGTCTTCAGTTCCTGCCGGGGCGTCTGGCCGGCGAGCAGCACCACACCGTTGTAGCTGGCGACGACGATGTGCGAGTTCTTGTCCAGGTCCGGGTGCGCCTTGGCGATGTTCACGGCCGCCTTGGTCTCGATCAGCGAATCGTCGATCTTGCTGCCGATGGTGCGTGTGCCACGGTTTTCCTCGATGGGTGCGTCGCGCGTGGCGGTCAGCACCGAGCTGCAGCCGGTTGCGGCCACGCAAAGCGCCAGGGTGATGGCATGCAGGCGGTTCAGGCTCATTCCTCTCCTCCGAACAGCTGGTTGTCGATCAGGTCGCACAGGCAGTGAATCGCCAGCAGATGCACTTCCTGGATGCGCGCGGTCACCTTGGCCGGCACGCGGATCTCGACGTCTTCCGGCAGCAGCAGCGAAGCCATGCCGCCACCGTCGCGTCCGGTCAGCGCGACCACCACCATCTCCCGGTCGTGGGCGGCCTGAATGGCCTGGATAACGTTCGCCGAATTGCCGCTGGTGGAGATCGCCAGCAGCACGTCGCCCGGTTGCCCCAGCGCGCGGATCTGCTTGGAGAAGACCTCGTTGTAGCTGTAGTCGTTGGCGATCGAGGTCAGCGTGGAGCTGTCGGTGGTCAGGGCGATCGCCGGCAGGCTGGGCGCTCGCGCTCGAAACGGTTGAGCAGTTCGGAAGAGAAGTGCTGGGCGTCGCCGGCCGAGCCGCCGTTGCCGCAGGTGAGGATCTTGCCCTCGTTGAGCAGGGCGCCGACCATCACCTGGCCGGCCTGCTCGATGCTGGGGGCGAGCACTTCCATGGCCTGCTGCTTGGTCGCGATGCTGGCCTGGAAGAGCTGGCGAATACGGGATTGCATATCCATCGGTCGAATAACCTTAGTTTTAGCGGAGCGGGATCGTCGATCGCAGCGGCAGGCGCCGCCTAGCCGTCGAAGGCGTTGCGAACCCAGTCGAGCGTGGTGTTCTTGCCCTGCAAGCCGATGGCGACGACGTCGAAACGGCAGGGATGCTTCGCCCAACGGCTTTCCTGCTGGAGAAAGCGCTGGGCGGTGCGGATCAGCTTCTGTTGCTTGCGCGAGTCGACGCTTTCCAGCGCGCCGCCCCAGGCGGCGTATCGCCTGTAGCGGACTTCGACGAATACTACTGTATCGCCGTCGAGCATGACCAGATCGAGCTCGCCGTTGCGCCACAGCCAGTTGCGCGCCAGCAGGCGCAGGCCGCTTCGCGCCAGGTGCTCGAGCGCCAGGGATTCGGCCGAAAAGCCCGCTTCGCGCGTGCCGGCCTCCATCAGAAGGCGGCCGGCAGCGGCACCACGCGGCCACCCTGGAATTCGGCCCAGGGCAGGTGCCGCTCGACCCGGCGCGACGGTGTCAGCAGCAGGGTGCCGGACAGGCCGTCGACTTCGGTGCTGGGAATGGCCAGCATCTGCGGCAGGCGGGTCGCCAGCAGGTAGGCGTCGGCCCCCATGGCATACAGCCGGCCCAGGCTGCCGTCGGCGGCGGGCCACTGCTGCGTCACGCGCTGGCGCAGCGGCGCCGTGGGCTGCAGCAGCCAGGGCGTCTCGGCGAAGCGGATGCCTTCCAGATCCTGATACTGGCTGCGGTTGCCGGTCGCGGCATGCAGGTGGGAGGTCGCGTAGACGGGCAGGTCGCCAGCGTACTGGAACGCCAGCGTGGGCTTGACCTGCTGCGCCTGCTGCGGCGTCGCGGCGAGGAACAGGAAGTCCACGTCGGAGCGCCGGGTAGGAGCGGCGGCGCTGCTCATGCCCCGCTGGCGCGTCTCGCTCTCGCGCAGTTGCAGGAGGTCGGCGATCTGGTCGGCGAGTTCGACCGGCTCGGCCAGGGGCTCGGCGGCGAGCAGCGTGCCGCCCTGTTCCAGCCAGGCCTGCTGGAAGGCTTCGAGCACCCGGTTGCCCCAGTCGCCACGCGCCGCCAGGGCGATGGCGCTGCGATGGCCGTCGGCCCAGGCCCGGCGGGCGACCTCGCGTGCCTCATCCTCGGCGGCGAGGCCGAACTGGAACAGCTGCGGCGGGGTGTTCTGCCCGGCGTCGCTGTAGTTCAGCGCGAGCGGTGGTGATCGGCAGGCGGGGGCGTTCGCCCAGTTGCCGGACCAGCTCCTTTTCCAGCGGGCCGATGACCATCTGGACGCCGTCGGCTTCCGCCTGCCGGTAGAAACTGTCGAGCGAGCCGATGGTGGTGCTGTCGTAGATCTCCACTCGCGGTGGCTGCTGCCCGGACGTTTCCGCCTGGTAATAGGCGGCGAGGAAGCCGTCGCGCAGTGCCTGGGCCACGGCGGCCAGCTGGCCGTCGAGCGGCAGCAGCAGGGCGATGTGGTCGAGCGGCTGGCTGGCCAGCTCGCGTAGCTTGATCAGCGCCTCCGGCAGTTGCCGTGCAGCGGGGTGCGCGATGGTGGTGCTGTCGTGGATCTCCACTCGCGGTGGCTGCTGCCCGGACGTTTCCGCCTGGTAATAGGCGGCGAGGAAGCCGTCGCGCAGTGCCTGGGCCACGGCGGCCAGCTGGCC